>Ga0307940_1000780_pt1 | contig 19542 bp, 18 predicted proteins | sample OrgLakmetagen124_FD_201835 | JGI IMG/M metagenome (GOLD analysis project Ga0307940, IMG submission 201835) | Saline water microbial communities from Organic Lake, Antarctica - #124 | ecosystem: Environmental > Aquatic > Non-marine Saline and Alkaline > Saline | place: Antarctica: Organic Lake... | reverse complement strand
CTTAGGTAATAGATATAAGATCCCCCGTGGTATAGTGACGGAGAACGGTTCAGCTGACAAGCCCTCTCAGAACGAAAATCCAACACCTATGTTTACGTGGTTTCAAATTACAATTTACCGAGTGTATAGAGGTGGGGACACAAGAATGGATCAACACACTGTAGTGGAGGTGGACGGGGCTTTCGACGTAGACGTAGACGTGGCTTTGGACCGTTGCATATGGGACGCTGTCGACAGGGACGCGACCCGTTTGTCTCGAATTCAGACTCCCTCTATGTCACGGGTTCTGACACCAGACGAGGTGTCACGAGTCATTGCACATGCTGTGGATTCTACAACACGAGTACTACGGAGGGCGAGAGAATCGGCCGTGGTACATGACGAGGAAAGGGTGTTGTGGAAACGTGGCGAGTACTTGTATCCGTCCAATGACGTCGAAGGCTAAACGCCATGCTGGTGCTTTCAGCACCAGCGATAGAGAATCCGCTGTGAAAAAAGGATGATAAACGCTAGAATATCTTTTTTGACGAAGTGTAGTACGTTATTTGTTACACTCGGTAAATTTAATTTTGAAACCACTTGACATAGTCACTCTCTCTTTGCATACACGCGATAAAAACGCGTCGAGAACTTTCCTTTTCCCCATATACCGTGTCATTTTGCTCAGTGTCACGACACACGTATTAGGTGACTCGTAAGTCGCTGCGACCCTCGCAAAAAGGCTTATTTTTGGAAGTGCATGCAATGCCTTTTTAACACGCACTATTACTCATCCCTGAAAAATGATCGTAAAAAAGACATGAGTGATGTAGAAGCTACATACGCCCCGTATATGATGGATGTTACTCGTCAGTGAATCGGGGTGTGCGCAGGTGGTCTTGTTCTACCGTTACCGTGGTCTCAGTCACGCTTCGAGCGGTTTCCTGAGAAGTGAGGTACGTCGCGTTTCCGAACGGATTACATTCCCTGGTCGAGGACATTCCATGTGACGACAATGAGGAGTAATCATTTCGATGAGTAGGCTGGATCTTTCGCGCCGGAGAGCATCTGATCTGCGGAAGATCCTGTAAGATCGTGGATAGAGTTAGGTCTGACATCGAGCACCACGTAATGTCTTCCACGTTTTCAACATACGTCAATTTTTTTCCGTCTGGACGAAGAAAGGCACGGCCTTGGCCTCTCTCGCCGAGGCGTCTGACGCAAGGGCGTGTCAATCATGCTCGAGCCTCAGAACAGACCGTAATCCAGTTCAGAGAGTCGAATTTAACCGTCGTAAACATCGACCATCGCCGCAAAATACGCCTCCTTGATCTCTTTGACAGTCGGCTTTACAGCTAGATTTGTTTCGCTCAACCATGATAGTACAGGATCATCGAAGGCAAATGCCAAGAATTCAGATCGTTCGACTTCGCTCGTGTGCGATAATCCGCCACCGGGCGTGACCGCTTGTTCACCTTTTTCGGATGCGATTGCTTTGACGAACAAGGGCTTCAAGTCGATCTCGCGCTCCCCGCGTTCGAACACGGCGGTGGAAAACTCCGTGAAGAAGTATGTCAAGATAAGCTCAATCCTTTTACGGTACTGTTCGTCGATATATTTTACGCACTGATATGCCGCATCACTTGCCAATTGTTCAAATATGTTGTTGTCGACCAGTTTATTGACGACGTCGGTCTGAACGGCTTTTGCTCGATCAGATGCGAGTGATCGAGCTTGCGACTTGTGTTTATTTAGGGAGGTCTTTGTGGTGGGAGCAGCTTCCATATAACCGGTGTACGCGGCCTTGAAAACGTCGACCGCGGCCTCTTCTGCTTTTGCGATTACGTCATCGGTCGAGTCTTTTTGCTGCTGAAATTTTGAGCGTATCTCATCGGTTACGAATGATGCGAGGAATCTGAATTTATCGTCGATATCCTGGCTGTGACTCACATATCCGCTCACGTCCGGAAATCCCAGGCGCATGGCCGCTTCAGCCAATAAAGGCCTGATGACGCCGGGATTCAATACGGAGTCTGTGATGACGTCCTTTTGACGCGCCAGGCTACGCTGCTTGTGTTTATCGGTGGAAACGTGTCGACGAATAACATCTTCTACGATGGGACGAATTCGTGATGCAGGACCCGGCAGGAGAAACTCGATCACTGTACGATCGATGCTCAAGGCCGTCGTCATTCTGTCAGTGATAGTGATAAAATCAGTCGGTCAGTCAGTCAGATTTGCTGACTGTTCGTCAAACTTTTTTTCATGATGATAAATCACTTCAAATAAAATTTTAGAATGCATTCGTATGTTGTTCGCACTGCTACATAACAGCGACCGGCGCAGCGCACGTGCACGTGCATTACTGCAATGAAATCGAAGTAAGTGAATGAGAAGAACTGAAACAAGACGAGATCGTATAAAATGGTATAAACGACCCTTGTACACCTAGGAGAACTGCACGAATGTAAAAGGTGAGTGTATATACTGCATCGCACTACGTCTATACACCGATTCACGACAAAGCTTCGAGCAAGTTCATCGTAATTTGACGGATAAATAAATCGTCATTTCGAAACGCTTTTCGAATCGCTTCTCGAACGAAGAACTTCTTCAGCATCACCCGCAATACTCGCACCCGACGATGCTCGATGGCTTCATGCAACGCCGTCCGCCCTCGATCGTCCTTAACGAGAGACGCAATATTTCCGATGGACAGGAGGGTCTCGACTACTTTCTCGTGACCCATGCTGCACGCCCAGTGTAAGGGGGTCTTTCCGGTGCAGTCCACCGCGTCTACTCCGGCCGAATGTGTCAACATAGTCGTCGAAGGCACCATGCCACGCACGCCCAACAAGAGACGCACCACCTCGTCGTTCCCTCTTTTGCACGCGAGGTGCAGCGGGGTCGCATGATCACGGTCTCTCGTGTTGATATATCCGACAGCTCCCGTCATGTAATTCGTCAGAACGGAACGAGACGAGTCAGGCGGAGGAATGGCGCCCTCGATGTCCAGCAAAAGCGACACCACTTTCGCGTGCCCCGCCTGACTCGCGAGATGTAATGCCGTCAATCCTCCTATTTTCGTTCTCGTTCGTATAAGATGCGACCTTTTATGACGACCAGTTTCCATACATGCTCGCACGATGTCGACATGCCCGAAGGAGCACGCTTCCATGAAAGGCGTCACGCCCAAAAAGTTTCGGAAATTTACATCCGATATGAAGAATCCGCCATGACGCAAGAGAAAGGTGACGACGTTTGTATGCCCGGCGGCGCAACTCAGATGCATGGAGTAATTTCCCGCGTTGTCACAGATATCATTAACATTCGGAAGCAAGAGTTTGACCACGTCGATATGTCTCGAAAGACATGCCAGGTGAAGAGGGGTACGTCCGTTTGACGTCATCGAAAGAGGGCATATCGAGGCGTGGTCGAGCAGCGTACAGACCACCTGTGTGTGACCTCTCTGACTAGCCCAATGGAGGGCGGTTTTTCCAGCGGTATCTGCGCGGTTTACTATATATTTCACGTGTTCTTGGTTTGGGTTCGTGTCGAGTCGCTCGAGAAGCATCACCGCCACCGAGTTGTGCCCCCTCATACAGGCGAGGTTGAACGGCGGATAGCCGGTATCGTCTTTTGTGAGCAGGGCGTCGTCGACGTCGAATCGCGCATCATGTAGCAACACCCGCACCGCGTCCACAAGACCCTCCCTGCACGCGAGCTGGAGAGGGTGCCTCAACCCGAGCCCTTTCTGTCTGAGCAGGGACAGAAGGCGGATGAAAGTGGCGCTACTCCGATATTTCGAGGCCAGTTCGAGTGCACGGGACGGGCGTCGATCCGCCAACCACTCCGCCAACACGCAAGGTTCATGAACGATGCCGTGCAAGGCGGTGCATGTCAGGGCGATCGGCTTCAAGCACTCAGACATGGTTACGATGTTCATGAGTACATCATCCGGTAATGAAAGCAGTCGTCCTCGTCTCCTGGAACCTTCGTCGTGTCGTTTAGAAGCCATTGCGACAGATTTGAATTTGTAAGGGTCAGTCCCAATGCACGGGGTCCAATTTTTTTATTGCTGTGACTACACTCACAAACCACCCAGATATTCCCCGTACGACGTCTTCGCAGAAGAAAAATGGTGATGACGACGAGGACTTCACGTTCCGCAAAATATACGGAAAACGCCGACTCTTTACATCAACGCACTCTGCAACGAAAACACTTCCCAAAATTGTTGTTGGAAACCGACAGGTAGATGCGGATGCGTCAGCATGATGACGATGCCTAATTTTTTCTTGGTCGTCGAACTTCCCGTCTTCGTTTCGAAACACTTCAAAGATTCGGTCATGGGGGAGCGTCCGGTCAAAGGGCACGTGTAATGTGCATCACCCCCCAACTTTAAAATGTCGTGGACCTGTCGGCCAATACCGGCCCTGCATGCGAGCATCAGAGGCGTGGTCCCCTCGAAGTCCGCTCGGTTGACGACATCCGTACAACACGAGCGAACATTGTTGTACACCGCCGCTTCGATGTGGCGGACTCTGCGCCCAACGTCGATCTCGTGACTCACCTGCAAAAAGCGCATGAACAGTGACGTTCCGTGCGCATCTGTGTGATCCATACTCGATAGGCCTTCGGCCAGTAGCTCCGGGATATACTGATATCCCTTCGTCTCTATATCGGTGTTTCTGCACGTGAGGATCCAAGTCAAGAAGTCCGTTCCGTCGACCGTCCTTAGACGCCGATAAGAGATGAGCTCTTCGCGGGGAATGTACGAACAATCTTGAAGTAATGCCCAAAACGCAACAGGAACACCGCGGTGCACGTGTTTGGTCATGGCTTCTCTGAAGCTCACGTCGTATAGGCCGGTGTCTAACAGTTGTTTGATGCGCGTACTCACATGTCGCACATCGATTCCACTGACGATTATCCACTTCAAGATATCCATTCCGTCATCTGTCCTGAGATGTTGGTAGGGGACGAGCATTCCGCAAGGGATGCACGGGCTTTGGGTGATCATCCAAAACGCGACAGGAACTCCGTCGACACGTTTGGTCATGGCCTCTGCGACTCTCGCATTCGACGAGGGGTCGATGTGGTCTGCTATCTCGTCATATACACTATCGCCATCCTGAAGCTTACGATGTCCTGAAATGAGTAAAAAACGCAAGATATCAGAGGGCTGTAATCCTCGGGAGACCTCTTCAACGACTCATCGAAAAAAGCGTGATTCAGTCGTCGCGATCTAAGACCTTCCGCTGTAGAGAATACGCCTTAGAATGAATGAAACCATCGACGTTCCATTTTTTCTACCGTGCACGGAAAAAAACTAACGCAATACATCATATAAAGACGGGAACGGACGCTAAGCTAACATATCTTCGCTGAATTTTTTGTCATGGCCACAACCTCGAACGCGTCCGAGGGTACTGGCGTAGCCATCTGTTGCTTTGTCGTTTGGTCGATCTTTTTTATCGCTTGGTCGTTCGCGGACGATAATTACAGATGGTCTAGAAACAGCTGCAACCATCGCGTCGACGCGTTCGTCGTAGACCAAGCCTATGCCGACGTCCACAACAAGTGCGATCTCACGCTCGGATGGGAGGACGCCCACCGGCGGTACAAAGAGACGATCGTGAGGTGGGATTGCGATCCGACATTTGAGGATCCGAAAAGGGGGGGTGACGCCGTGGCTTTTTCGAAATCGACGTGTTACAAGGATGGCGATGACGACCTGCGCGTCATGGATGTCAACAACGAATATGATTATTATGATCGTCGTTTTCGTCGTTTTCGTCACCACTCCAGACACGATGATCGCGTGGTGTCCGTGTCCGAGGTCCGGCACTGGAAGAGGACATCGATCGCTCTTCTGGTCGTGTGGGTGATTGTCATCGCTCTTTTAGGAACAGCCGTCGTCCTGACCTGCCTGTGCGTGTCTCCTTACCTGTTACTGTGCGAGATCAAGAAGAAAGTACGTGACAGGAATGAGAACAAGAAGGTCACCGTGCTTGCTTCACCTGCTGTCGAATTACAAGAGGGTAGGGGACAAGGACCACCGACAGATAACGTGAACATGCTTCCGAGAGGATTCATTAAAAGCGACGCATGAGAACACCAAGCCTGAGTCTTGTACTGTGTTTTTGAGAGTTATATATAGTGAGTGGCACATAAACGACGGATAGCCGTCGTGTCTGGGGTCCGGATGAGTAGTATTGGCCCATTCTAAGTTCCATCACACCATCGGATGGCGTCTGTTACTTTGGATGTATTGCTCCAGGCGCTGCTGCATTCGTGCATCTGTAACAGCCTGAACCTCAGGGACATCACCAGACTCCGAGCGACATGTAAAAAGATGTACCGAGCGCCGGCGTTCACAATGACAAAGCTGGACTGCATCCGGTGCCGAAACTTGGTTCTGTTGACGGAAAATCTGATGCCGAATTACCTGACCACGCTTGTTTGTAGAGGTTGTACTTCATTTGTCAGACTACCGGCTCGATTACCGAACCGCCTGATTACGCTGGATTGTAGTAAGTGCCGTATCCTGGAGAGTCTTCCCAACCCATTGCTGAACAGCTTGGTGAAGCTTTACTGCAGAGAGTGCGATTCAAAAGGTTTGCCTGATCTAGGAAATTCCTTTTACTGGGGTTTTATAACCTATCCATCGTTGTCCCATTTTAGATGAGCGCGAGTGTATTTGCGCATGACGATCGAAAACTGGATCACATCGGTTAGGATTACGGGGCGGTGAGAATGCTCACGAGTGAGATAGTAGAAACACATCAGCGCGCCCGTGCGGCTGTCACGGACGACGTGGTGGAAGCTCTCATGGCCGTGCGACCGATGTAGAATGTCCTTTCAATATCGGAAGAAGATGAAAGGAGTGGTAAATGAATGGCCCATAAGAGTGGGGCGCTGCCGAGTGATACAATCAAAATTTAAATTTAAATATAATTCGAGTCTCAGAGCCCAGCATGGATGACGAAGAATGGTGTGCGTCAAAAACCCATGAACTCGTTCGGATGAAGGAAGGCATCGTAAAAGAGTTGTCGAATCGTGAATCTTTCCGGTCAGAACTGTGCAGAAAGTCCATCACCTGTCTGATCCATGACCATAACCGAATGGAGAAGGAGTGGATGAGGGAGATGGTGTATGGCGTCATGATGGACAAAGTGGACGAGGACGCTCGAGCGTCTTGCCAGAGGCTGCGTGATATGTACGACACATACACAGGGAACGACCAAGAACAAGATCGAGAACGTGAGGATGAAGATGGTGAGAACGCGAATCAAAGCCGTTTAGACGGAGCTCTGGCTCGAGAGTTTGAGATTTACAATGAATCACTGTCATCGTACCCTGAGTTGATGGAGCGCGTGAAGAACACGCTCGTTTCTTTGGGACGCCTTTTACGGACGATGACGCGTTTACGTGACGATGTGATAAGAGTGTTGCCTTCTCCTATTCCCCTGACGTCTGCCCCCACGCAGCAGGATATGAACACCCCACCGTTTCCACCGAACGTTCCTCACGATTCGCAGATACCCCCCTGTGATGAACGACAATGTGTCGTAGGAGATTTCGAGTGGATAATCGGAAGCATGATTATCGGGCTCCAAGGTGGTATTTCCTGTCGGTGGCCAGCTCTCCAGGTCGTGTTGAACAAGATGCAGCATGTCAAAGACGAAGTCCTCGCACACGAAAGTGCTACGTTAGATGACGTGGAGGATGTATTCTCGAAAGCTTTTTCCCAAAAGCACGGTCCTGTCGCACAACATGGAGAGTGCATCAAAGATAGCGACGCTTCTTCTGACGCCGATGTACCAGCCCAGTTCCCTTTCCGGTACCAGGAAGCGTGCGTCAGGTCCACAGAAGCACGGATCCATGCTCGGTATGATTGGGCGGCCGTCGTTTATTTTTCACATCCACACTCGATTTCGTCGCGATCGCTGCAGCAGCAGGGAGGATTAAAAAGAACGAAGATGTAACGCTATTTTTTTTGTTCGGTAACGTTATACAACACTGTTACGTACGATTAATTCAGACACGGCAATGTCCATCAGAAGTAGCAAAGGCCCGTCATCATCCGTCGCCAGGCTCAGGAGATCGTCTTCGGCGTCACCCCGAAGACGGGTGGAAGGCGGTGCTAAAGGTGCCGACTCGACGAAGATGGTCGCGGATACCAAGAAAGAGCTCAAGAAAAAGGTGGATGCCAACGAGGAGCTTAGTGCGCAGGGTAAGCGGATCCTCAAGCAAGCCATTCAGGGCATCGGTGCAGTCCGAAGAGAAGCCATACAACGTCAGTACAATGACAAATTGAAACGGGTGTTGATGGATCATCCGAACCATCGAAACCATCAAAACGCCACAGAACGACCTATTTCTCCGAGGCGTCCCACAAAGACGTCACGACCACGTCACGCCACTGATAGAGATCTGGTCGGTAACGTACAAATAACCGAACATCGCAAGAACAAGTTCAAGGACTGTGTGTTCAGAGAGAGCCTGCAGACAAGGAAGGAGTACAGCTTACAGGACATCACTTACTCGAAGAGGATGACCAGGGCTCAAATTCAGGGTCTGTCGAGGTACTTGAAGAATAACGGCGTGTCCACTCCGCAAGACGTGTTGAGTCACGAAGGGCTGGACGCCGCGTCAAAAGTGATGTGTCGATGGCCTCGTCCCAAGGAATTGGCGATGCTCCTGGACGAATTATCAGAGACGAATACTGTTCCGAACGACCTGCGCACGTACTACAGCGGGATGCTGACGGTTCGGGCGGACAGGCCGTCGATGGCGCGCCTAGTGGGCCATTTGGGCGCATCGTTCACCGAAATCACGGCTGAACACAATTTATTGTACATTTGGTCGCGGGACACAAAGAACTCTTCGTCGAAACAAAAGGGGGATGGGGCTGAGGTAGTGACCAAGCAAGTATACGTGTACGGTATGGAAAAGGGAAACGTCCTGGACGCCCTGGAGACGATCGCAAAACGTGTGGTGGAATTGAACACAGAATTGCAAATCGTCCTTTTCGAAAGGAAAGGCCGCGTCACCGAGCGCGTGTTATCCCAAGACGAGGAATTTGTAATGCGAAAAAAGAGAGAGGATTTTTTTGACAAGTTTTCCGAGGAAGTGGAGGTGATCGATGACGAGTCTTTCAGGGGACAACGGTCGATCCACAACGTCGACGTCGATCCCGGAAACGTCAACCCTGAAGGCGATGACGTCGATTACGACATGAAATTAGCTAGTTCTTCATCCAACTCCAAGTACTTTCGACACGAACACGAAAGGGCTTTGAACGAAATCATGCGAGCAAAGAACAACTCGTCAAGGAGTGAAGCTGAAATAGCACAGAATACAGTCTTTAATAACCCGGACCCGTTGAGGAACAGGGCATGGGCGAACGTGGTCGAAGAAGAAGAGGAGGAGGAGGAGGAAAGAAGGAGGGCGGGGGTGAAAGGAGGAAGAACTTCCCGAACGAAGTCTGGTATTACCAGACGAGTAGCCCCGAAAACACGTATTTAAAAGACACGTTTTACATACACATATTTTTCGTTATTTTTTATTGTAAGTGTCATGATCCATGCAGTGGTGTCCCGTTCGAGGATCCGAGAATTATCAATTTTATAATGAAATATATTGGTACTTCGGAAATCGATCACGTCAAATACGTTCGTCATCACAAGGAATCGATTGTCATGTGGACCAGGTAGTACAGCATTCCTTCCGCCGGGGCGGGGATCAGGTTCGACGAGTGACGTACTGCCGCTACCGTGGGAGTTGCGGTGCAGTCATTACCGAACGTCATCCGTGACAGCTCCTCCCATACGGGTATTTCCTCTTCCTCGAGGCAGTCGTGTTGCATGTTGACGAACTTTGATATGATGAGCGCACGGGCCCGATCAGACAGATTCGATAATTTGACACTGTACAGCACGGGTGCTCCGCAGTCGGATGGGATGACGCAAACGAGAGCGGTAGCTGCTGCAGAAGCCATACTGTTGGATGGTGATGTCATGAATATATATATATATATATTATCGTCGGGCTGTCAATCTTTGGAATAAGTTAGGTCATTCCTCACTGATCGATGACTTCCTCGACGAAGTAGGCGGGTAAATCACATCGTGGTTTGTCGACCTTTAACAATTCGTGAATTGCACTTTTCAAGTGCGAACAATATTCGAACTTTATCGATTTATAACCCTCTGACCCTCGAACGGGACAAACCTGACGTAAACTCGTGGTTCGTTCATAGACCATCAGGGTGAAGCTCAACCGGTTAACTTCTTTCAGTCGATTTCATGATTATTACGGAACATTTGCGAAAAAGTGTTGTTGCGTTTCTTCGAGCTGACGTAATAAGAAAAAATTTGACAAACTTCGACATAACACCGTGATTATAGTCATCCATTCAGGTTCTGTGCAACCAGGAGTAAATCGTTCGAGACGCTTATACACGACACAAACATGTGCCTCAGTACCAGCAAACGCTACAGTACCAGGAGCCAGGGTGTGGCATGTCCTGGCGCTCCAGTGAAGGAACAGAACCCCACCCAGGGTCCCCGCGTTGATCATACCGGTAGCACCAAGAGAAGATTGTTCGAAGACATCGATGATTGATAGCACTTCGCGATCATCATGCAATGAATGGGAACCACCTCATGTGTGGTCGTGGTGACCATGGCCTCCGTGAACGGCGAGTCGATTCGTTTCGATGTTCGTCTCGGGGAGGTTTCTATCCGCCCCGCGTCCGTCACACACCGCACACACTCCATTCATTGTTTTTTATTTTACCAAGCTCCCGGAACGAATGGACGAGGAGGGGGCGGAGGAGGGGGAGGGGCCGCGTCGAGCTTGGCCGACACCGTCACTATAGCGGACGATAGAACCGCCTTTATCCACTCGCGGCGTTGGTAAACGTCGGCGGGCATGTTAGCCTCCTCGCAGGCCCGGAGGATGTACATGAAAGGATAGGGGAGGCAGTCCACGCTTCCCAGTGTCACGTCCTCGGCCAGGGTGAGCGCACAATTTAGGGTCACGAGCATGGTGCACGCTTCCCCCATGCAGATCGGGACGGTCGAGGGGGAATGCCGGTTGTGCATCGCCCATTGGCGGAGCTGGACGTCGAGAGACACGGCCGCCCATATCAGTCGCTGCGCCTTGGTGCGTGCCGTGTCTGGGTCGATGGCGGCGCGAGGATCGTTCAGCCATTCGAAAAAGCCCCTCATACATGAATGCCACGTGACGTACAGGTTGGGGACGTACACGCCGCCTACGTCGGTGAAGAAGTGTGAGGCAGGGGCGCTCAGGAAATCCATTCCGTGAGATTCGTTGGAACCTATGACGCGCACCGTCAGCACGTCAGCTCCGCATTTCACGGAGGGACCCGGACAGGAGGTCGCGACTTCGACGGCGATGTCGTAACGAAGTTTTACGGTCGCTCCTCTTCCCCCGTCTCCGTTTCCGTCTGCAGACGACACGCACGACACGAACAAGGGAAGAATGCCCTCGGACGAATCCCTTTTTTTAATCTCGCGCCGCAGCCCCTGGACGGTGGTCAGGTCGTTTTTTTTGCTCATAGACCAGGCCAGGCAGTCTGCGGGTTTGATGACGGTGGCCTCCACGCACCCGTCTTCGCCGCGAACGATCCACCCACTGCTGTCCTTTCGAGGAGGTAGGGAGGAGCGCGTAGTTACGATTTCTGCGTCAATGGCTCGGAAGAGCCCCAGCTCCTCTTGTAACACGGTGTCGCGCAGTCCCCACGTCTTGGGGGAGTCTCTCATCAGCGTCTCCACCGCGTACACGACGTGTAGCATGAGAAGTTTGATATCTCGAACTGTTGATAGGTCGTCACAATTCCTGACGAGTACCTCGTACGAATGAGCTGGAAAAACGCCTGGAGACATCCTGGAGACGATCGCACGGTGCATGCAGTCGACGGACCCGCCGGAGCTGATCAGCAACAGGTCACGGCCGTACGTCCACCTCTTGAGCGTGCAGTAGTTTTGAAGCGCCGACTCCGCGCGCGTGACGAACAAGTGTTTGAGCTTTTCGGAAGGGAGTCCCCTGTTCTTGGACAGCACGCGGCGGAGGTACACATCCTTGGCCAGGAGGTCCAGTTTCCTCTTCTTCGAGTTCGGGAGGAAGGTAGAATCGTCCAATACCGCCCTGTTCCATCGATCCTTGACGTCCCGTGTGAACATTATCGTGTTTCCGCCTAGTTTGATGATGTCATCGCGCCCCCAATAATCGCCTTTTATTATTCTGACATTTTCGAGCATCGGATTCGGAACCGGGTCATCTCGTTCCTCATTTCCCTCATCCTCGTGGGTTTGATGAGCGGCATCCGTCGACATCGACGCGATTACGGTTCGATCGAGAACGGACCTGCAGGATTCGACGCACCTCGAACCGATTTCGAATGGTCTCGTATGAGACAGAACCCGCGCGACGTCTCGGGGGGAAAATCTGCTGCGCAGAAAGGGTTGCACCCAAGGCTTGGAAGGGCGTTGTTCCGGAACGCGTGCCATCGCAGCTGCATCGTTATCACTGACTCCTTGTCCTCGGTGATGTTGCACAGCGGCGGCACCCCCCTCATCCGTCGTCCTGATCACATCGGGGTTGTCTTCACCTTCTGTCACCTTCCTTTCATCGTCTTCTTCATCTTTGGGTTCTGTAGGATAGGGATCCATGATGACGATGGCGGTGCCCCGGATGAACTCGACCGATTTGTTATATATTGGTCAAATTGTACCTTTAAGCCGAAACCATCACCATCGACAAAGGTACCTACACCTCTCCACACCACCGGACCGATCGACGAGTGTTTCGAACACGTACGTGTCTTCCGGTGACGTGCTCACCTAAGAAATTTGATCACGAACGTAGAATCCGAAATCTGCCTGGGATCCCTGAAGACATCGCCGGCCCGGAAGTCGTCTAACGGTGGCAGGGCGATGCGATCCGTCACGATCAGATATATATGTCGGATACTGTGTCGCGCTCATGCGAGCTTGAGATGGATCAAACATGACACGAGCGAATCAACCACGTCTACTAGCACGTCCTCGTGGATGGCATTATGGTAAGTTGTCCGAGTATAAGGCCAAAGCGCAATCGCCGGATTTGTAGAAATACGGAATCGGTAACCTATGGATTCATAATCATCCCCTTGTATGAGAGAGAGGAGAGGGCTGAATCAATGCCCCTCTGTGCCCTCACAAACACATAAATGAACAATGTCAGATGAAAGGAGCAGCAATACTATCGACGATGACCGCATCATCATCAATCTTCGTAGATGATGATCGTCGAATGCTGACAGGGGTGTTTGCGATCGACGATAATATATATCATTGCACAGACGTGAAAGACGTCGACAACTACGGGAAATTGTTCTGGGTCAATGCCCTTCCTGGCGTTCGGAACGTCGCGAGATGGATCCGGTCCACCTCCGACGCCATGATTTGGATGGAGGTACTGAACGTCACCTTGGACGGGAGGCTCGAGCCTGATACCAACAGATTCGGAACGCCCATGAGGATCCGCGTCCGTAGAGGAGACGTGATATCTGCTTACGTCAGGGAGGAGTGGCGAGAAAGAGAGGAGGCGGAAGTGGAGGCGACGAGAGATAGAGAGAAAGAGCATCCACTCGTCGCCCTCCAAATATACGTGGAAAACACGGACGACTCAGACGAAGCCTATGAAGCGGATGAATATGATGAATGTACTGACGACACTGAAGAATATGACTTGGATACTTGAACGACATTGTAAATGACTTAAATTGGGGGACGTGTCGACTTGTTTTTACCATCATCGTCATCGCATGCCACGGCATAAGGTGTATATTTGTAGCAATCGTCTTCTAGTTTGTAATAATAGCCCCCGATCACCTCTCTCCCTGGGCTCTTGATGACGATGCATTTGTCTCCTCGACAAGACTTTCGGAATATGGCGGCTAAACCGATTCCTAACAAAATCGCCACGACTTTGGCGCCCGTCGAGTCATTCAGTAGGTCCTTGATCATCACAGTCCGGGGAGAAGGGGAGTGTGATTTTTACAGTAGAGTCACATATAATTAATTAATTAATTGGTTTTTACGACCGGTCGCGGTACGCCCCCCTTTCGCCACCACAAGCTTCGATTGATTGTTTTTTGGTCGTCGATAAAAAAACATTTGACGGGTGATCGGGAGGGATGACTTGCGTCGCGCTTTCGATCGAGGGGCACTCTTTTCATTTCGCTTGATTTCCGTTCAGTTGTGGTGTGAGACTGTGAGACGTGCGTGCGTGTAATAATAGTAGTAGTAATAAGCGACAGATAAGGATGGTGACTGTCGGTGGGGGGTTTCAATTCGAGCATCACAAGGATGCGGAGAGGTACTTCGCGCCCGTGGTAATGAGCACTATGATGCATTCGCGAGAACAGGTGCAGCGTTACGAGCCCTTGATAGACATCGTAGCCGTAGCGTTCCAGCTGTACGTGATGCAGGGGGTGACGTGGAAAGTGTACCGCAAATCCATCGTGCGTTCCGTGATCATCTCTTTTGAAAACGAACAAGATTTCGAGATTAGAGTGTCGTGCGTGTTCCGGAAGCACATGGCGCGCATGCAGGAGATCATGCTCGAGGGAGGATACGTGATCTCGACGACGCCAGAAGATCGCGACCTGATCGATAGGGTGATTACGTTTTTCGAGTCTCCCTTTACGGGCGTGTCGTACGAAATTATGCCCCGAATGTCGGATCCTACGGCAACCTGCCTCCAGACACGCGTGAATTGTACCGACTCAGAGCCTGGTACCCCCATCTGTAATATGGTGTGGTTTCGGGAGGGAATACAAGAAAACGTGTACGCGCGCGACATCCTCTCCGCGAATGGACGTGGGAACGACACAGCATACCTAAAACGCGTGCAACACAAGATCGTGACTGAATTTGATGACCGACTGGATGACAAAGTCGTACATGGTCTAGCAAACGACGAGAAGGACATCTGTCAAAAAAGTCGCTGTGACGATTCGCTATCGAGGAGTCGGCGTGTTCCAAGTTTGAGGCGTCCATTGATCGGGAAGAGATATGATATGAACGCGGTGGCTGTCTGAACTCGCAGTGTTTTTCGGGGGTGCTGCGGTCCGCATAAAGGAGAAGATCAGGCCCAAACCTTCACAGGCACTCGAGCGCTCGATTTCAATCGTATACAAAAATCTCTCTCTCGCGTATCGTCATGGGAAGGAGACCGAAACAACTCGTACAATCGGAGCAGCAGCAAGGAGGTGGAGCGGCGGCGGCTCCATCGCCGGCTCTTTCGTCAGGTGACGCGGGTAAAGACGACTCCTGCGAACAAAGCGGATGCGAGAAGAGAGAGGGGGGTGGCGTGACGGTGACGGCAGCCGATGTGGCCGCTCCTCTCCCTCGACCGCATCTCTCAGACACTGCACCTTTTTCTCTCGTGCTGTATCGCCACTATAACCCGCCTCGTCAGAACAACGATGAAATAGACACGCGGGCTCGCCGTATGAACGCATACTCGGAAGCAGTGTTGCACAAGGTGTTGACCGTGGACGCCGTGCCGTCTCTGATGATGGCGATGAACGGAGAGTGGATATTGCACAAGGAAGGGAAGCGCGTGAAACTGTGTAACGACGTGTACCTGAACGTCACACGCAACGATCGCACCGAATGGGACGTCAACGCCCTGGAGCTCACGCTGACCTCCTCCAAAAGGTCTGCCAATCAGCTGGTAAAGTACGTGGAGCAGCTGCACGAAGAGTATCAACAGCACGTGAGTAGCGCGTTACGCGGCGCGATCTACTTCTTCGACCACAAGGAGTTCCAGGACTTTAGAGGCTCAGGGTTCGAGGGTACCTCCTCCGCCACGCAGCGCCGATTCGACGTCATGAACGCGCCCAAGCACCTCAGCTTCCAACAGCTGCCCTTCCACTCCAACAAGACGTTTGACAACCTGTGCGGTCCGCAGGTGCGGCTCATCTCCAAGCGCCTGGAATTCTTCGTGCGTAACAAGGAATGGTACGACCGGAAGGGCATCCCCTGGCAGCTGGGCTTCATGTTTTCCGGGGAACCGGGGTGCGGTAAATCGTCTTGTATCCGGGCGATGGCCAATTTCACGGGTCGACACATCGTGAACGTCAATTTTTCCAACATCAAGACCGTGACGCAGCTGAAAAAGCTGTTTTATTCGGAGGAAATCGACGTTTACAAGGACGATGAGTCCCGGGAGACCACGCGCCTCAAGGTGCCCGTGAACCAGCGCATTTTCGTGATGGAAGAGATCGACGCGCTGGGCAAGACGGTGTTGGACCGTAAGGGATGCGAGGGTGACGCCGTCTTCGGGAAGAACGGCGCTATCGACTCTATGCACAAGTCCGTGGCGGACGAGATTACCCTGGCCGACCTGCTCCACATCTTGGACGGCAACATGGAGGTCCCGGGCAGGATCTTGGTGGTCACCTGTAAGTCCTCCAACCTGTTGGACACGGCCATCATCCGGCCCGGACGCATAGACGTGGACGTCGAGTTCGAGCTGGCTTCGAGGGATACCATCGCCGACATGTACCTGAAAATGCACGAGGAACAACTCAGCAAGGGCATGGTACTCGATATTCCCGACCGTCAGCTCTCTCCGGCGGACGTCACGGAGATTATGTTCAGGAACTTTGGCGTAAAGAAGGCGGACATGGCGATGAGCGTGATTCGGGACCTGAAGCAGCGCGCCTCGTCCGCTTCAGACGAAAAACAAAAGCGCGTCGACGCCGTGCGCGAACACATTTCGAAACTGTCCGGTATCACGGCTGCGTCCGCGTCTGCGTCTGCGGCCGTCCCCGTCCCCGCGTCTGTAGCCAACACCGGAAATACTCTTGAACACGAAGAGGCCAAGTATGGGATGAAGGATTCTTACGAGGCGTTCCTGGCCGCCTGTGATGACGACACACTCTTAGGAATGCGGGGTGGTAACAACGATCAGAGGTAGAGTTCTGAATACCACATCTTTTGAACGTGTGCGAGTGATCGTCCACCAGTGAATTGTTTATTGCGACAAAACATAGACGTGAGATGAATAGATATAATACCCGGTAGCTTCTTGACGGGTTCGAACCGTCGACCTCTCGGTGGCACCTTGTATACACTCGCGCTCGTCAAAAATGGGACAACGATGGAGAGGTATAAAACCTCAGGAATTTCCTACATCAGGCAAACCTGTTGAATCGACTATTGGCGACCTTAGATGATCGGTCACTGTGTATCTTGTTGATTGTTAAATATACGGAATCGGCCAACCCTAGCTACACACAATTTTCCACGACCGTATGTAAATGATTCGTAATTAGTTCGTAGCTTTTATTCAAAAGTTCGTGCATTTACACTCGAAGTTCCAAAAATATCCGAACTTACAATTGTAACGGCCCCGATGAATAATGTGTTCCATTTTCCTCACGAAGGTAAAAGTAATACCGACAATAATATTGATGCCGACGCCTACGGGAACAAGCGACAAAAACGTAACGTCGCTGAAATAATACACTCTGGACATCTCCTCCGAGGTCATCGTGCAGTTTTTGGACGACGCCGCCCGTCTTCTTTTGCGATGTGAAGGACGTGGATTTGCATCCGGATGTAACATTATTCGCTGGTGGAGTATAACACTCGGTCGCTTCTTGACGGGTTCGAACCGTCGACCTCTCGGTGGCACCTTATATAAGCATGTAACAGCCGAGCGCTCTGACCGAACTGAGCTAAAGAAGCAATTATGTGACTGAACTGTATAATGCAATAATATATATACTCTTTCTTTCGACTGACGCGATCGATAAACAACTAAACTTCGACCTTGATGTACAAGGATAAATAATTATATCTTGCATTGTTCGATTGAGCATAAACGGTCCACGTATATAAAATACCAGATTTACAGGCGTGCCGCTCATGGCATCCAAAGAGTATCGTACCTTCGTTCAGAACAAGAGAGGTAAACGACTCGCTTTCCTCGTAGCGCTGGCCGATTCTGTACATTCTATATAACTTTAATTATTTTTCATTTATTTACGCAGAGCTATTCGAAAAGCATTACAAAGGGCATCTCGAGGGCAAAGAGAAGATTGAGCAACTTTTGAAGAATGCCCAAAATGACCTGGAGAAGCTGCCTACTGGAAGGAGGGCTCATCAGAAGCAGAAGCAGCAGCAGGTGGCACAGTTGAAGCGTGACGTGGAATTATTGGAGGACGTGTTACGCGAAACACGGCGCTCCATCGATATGGCGACAGAGATCCCAGCTGGCGGCCGAGCATCCCATGATGCACCAACCGTAGGTCACACTGGATCATCGAGTTTGATCAAGGAGCAGATACGCGCTGTTTGGAATAAGTTGCGTGCTCCTTCTGGCTACTGTCCCATTGCGAATAAGCAAGTATGAATGCATAATCGGTGTATGTACTGTACAAGTAAACGGCGACATGCGTATAACATTTTGTCTCGTTTTAGACATCCACGCCACGTTCCTGAACGATCAAAAGATCAGGATGCGCTTCACTGAATCATTAGAGTACTGACTGACGTTAGGGTCGTTTTCGAATACGTTTCAAGTACTGTTCTCAACGATCATCAACATCTAGGCGAGCTCTGTGACACTAATCAACTAACCCATCTTATACCGGTACATCGGATATTGCACTCCTCGTTCCTTTTTTCGCATAATTTCTTATGAGTCGACCAATCGTTGTCTCGGCATGCACGAGAACAATACCATGTAACATGGCAGCCGGAGCATCTCGACAGACGATTCTGATTTTTGTGACCGCAACACGCACAAATGCGCGGTCTATACAGCGCCACGGAAAATAAAGTGATTGTGCATGAACGGGCGTTCGGCGACACTGCAGTTTCATACATCTGGCGAATGTTGAAGGCTGGTCCGGCAGACGCCGTATGCACAGCCTCCCCGATGTGATGGATATCTTCTGCTACCAGACGCGGAATGGATTGAATGGATTCTGATGTGACGAAAGCATCGTTTTGATAATCATTGATGAACCTGCTCGCCGCGTACAACTCTTTCTTGGCAAAGAGCAAAAGGCAAAGCTTGTCCGACGTGATTATTGGGAAAGTTATACTGAACATTTTGTCCTTGAGTCGATGTTTTATAGAACTCAAAATGTCGTTGACACAACAAGGTACCCCCTCAGGTAGCCGAGAGTCCGTTCGTGAATAAAACGCCGTCATCTTCTTGATACATGCGTAATGCCGGGCCTTTAACGTTTCAAAATCCGTTAAGAATGGATTTACCATTCTAGTGTACCGGTGGTCGATGTCACCTATCATTACGTGATACACGCGATAAAGTGGAGTGACGTTTTTGTGGGGGATTCCTTTTCGAATTTGCAAGGAGGAAAAAGCGATGTCACAGGCATGATACAGTTCGTCAATTCAAATTTGAAACGCCCACTTGGACGGCTTATTTTTTTTATTCATGTATTATGTCACAATCTTGCTGTGCTATGTACGAGACAGGATTTAGAACGGCTGCTATAAATGT
>Ga0307940_1000774_pt1 | contig 19641 bp, 18 predicted proteins | sample OrgLakmetagen124_FD_201835 | JGI IMG/M metagenome (GOLD analysis project Ga0307940, IMG submission 201835) | Saline water microbial communities from Organic Lake, Antarctica - #124 | ecosystem: Environmental > Aquatic > Non-marine Saline and Alkaline > Saline | place: Antarctica: Organic Lake... | reverse complement strand
GGTTGTAGGACTTGAGCAACATCGGCATGAACGTGTGCCCGAACGAGCCGGTGCCGCCAGTGATCAGAACCGTGCAATTGTTGAACATCTAAAGGGGTATCCTGCGGTCGGTATAGGGTGTTCTTGAGGGCGGCGCGACAGACTTGCAAGCCATTACCATCACTCGCGTAAAAGTAGCGGTGCCCCGCGACCACGGGGCGCAGCGTGAGCTCTCTGCAGATATCGGGCATGATCCGGAGTGACTTGCGTTGCTCGTTGCACCTGCGGAGCGGGGTCGGGTGTTGCATTTCCCAGCCAATAGATCACGGCGGGCCGTCTGCCGCCAAGGGCCGAATCCGGGCGGTGGTGCATGTGCAGGGCCATCCATGTCCGGATGCCGGCCTTCAGGGTCTCCGGCGCGACCGTTGCGGTGAACCCGGGGCGCGCGCCTGCTGCGCAAGACGGCGCGCGGACCCGCATGGTTGACACCCGCGGCGGGTGGTGTATATGCGCGATTTCATTGGTGTTGGTGGCCCCTGCGAGGGGATGCCTGTCGGCCGCCCGGATATCGCCGGAACGCAGAGGACAACGCCCTTCGACATGACAGAAGGAGATCAGCCGTGACCAAACGCACGTCTGCCAAGTACAAGATCGACCGCCGCATGGGCGAGAACATCTGGGGCCGCCCCAAATCCCCCGTCAACCGCCGCGAATACGGCCCCGGCCAGCACGGCCAGCGCCGGAAGGCCAAGATATCCGATTTCGGCCTGCAGTTGCGCGCCAAGCAGAAGCTCAAGGGCTATTATGGCGACCTGACCGAAAAGCAGTTCCGCCGCATCTATGCCGAGGCCGAGCGTGTGCGCGGCGATACCGGCGAGCTGCTGATCGGGCTGCTGGAGCGGCGTCTGGACGCGGTCGTCTATCGCGCGAAATTCGTGCCCACGATGTTCGCCGCCCGACAGTTCGTGAATCACGGCCATGTCATGGTCAACGGCAAGCGCGTCAACATCCCCTCCTACCGGGTGAAGGAAGGCGACGTGATCGAGGTCCGCGAAAAGTCCAAGCAGCTTGCCGTCCTTCTCGAGGCCGCGCAACTGGCCGAGCGCGACGTGCCCGACTACATCGAGGCGGATCATTCCAAGATGTCGGCCACCTTCGTGCGCCAGCCGGGCCTGTCGGATGTGCCCTATCCGGTGATGATGGAACCCAACCTCGTCATCGAATTCTACGCCCAGAACTGAGCCGCGCTGTCGGGTCTGTCGGATGCCGTGGCGGGTCACACCGCTGCGGCATTTTTTGTTTGGCGCTGGTCAGGGCCGAGCGGCAAGGCTAGAACCATGTCAGAATGACGGGGGATGACATGAACAGGATCACGCCACAGCCGGGCATCATGGATATCGCGCCCTATCAGGGTGGTAGCGGTCACATCGCCGGTGTGGCGAACGTGGTCAAGCTCAGCTCCAACGAGAACCCGTTCGGACCGAGCGACGCGGCCAAGGAGGCGTTTCGCAAGGCCGGGTTCGAGTTGCACCGCTACCCGTCCACCGATCATGCCGGCCTGCGCACCGCGATTGCCGAACTGCACGGGCTTGACCCGGAGCGGATCGTCTGCGGCGTGGGCAGCGACGAGATCATCGCCTTGCTGTGTCAGGCCTATGCCGGGCCCGGATCCGAGGTGATCCACACCGAACACGGCTTCGCGATGTACCGCATCAGCGCTCTGGCCAACAGCGCCACCCCGGTCGAGGTTCCGGAACGCGACCGCGTGACGGATGTGGATGCGATCCTGTCGGCCTGCACGGATCGCACCCGGCTGGTGTTCATCGCCAATCCCAACAACCCCACCGGCACCATGATCGGCGAGGCCGAGCTGCGCCGTCTGGCGGAGGGGCTGCCCGGGCAGGCATTGCTGGTGATCGACGGGGCCTACGCCGAATATGTCGAGGGCTATGACGGTGGCGCGGGGCTTGTCGACAGGCATGACAATGTGGTGATGACCCGCACCTTTTCCAAGCTGTACGGGCTGGGCGGGCTGCGCGTCGGCTGGGGTTACGGACCGGGGCATGTGATCGATGTGCTGGGGCGCGTGCGCGGACCTTTCAACCTGAGCCACGCCGCACAGGTGACCGCCGAGGCGGCGGTGCGCGACGTGGCATGGGCGCAGAAATGCCGGGCCGACAACACCCGCCTGCGGACCTGGCTGGCCGAGGCACTGGCCGAGCACGGCGTGCCCTCGGACACGTCGCTTGCCAATTTCATTCTCGCGCGGTTCGGCGACCGGGCCGAGGCCGAGGCCTGTGACGAGTATCTGAAATCGCAGGGGCTGATCGTGCGGCGCGTCGGCGGTTACAACCTGCCCAACTGCCTGCGCATCACCGTCGGTGACGAGCCCGCCTGCCGCCGCGTGGCCTATGCGATCGGCCAGTTCAAGGGCGGCGCGCGATGAGCGTGATCTACGACCGCGTGGCGCTGATCGGGCTGGGTCTGATCGCGTCGTCGATGGCGCATGCGATCCGGCGTGCGGGTGTCGCGCGCGAGGTGACCGGCTATGCCCGTTCGGCCGAGACGCGCGAGATCGCGCGGGACATCGCCCTGTGCGACCGGGTCTGCGACAGTGCGCCCGAGGCCTGCGAGGGGGCCGATCTCGTGGTGCTTTGCGTGCCGGTCGGCGTCATGGGGGCCGTGGCCGAGGAGATATCCGGCGCTTTGAAACCCGGCGCGACGCTGAGCGACGTGGGCTCTGTCAAGCGCGCGGTGATCGAGGCGGTCAGCCCGCATCTGGCGCCGGACGTGCATTTCGTGCCCGCGCATCCGCTTGCGGGAACCGAGCATTCCGGGCCGCGCGCGGGCTTTGCCGAACTGTTCGATCAGCGCTGGTGCCTGATCGTGCCGCCCGAGGGCTGCGACCGCGCCGCGGTGGACCGGCTGGCACGCTTCTGGCAGGCGCTCGGATCCTACACTGACGAGATGGACGCGGAGCATCACGATCTGGTTCTGGCCGTCACCAGCCACGCGCCGCATCTTATCGCCTACACGATGGTGGGCGTGGCCGACGATCTGCGCCGGGTCACCGACAGCGAGGTGATCAAGTATTCCGCCGCCGGATTTCGCGATTTCACCCGTATCGCGGCCTCCGATCCGGTGATGTGGCGCGACGTGTTTCTCAACAACCGCGAGGCGACGCTGGAAATCCTCGGACGGTTCACCGAAGAGCTTTTCGCCCTGCAACGGGCGATCCGCACCGGTGACGGCGACCACCTGCATGCGTATTTCAGCCGCACCCGCGCGATCCGGCGCGGCATCATCGAGGCGGGGCAGGACACAGATGCGCCCGATTTCGGGCGGGTCAAGAAGGCGTGATGCGCCCCTGACGCCGTGCTGGCCCGGTATGCGGTGTCCGCAGTGCAGGCTTCGACATCTGCACCGCCGCTTGTAATCCGCCGCAAGTCGCTTACCTTGGCAGCAGAGAAGGGAGGCAGTTCATGCCCAAACTCATCCGCCTTTACATCACTCAGGTTGCCATCGGCTTTGGAATTGCAGCCGCATTCGTCGCGATGCTGCTATGGTTCAACGTCGCCAATCTCTGGCATCTGGTCACGCATACCGAACAGGGGCTGCTCGCAGTCGTGATCCTGTGGGTCGCGAACGGGGTCGTGTTTGCAGGGGTGCAATTCGGCATTGCCGTGATGCGGATGCAGGATGACGATGATGACGAGCCGCGCGGCGGCCACCGCCAACAGATCATGCATCACGACTACGTCGCTATCCCCGTGCCCGCCGACGAGGATCGCAAACGGGCGTTCCGGCATAAGCGCTGAACTTGTCACGACCACCAGGCCGGACAGTTTGAAAGACACGATGATGCGTTCATCGTGTCTTTCTCGTTTCTGACGGGCAAAACGTGCGCTTTCGCGCGTCGCGGCCTGTCCTGCCTCGTCTCCATTGAAATCCGGTGCCGGCATTCGCACGTGAAACCTGACGGAATCCAAGGAGACACGGATGTCCGACCATGACGATGACACAGACCTGAGAATGCCGACACGGGATCTGGGATGGAAGAAACTGGCCATACTCGGGGCCGTGATGCTGATCGGCGGCCTGATGGCATTTCTCAATCCGTTCGCGGCCTCGCTCGCGGCCGAGGCCGTGGCCGGCGCGGCCTTCCTGACCGCTGGCGTGTTGCTGGTATGGCAGGCCTTCACCGATACCACGAAAAACACCGGCGATCGCTGGATGACGGGCCTTCTTGGGGCGGCATTCGTACTTTTCGCCGCCTCTCTTGTCCTCAACCCATTGGCCGGACTGGTCACGCTGACCTTCCTCGTGGCGATCTTCTTCACGGTGATCGGGGCCCTGCGCGTTGCGCTGGCATGGCATCTTCGCCCTGCCGGAGGCTGGGGCTGGATCATGATATCGGGCGTGTTGTCGCTGCTTCTGGCGGCGCTGATCGTACTTGGCCTGCCGGAGGCGGCGCTCGGCCTGCTCGGTATTTTCCTCGGCATCGATCTGACCGCGGCCGGCACCGTGTCCCTCGCGCTCGCCTGGCAAAAGAAGAACGGGGGCTGATCGGGCCGGGTTGGGGATGGTGGCACCGCTGTCTTTCGCCACCTCACAGACATTATCTGATGGGGTTTCGGCCCTTCCATGTTTGCAGGCTGCATTTGAGCAGCTCCGGTTTGTGGCCTTGAGCGGACGTTTGGGGTTAGCCGCGCATCGACGGGCCGCGGTGCGGCGATCCAGCGTTAATTTGGCAGGGCTTTATCCCAGCCAGATCAGGAAAAGATCAGACCCTTGCGCAGGTTGCAGCCAAATCGCCGTGCCGGGGGGCGGCGTCATGCCGGAGGCATGCTTCCAGCATGACGATGCGCGGCGCCCTTCGGGCTTGGTTCCGCGCCGGCTGTAGCCTCCAAGGTCCGCATCAAGCCAAAACCTGACACCGCGCATTCTCGCGGTCTCGGGTTTGTTCTCTCGGGTGTCGAACACTCCAGGCCGGGGGATGGTCCTTCAGCCGCCGATCCCGTAAGGCTGCGGCAAGACGTCAATACGGATACGTCGTCCCGAGGCCGAGAGGAGCACCGCCGCCATGTCCGAGCATCTCAAGGGACTTCTGATCACCGCCCTCGGGGTGCTTTTCGTCGTGCCGGATTCGCTCTTCGTGCGCCTGATCGACGGGGATGCGGTGACCATCGCCTTCTGGCGTGGGATCATCGGGGGTGGCGCGATCCTGACGGGTGTCCTGATGGCCCAAGGCACAGCCGGGTTTCGCGCGGTGGCACGCACCGGGCGGCCGGGCCTGATCTATACCGTGCTGATCGGGGTCTCCGCGCCGGGGTTCGTGATCGCCGTCTCGTGGACCAGCGTGGCCAATGTCGTGTTCATCCTCGCTTCGATGCCGGTATTCGCCGCGATCTTCAGCCGGATCTTTCTGGCGGAGCCGATCAGCCAGCGGATGATCTGGACCATGCTGAGCGTGTTCGCCGGGCTCGCGGTGATCGCCTGGGGCTCGGGCGAGACCGAAGGCGCGCATTGGAGCGGCGATCTGGTGGCGCTTGCGGTCTCGGCCTGCATGGCGGGCGCATTGTCGGCGGCACGCCAGCTGCGGCAGGTCTCGATGATCCCGGCGATCCCGGTGGCGATGCTGGGCGCGTCGCTGCTGATCTGGCCGCTGGCCAGCCCGCTGCCGGTCTGGTCCGCGAACTGGCCGCTGATCGTGGCGCACGGGGCGTTCATCAGCGTTTCGACCTGCCTGCTGACGCTTGGCCCGCGCTACATTTCTTCTGCCGAGGTGTCGCTGCTGATCCTGCTGGAGTCGGTTCTGGCCCCGCTTCTGGTCTGGGCCGTCGTGGGCGAGGATCCGGGCCGATGGGCGATCCTCGGCGGGGCCGTCGTGATCGGCGCGCTGTTCGTGTCGAACCTCTGGGCGCTGCGGATGAAACGACGTCCGCGCACCGGCTCGCTGCCGCGCACCGGCCCCCCGGTGTGACGCGCTAGAAATTCACCGTCACCCCGGGCAGGTTCAGCGCCTTGATCAGGTCGCGCAATTCCTGCCGCGCGGCGATGTTCGAGATGCTCAGGCCCTTCACCCCGGTATCTTTCAGGTCCAGCAAGGTCAGACCGCGCGGGAACAGTTCGCGAAAGATCACCCGTTCGTTGAAACCCGGCACGACGCGGAACCCGATCCGCTTGGCAAGCGCCTCGATCGCGACGCGCATCCTTTCCTTGTTGACCATCTGTTGCGAGCCGACGCGATTGCGCAGCACCACCCAGTCGATGGCGCGTTGCCCGGCCTTGGCGCGCGCCTGTCGGGCGCTCCAGACCATCTCGGAATAAATCGACGGGCCGCGGATCTTCTGCGCGTCGCCGTCGATATTGGCCAGAAGGTCGAAATCGATGAAACTGTCATTGAGCGGCGTGATCAGCGTGTCGGCAAGGCTGTGCGCGACCTGGCTCAGGCGTGTATGCGCGCCCGGACAATCGATCACGATGAAATCGCTCGTCTCCTCGAGCGTCTCCAGCGCGTCCGACAGGCGTTGCTCTTCGGGTGTCTCCGCGGTCCCCTCGGGCAGGGGATGATACTGCGCGGATGGCAGATCGAGCCCCTCCTGCTCCATGAACAGCTTGCGGTTCTCGGCGTAGCGGCCAAAGCTGCGCTGACGCAGATCCAGATCGAGCGCGCTTGCGCGGTGCCCCATCCGGGCCAGTGCCGTGGCCACATGCATCGACACGGTCGATTTGCCCGCGCCGCCCTTTTCGTTCCCGACGACGATGATATGCGCCATGATCCCTGCTCTCCCTTCGCGGGCGGTCTGCGGCTGGCAACCCCCGTTATTTTCGGCAGGCAATACCGTGCCGAGCGGTGATAGAAAAGGGTGCACCGTACAGTTGCATGCGATTGCCGGGGCAGCCCGTGTTTCGCTGGAACCCGGCGGCGACGGGCGCTAGGGTCACGTCCATGACCGAGGCGGCACTGACATATTCCCCTGACCAGGCCGAGGCGCATGACCGCATCGCCGAGGCGCTGCGCGGTGTGGGCGTCGACCTTGACGAGGGCACGCTCAGCCCGCCGCGCGAGGGCGCGCAGACCGCGCTCGCGGTGATCGGCAAGGCCGGGTCGGGCAAGACGCTGCTGCTGGCCGCGCTCTACCGCGCGCTGCAGGAGGCGGGGGTCGAGATCGTCTCGGGCGACTACGAGGGGCGCAAGCGCCGCGACCGGCGCACGCTGGCGATCCTCGCGCCCACCAACAAGGCGGCCAGCGTGCTGCGCATGCGCGGTGTGCCGGCGACCACCATCCACCGCATCCTCTACACCCCCGTCTATCATCCCGAATACGAGAAGATCGCCGAATGGCTGGCCGGGCAGGGTGACCGCCCGGAGATCGAGGGGCTGACCGATCTCGCGCTCGATCGTGCGCTCGCCTTCTACCAGAACAACTCGTCGATCCCCGGTGCCCTCGCGGCGGCGGGTCTGCGCGGATCGGATTTCATCACCGGCTGGAAGCGCCGGGAAGAGCCGCTCGATATCGGGCTTGTCGATGAGGCCAGCATGCTCGACGCGCAGCAATTCGAGGATCTGCAGGAGATCTTCCCGACGCTTCTGCTGTTCGGTGATCCGGCGCAACTGCCGCCGGTGAAGTCCGCCGGCGGCGGCATGGTGTTCGACGCGCTGCCCGCCCCCGCCCGGCTGGAGCTGAGCCGCGTGCACCGGCAGGATGCCGACAACCCGATCCTCGATCTGGCGCATGCCCTCGCCGATCCGGCGCTGAGCTTTCATGATTTCGAGCAGATGATCGCCGAGGCGGCGCGCCGCGATGACCGGGTCAGATGGTCCGAACGGGTCGAGGTCGACCTGATGGCGCGCTCGCCGGTTCTCGTGTGGCGCAATGCCACGCGCATCCGCCTGATCCATGCCTTCCGCGCCGTGCATGAAGCTCCTGAGGCCGCGCTGCTGGCCGGTGAGCCGCTGATCTGCGACGGGATCGAACTGCCGCTGAAGCATCGCCGCAAACGTCTGGATCTCGAGGCGCGCGGTCTGATCAAGGGCGCGCAGGTGGTCTATCTCGGCCCCGGCAAGCGCCCCGGGTTTTCCCGGCTGCATGTCATCGGGGCCGAAAGCCCGCAAATCTCGGCGGCGTCCATCGTCAAGATCGAGAAGCCGGGCGAAGAAGAGCCGTTCATCCCGTTCGCCGCCAATATGGGGGCGACGTTCCTGCACGGGGCGGCGGTGACGATCCACAAGGCGCAGGGCAGCCAGTGGCGCGATGTGCAGGTCTTTGCGCCCGATATCGAGATCGCCGCGCGCATGGGCCGGTCCGAGGCTGGACAACCGCTGTGGAAGCGGCTGGCCTATGTCGCCATCACCCGCGCCGAGGAACGCCTGTACTGGGTGGTGCGCAACCGCTTATCGAAACCGCGCACAGGCCTTGGTGTGGGTGATTTGCGCGGCACTCCGATTCCTCTGGAACTGGCCGGAGAGGATGGGCTGTAGATGCCTGCTTCTTTCCGGGAAACAATACGGTCCAATGTGGATAGCATAAACATAACACGGGGCGCTCAAGCGCCACGTTTTAAATCAAATCTTTAAGCCGATCAGGCGTAGGTACGCCGGCGGAATGCCCACAATGAACCGATCCCCGCTAGCAGCATCCACGCAGCGGCAGGCAGCGGGATCGGAGACACGTCGTCAATTTCCGCCGGTGGAACCGACAGCGTAAGTGTGAACAAGTCGGAATTAGAATTGCTGGACGTTGCGTAGCTGAAACTCCCTGGATCACCACTGAGTGTACCCAGACCGACAACGCCGCTGGATCCTGATCCGCTTGATGTTACAACTGCGTTCAAACTCTCACCCATCACGAATTTCGACCCATCTGGATCACTGAATCTCAAGAACAAATCTTCGTTATCAAATCCGCTTGATAGAGTGAACGCGCCGGAGATGTCAACAGAAGACCCAAAATCTAACCCTTGGTACTCAAGAACATTATTCTCGTTAAAAGTTATCTTGCCGACCCTGATGAAGGACAAATTCACTTGCGAACCAAGTTCGATCTTACCCGATTCAGTACTCTCGTACAGGCCTTGGAGTGATATACGAAGATTCGATCCCTCCGGCACGGTAAGCGCGTGCGCGCTAGTTCCTGCCAGCAACGGCGACGCCGCAACGATGGCTGCTAGAAAATACTTTTTCATTTGCCTTCCCCTCAAAGTTTCCCTTTCGACGCCAATATCGGCTGAAAGGCACGTTTGACCACACTCAGCTTGTCACACGACAACACATGCCAGTCAAGATTATTGTTTCTTGTAGAGGGCCAGTGAAAAGTTGTGTCTACAAAATGTGCATTCGTGCATGCAGGCGCAGGGCGTGCGCTGGATCATCGGCGCAGCCCGGCAGGACCGGGTCATGCGCGGCGCGGATCAGCGCACCGATCTCGGGGCGTAAAATGACAGCGCCATCAGGCATTTGCGCCAATGCGGACCGCTCTGTGAACGCCGTGTCGGACCATAAAAGCAGCGATTGCACGGCCTGCCCGAGGGCCAGCGTCTCGGCATCCATCGCCGCAAGAACCGCGTCCATGCGCAGGAAAACGAAGCAGGCCTTGATGCCGCCCGCCGCGTCAAAGCGAAATATGCGGTATTGATTCGCGCCCGTGGCCCGCAGCCGGTCCACCAGCGGTACGAGGTCGGGCACCATTCGGTCCAGATTCGGGGTGTCGGTCAGCTCCGTCCAGTCGCGCACGAAGAACACCATCAGGTTCGCGCCCAGTTCGGGGTCGGTCTCGGCCATCCTGTGATCCGCGAGCGCCACCACCGCCTCGATCGCGCCCTTGAAGATGCCGAGCGTCCGGTCATCGACACCGAAGACCACGGGCACGATGGGCCGCCCCCACCGGGCGCACAGGAACGTGCCGTCGCTACGGGTGAACAGCGCCTCGATCTCGGCCGGGCTCAGCGTGTCGGTCATGGGGGTCACCTCCGGGTTTCGCGCGCCGCTTACCAGCGCCCGCACAGGGCCGCAAACCCCGGGGGGTCTTCTTGGTCCGAATGCCCCGACTCCAACGTTCGCCAGAGGCGCGCCCTCAGCCCTCGAAGAGATCGCTTTGCCCCTTGGCCACGGGGGCCGCGGGCACGGGCAGGCCGAGATGCGTCCAGCCGCCATGCGCCAGCATCCGGCCGCGCGGGGTGCGCTGGATGAGGCCCTGTTGCAGAAGGTAAGGCTCGATCACCTCTTCGAGCGCGTCGCGGCTCTCCGACAGCGCGGCCGCAATCGTCTCGATCCCCACCGGGCCGCCCTGATAGGCCTCGGCGATCAGCCGCAGATAGCGCCGGTCCGCCCCGTCGAGGCCCAGATGATCCACCCCGAGCCGGGTCAGCGAGCTATCGGCAAGCTCGCGACTGATCTTGCCGCCGCCCTCGACCACCGCGAAATCCACCACCCGGCGCAACAGCCGCCCGGCGATGCGCGGCGTGCCGCGCGCCCGGCGGGCAATCTCCAGCGCGCCTTGCGTGTCGGTGGGGATGTCGAGCAGCGCAGCATTGCGGCGCACGATTTCGTGCAGCTCGTCGATCTCGTAGAATTGCAGCCGCGTCGGGATGCCGAACCGGTCGCGCAGGGGCGTGGTCAGCAGCCCCAGCCGGGTCGTCGCCCCGACCAGCGTGAAGGGCTGCAGCTCGATCCGCACGGTGCGCGCCGCCGGCCCCTCGCCGATCACCAGATCGAGCTCGAAATCCTCCAGCGCGGGATAGAGCACCTCTTCGACCGCCGGGTTGAGACGGTGGATCTCGTCGATGAAAAGGACATCGTTGCGCTCCAGATTCGTCAGGATCGCGGCCAGATCGCCGGCCTTGGCCAGCACCGGCCCCGAGGTCATGCGGAACCCGACGCCCAGCTCGCGCGCCATGATCTGCGCCAGCGTCGTCTTGCCCAGACCGGGCGGGCCGTGAAACAGCGTGTGATCCATCGCATCGCCGCGTTGCTTTGCCGAGGCGATGAACACCGCGAGGTTGGCGCGCGCCTCGCGCTGTCCGATGAATTCCGACAGCACCTTGGGGCGCAGGCTGCGGTCGCTGTCCTCGGGCAGTTCTTCGGGCCGCAATGTCGGGTCGGGACCTGTCATCGCCTAGCCTTTCGGTGCCAGACGCCGCAGAGCGGCGCGTATCAGATCGGCGGTTGCGGCCCCGGGGGCCTCTGATGCCGACTGCGCCACGGCGCCCGCCGCCTCGCCGGGGCCGTAGCCCAGATTGCTCAGCGCCGACAATGCCTCGGCCTGCGCGCCGGGATCGGCGGGGGCCGGGGCGGCCTCCGGTGGTGTGGGCGTGGCCATCTCGATCACCTCTCCGGCATCCGGGGCGGGGGGCGGGGTGGTTCCCATGGCCATGACCGTGGGCGCCTTGTCCTTGAGCTCGTTCACCACGCGCTGCGCGGTCTTGGCCCCGACACCGCGCGCCGCGGTGATCGCGTTCCAGTCGCCGATGGCGATCGCGCGGCTGACCCCATCGGGGCCGAGCGCGCCGAGGATGGCCAATGAGGCCTTGGCCCCCACGCCCTGCACGCCCATCAGCAGCCTGTGCCATTCCTTTTCCACCAGCGTGGGAAAGCCGAAGAGCTGCAGGATGTCCTCGCGCACCAGCAGATCGGTATAGAGCGCCGTCTGCCCGCCGAGGCCGGGCAGCGCCGACAATGTCCGGTCCGAGCAATAGACGAGATACCCCACCCCGCGCACGTCGATCAGCACGTGATCGCTGGCGCGGTAGTCGATCCGCCCCGCGATGCGCCCGATCATGTGCCCGCCTTTGCGATGGCCCGCGCCAGCATGGACCCCGAGCGCGCGTGATGCGCATGGCAGATCGCGACGGCGAGCGCATCGGCGGCGTCCGGCCCGGCCAGCACGACGCCCGGCAGTTGCACCGCGACCATGTGCGCCACCTGCTCCTTGGCCGCGTGACCCACGCCCACGACCGTCTTCTTGACCGAATTGGGCGCGTATTCCCCCACGGTCAGCCCGTATTGCGCCGGCACCAGAAGGGCGATGCCCCGCGCCTGACCCAGCTTCAGCGTGCCCGCGCCGTCCTTGTTGACGAACGTCTGTTCGACGGCCGCCTCGGTCGGCTCGTAGCGATGCAGGATATCGGTCAGCTGCTGATACAGCGACAGGAGCCGCGCCCCGAGATCCGGCCCGGTCGAGTGACAGATGCCGTTGGCCACATGGCTCAGCCGGCTGCCATCCGCCTCGATCACCCCCCATCCGAGGTTGCGCAACCCGGGATCGATTCCCAAAACCCGCATGTTTTTGCGCTGCCCCCGTATCTTGCCCCAGTGTTTTTTCAAGTCATAGCACGAAGCAAGAACAGGCACCAAGAGGCATGACTGTTTTCATTTTGATCAATTGATCGGCAAGACCTTGCCGAAAAGACGCATATCTGCGGATGCGGTCATGTGGGCAGCAAGCATAAAACAGCAAAAACAACGATTTAAATATCTTCTGACCCATGCATAAAATGCATAAGGACTATGCAGTGATGCTGGCTTGCCGGTCTGACCGTGGCCCCCTAATTCAATTGCACAACCAAAGATCACTCCCCTCGTCGAACAAGGACCTTTCAAATGGCCACTCTCGCAAATACCCGCAAACACACGTCCCATTCCGGGATCGATACCCTGATGTCCCGCATTGCCAACGCCCTCATCGGCTGGAACGAGCGCCGCGTGACGCGCAACGCTCTGTCGCGCCTTTCGGATCGCGAGCTCGAGGATATCGGCCTGACCCGTGGCGATATCAAAGCCGTGGCGCGCAAAGCCTGATGCAGACATCTCTGCCGAGGCATGCGCCCGAAGATAAAAGCCCTGCGTGACACTGGTCATGCGGGGCTTTTTCTTGTCGTGCGACCGTCTCAGGCGACCCGCGACATGACCAGCGTGGTCCAGTCGCCGATCTCTTCGCGCTGATCGAGGCGGGTCCCGGCCTGTGAATAGGCCGCGATCACCTCGTCTGCCTGTTCGTTCAGCAGGCCCGACAGGATGACCTTGCCCGAGGATTGCAGGCTTTGGGTGATCGCCGGCGCGAGGTCGATCAGCGGCCCTTTCAGGATATTGGCGAAGATCAGATCGAAGGGGGCGCCGGCGCGCAGGTCGGGGTGATCGAGCCCCGTGGCCTCCAGACAGCGCACCCGGCCGCCCAGCCGGTTCGCCGCGACATTGGCCTCGGCCACCTCGACCGCGACCGCGTCGATATCCGAGGCCAGCATCACACCCGGCCAGATTCGCGCGGCCGCCATCGCCAGCACCGCGGTGCCGCAGCCCAGATCGAGCACCGCCGCGGCTTTGAACCCGTCCGTCGCCAGCCGGTCGAGCGCGCGCAGACAGCCAAGCGTCGTGCCGTGATGCCCGGTGCCAAAGGCCATCGACGCCTCGATCAGCAATGGCTCGCATCCCTCGGGCACCTTGTCCGCATCATGGCTGCCATAGACGAAGAATCGCCCGGCCTCGACGGGGCGGAGATCGCGCTGCACTTTCGACACCCAGTCGGTCTCGGGCAGTTCCGATACGGTGAAGGGCTTTGCCTCGTGGATCGTGGCCAGCAGCGCCAGCCCCGCCTGATCGGGCGCGTCCTCGAAATAGGCGCCGATTTCCCACAGGTTCGATCCGTCCTCCATCTCGAAGGCGCCGATGCCGGTGGGTTCCGGGACAAGCCCTTCCAGCGCCTCGGCGAGGGCTTCGGCATTGGCCTTGTCTGGCAGGGTGGTGAAGGCGGTAAAGGTCGGCATGTCGGTCTTTCTGGAAAGGTGGGTCATTCGGCCGGGGCGGGGACGATGCCCGCAAGGATCGTCTCGTTTCCCGGCTCGGGGTGGCGCGGGATCAGCAGTGCCAGCAGACACGACACCGCGGCCATGCCCGCCGCCATCAGGAACACCGCCGCCGGCGAGACAAGCCACAGATAGCCCAGAAGCGCGGGCAGAAACACGGCGGCGATATGATTGATGGTAAAGGCCACGGCGGCGGTCGGGGCGATGTCGCCGGGATCGGCGATCTTCTGGAAATAGGTCTTGAGCGCGAGGGCCAGCGTGAACAGGATGTGATCCACGACATACAGCGTCGCCGCCAGCACCACGCCCCAACCGAACATGTAGATCCCGCCATAGGCCAGAAACACCAGCGCCAGCCCGACATATTCGAACACCAGCGCGTTGCGTTCGCCGAACCGGAACACCGCGCGGCCCATCAGCGGCGCGGCGATCATGTTGGCGACGAGATTGATCAGGAACAGCGCCGTGACCTCGTGCACCGCAAAGCCGAATTTCTCGACCATCATGAAGCCCGCGAACACGACGAATATCTGCCGCCGCGCGCCGGCCATGAATTGCAGCGCATAATAGAGCCAGTAGCGCCGCCGCAGCACCATCTTCTTGATCTGCGGATTGGGCGCCTCGAAGCGCGGATAGGCGATCAGGCAGAACACGGCCACGCAGGCGGTAAACCCGCCGGAGATCAGGTAGACGGTGTTGTAGCTCAGATCGAAGGCCTGCCATGTCAGCACGATCAGCACATAGGCGACCAGCGTCGCCCCCGATCCGGCGGCCAGCAGCCAGCCCAGCATCTGCGGCGCGCGCAGCTTGTCGAGCCATTGCAGTTGCAGCGACTGGTTCACCGTCTCGTAATAATGGAACCCGATCGAGCTGAGCATGGTGATGGTCAGGATGCCACCCAAGGACGGGAATTGCGCGGTCAGCGCCGAGGCGACCCCCAGAAGCAGCAAGGAGACCAGCCCAAGCACCTGCTCGTGCATGAAGATGATGATCGCGATCACGCCGACGGCGAAAAATCCGGGGATCTCGCGCACCGTATGCAGCCAGCCGATATCCGAGCCGTCGAAATCGGCCACCTCGATGACGAAATTGTTGAGAAGCGCCGACCATGTGGCGAAGGCCACGGGCATCGCCGCGGCCATCAGAAAAAGCAGCGTCGTGGGCCGTCGCCAGAATGGCAATGTCTTGGCATCGGCCAGAGGGAAGGTCGTCATGCGCATGGGGCGGGTGATATACCTGCCCCATGCGAGAGGCGAGCGGAAAAATCCGCGCGGGCCTTGCTCAGGCGACGGCGGGGCCGCCGCTCCGGCCGCTCATGTAATTGGTCATGAAGACCGGCTCGCCCAGTTTTTTCAGCAGGTCGAGTTGCAGATCCAGCCATTCCCAATGGCCTTCCTCATCCTGCACGATCCGCTCGAACAGGGCGCGGGTGCCGATATCGTCGACCTCGAACGCCTCGCGGGCCGCGCGGGTATAGAACTCGATCGCGCCGCCTTCTTCCTTCTTGTCGGCTTGAAACAGCGCCTGCAGGCTTTCGGCCTTTTTCGGCGTGCTCGCGGGCTCCAGCTTGGGCGTCCCGCCAAGGAACAGGATGCGGTCGATGAAGTCACCGGCGTGCCCCAGCTCTTCCTGCATCTCCTCGCGCATCTTGGTGCCGAGCTTGTCGATACCCCAATCCTCGAGGGTGTGGGCGTGCAGCAGGTATTGATGTACCGCGGTCAGTTCCATCGACAATGCGGTTTGCAGGTTCTCGATGCTCTTTGTTCTGTCAGCCATGGCTTGATCCTTTCGTCATTCCAGTATGTGATTGATCTATTCACCGGATCGCCTTTTGCAACATCCGCGACACCGGATGCCGCACGCCGCGTCAGAAAAAGCTTTGCGGGTCGATATCGACGGTCAGACGGGTCTGCGCGGGCAGGCGCAACTGTGCGATCCACTCCGCCACCGCCGATTGCAGCGCGGCGCCTTTCGGGGCCTTGACCAGCAGCCGCACGCGGTGGCGGCCCCGGATCCGCGCGATCGGTGCCGGGGCGGGGCCGAAGACCTGCGCGCCGACTGCCCGGATCGGCCCGTCGCGCCGCGCAAGGTCGGTGCCGATATCGAACACCGCCTGCATGTCCGGCGACGACAGGATGATGCCCGCCATCCGACCGTAAGGGGGCACGCCGGCCTCGCGCCGGCCCGCCGCCTCGGCCCGCCAGAAGCCCTCCTCGTCACCCGACAGGATCGCGCGGATCACCGGATGCTCGGGCTGATAGGTCTGCAGCACCGCGCGCCCGGCGCGTTCGGCCCGGCCCGCGCGGCCCGCGACCTGCCGCATAAGCTGGAACGTCCGCTCGGCGGCGCGCAGGTCACTGCCCTGCAGCCCCAGATCGGCGTCGATCACCCCCACCAGCGTCAGCAGCGGAAAATTGTGCCCCTTGGCCACAAGTTGCGTGCCGATGATGATATCCGCCGCGCCCTCGGCGATCTCGGCGATCTGGTCCTTCAGCGCGCGCGCCGAGCCGAAAAGATCCGAGGACAGCACCGCGATCCGCGCCTGCGGGAACAGCGTGGCGGCCTCTTCGGCCAGCCGCTCCACCCCCGGGCCGACGGCGGCCAGCCGATCCTCGGCACCGCAGGACGGGCAGGTGGTGGGCACCGGCGCGCTTTCGCCGCATTGGTGGCAGATCAGGCGTTTCTGGAACCGATGCTCGACCATGCGCGCGTCGCAATGCACACAGCCGATCTGGTGCCCGCAGGCGCGGCAGAGCGTGGTGGGCGCATAGCCGCGCCGGTTGAGGAACAACATCGCCTGTTCGCCCGCCGCGACCCGCGCATTCACCCCCGCCTGCAGCGTCGGCGAGATCCAGCGATTGGCCGGGAGACGCTCGGCGCGCATGTCGATCGTCGCCAGATCCGGCATCACCGCGACTCCGAACCGCGCGGCGAGATCCAGCCGCGCGTACTTGCCGGCCTCGGCATTGGCCCAGCTCTCCAGGCTCGGCGTGGCCGAGGCCAGCACCACGCGCGCCTCGCACAGGCTGGCGCGCAGGACCGCCATGTCGCGGGCATTGTAGAGCACGCCATCCTCCTGCTTGTAGGAGCTGTCATGTTCCTCATCCACGACGATCAGCCCGAGATCGCGGAACGGCAGGAACAGCGCCGAACGCGCGCCCACCACCATCTGCGCAGCACCCTCGCCGACCATCTTCCAGGCGCGGCGGCGTTCGGTCATGGTGACGCCGGAATGCCACTCGGCGGGTTTCGCGCCGAACCGCGCCTCGACCCGGGTGAGAAACTCGGCCGACAGCGCGATCTCGGGCAGCAGCACCAGCGCCTGCCGCCCCTGTCGCAGCGCCTCCGCCACGGCCTCGAGATAGACCTCGGTCTTGCCCGACCCGGTGACACCGCGCAAAAGCGTCGTGCCGTAGGTCCCCGCACGTACGCCGTCTCGCAGGTGAGTCGCCGCGCCTCCCTGATCCTCGGTCAGGTCTTTCGAGGGCAGGTCGGGGTCGAGCCGGGGAAAGGCGCGGTCGCGGGGGGTGTCTTCCTCGTGCACCGCGCCGTGGCTGACCAGTCCCTTGACCACGGATGCGGTGACCCCGGCCATGTCGCTCAACTCCTTGAGGGTAAAGCCAAGCCCGCCATGCGCCCGCAGCACCGACAGCACACGTTCGCGCGCGTCGGTCATGCGGGCAGGGTCCGCGTCGCCCAGCCGGTAGATCTTTTGCATCGAGGGCGGGTTGCCAAGGCCCGGCGCGCGGGTGGCCAGACGCAGCATCGCGGGCAGCGGCGTCAGGGTATAGTTCGCCGCGCGGCGCAGAAAGTCCTGCATGTCGGGCTGCATCGGGGCAACGTCCAGAACCCGGATGATGCCGCGTGCCTTCTCGATGTCGAAGCCGCCACGCCCGGCACCCCAGACCACGCCAAGGACCCGGCGCGGCCCCAGCGGCACCTCGACGAACGCGCCGTGCAGGCAGCCGCCCTCGGGGGCCAGATAATCGAGCGGCCCGGCCAGCGGTTGCGCCGTCAGCACCGCGACCAGATCCCCTTCGTGATGGAACGCGGGCGGCGATGCGGACGCGGTCACGGCGGCGGCTCCTCTCCGTCAGGGGTTTCGGCAGGCTGGCCCATGAGGTAAACCCATCCTCAACAGAACCCAAGCCACCACGAGAGGGCAACCCCATGAAATTCTTTGTCGACACCGCCGAGACCGACCAGATCGCCGAGTTGCATGATCTCGGGATGGTCGATGGCGTCACCACCAACCCGTCGCTGATCCTGAAATCTGGGCGCGACATCCACGAGGTGACGAAAGAGATCGCCGGCATGGTCGAGGGTCCGGTCAGCGCCGAGGTCGTCGCGCTGAAAGCGGACGAGATGATCGCCGAGGGGCGCAAGCTCGCGCAGATCGCGGACAACATCGCGGTCAAGGTGCCGCTGACATGGGACGGGCTGAAGGCCTGCAAGGTGCTGTCGGACGAGGGCTGCATGGTCAACGTGACCTTGTGTTTCTCGGCCAATCAGGCGCTCTTGGCGGCCAAGGCGGGGGCGACCTTCATCTCGCCCTTCATCGGGCGGCTCGACGACATCAATCTCGACGGGATGGACCTGATCTCGGACATCCGGCAGATCTACGACAATTACGGGTATGAGACGCAAATCCTTGCGGCCTCGATCCGCACGGTCAACCACGCCTACCAGTCCGCGATGCACGGTGCCGACGTGATGACCGCGCCCCCCGCGGTGATCAAGAAGATGGCCGAGCATCCGTTGACCGATGCCGGGCTTGCGACCTTCATGGCGGACTGGGAAAAGACCGGGCAGAAGATCCTCTGAACGGGACGCGGCGCGTGTTTAATTATGCAATTCAATGGGTTGATGTCAGGACGCCTCGGCGATCGCCTGCGCCGCAGCCCCGACGCCGCCCGGTCCGTGCGGGATGTCGAGCGCCATCAGCCCGGCCTCGATCGCGCCGAGCGCGCCAAGGATCATGTGAGCGTTCACATGCCCCATATGGCCGATGCGGAAGAACCCGTGCCACGCCGGATCGCCCGGCTCCGCCATTCCCAGTCCGATGCCGAGCGTCACGCCCGCATGGTCCTGCACCCATCGGCGAAGGTCCGATCCGTGCGGCGCGCCGATCCGCAGGGCGGTGACCGCGCGGCTGCGCAAGGCCGGATCGGCGATGTTCAGCTCCAGCGGGCCGGTTTGCCCCCACGCCTCGCACGCGGCCCAGATCGCGCGGGCGAGACGTTCATGCCGGTCCCAGATCGCCTCGATCCCCTCGGCGCGGATCATGTCGAGCGACGCGCGCAGCCCGTAAAGGTGATGCGTGGGGGCCGTGCCGCCGAAATACTGGTAGAACATCTCGGGGTTGGCGCGGTTGGTCCAGTCCCAGTAGCGGCTGACGCGGGGCAGGGCGCGTCGCGCCTCGGCGGCCTTTTCGGAAAAGAACACGAAGGCCAGACCGGGCGGCACCATCAGCCCTTTCTGGCTGCCGGCGATCATCACGTCGACGCCCCACGCGTCCATCTCGAACCGGTCGCAGGCCAGCGAGGCGATGCAATCGGCCATCAGAAGTGCGGGATGCCCGACCGCATCGAGCACCGCGCGCAAGGCCCCGATATCGTTGCGCACCGAGGTCGATGTATCGACATGCGTGGCCAGCACTGCCTTGATTTCATGTGATTTGTCCGCGCGCAGCGCCGTCTCGACCCGGTCGAGATCAATCGCCGACCGCTTGCCGAAATCCAGCAGATCGGCCGCGATGCCCCGGGCCTCGGCCACCTCGGCCCAGCCATGCCCGAAGCGCCCGGTCGCCGGCACCAGCACCCGGTCGCCCGGGGCGACGGTGTTGGCCAGCGCCGCCTCCCA
>Ga0307940_1000763_pt1 | contig 19785 bp, 14 predicted proteins | sample OrgLakmetagen124_FD_201835 | JGI IMG/M metagenome (GOLD analysis project Ga0307940, IMG submission 201835) | Saline water microbial communities from Organic Lake, Antarctica - #124 | ecosystem: Environmental > Aquatic > Non-marine Saline and Alkaline > Saline | place: Antarctica: Organic Lake... | reverse complement strand
AATTTATTCTGGATGGCCGGAATCAGCTCAGTTGTGCTGGGTGTTTACAGTTTCACGCTTCCACACACACCAGCCCCTTCTGCAGGACAACCCATTAATATGCGTGGGCTCCTCATGCTGGATGCCTTCAAGATGCTCACGAAACCGTCGTTCTTCGTGTTTATGCTGTGCTCACTGCTGATTTGTATTCCGCTGGGTTATTACTACGCGAATACATCAGGCTTCCTGAGCAACATGGGTTTTGAACAACCTGCTTCCGCCATGAGTGTCGGACAAATGTCCGAAATTATCTTCATGCTTCTGATGCCGTTTTTCTTCCGAAAGCTCGGCGTCAAATGGATGATCCTCATTGGCATGCTCGCGTGGGTGATGCGTTACGTTCTTTTCGCAATGGGTGCGCCGGATCAGGTGGTCTGGATGTTGTTCGCTGGAATAGCGTTACATGGAATCTGTTACGACTTCTTCTTCGTCACCGGTTTTATTTACGCGGATCGGGCGGCGCCGAAGGCGATTCGTGGCCAGGTGCAAAGCATGCTGGTTTTTTTCACCCAGGGAGTGGGCATGTTCATTGGTTTTAAAGTCGCAGCAGCTAAACTCAGCCCTGTGGTTGAATATTCTGGTGAGCTCGGTGGAGAGATCGCGGCCGCGCGAGGTGAGCAGTCCCTGACGTTCGCACAACAACTCGCCAATATGTTTTCGGTCAATATGCCGGATGCGGTAGATCAAGAGCTGCTGACAAAGACTGCTGAATTATGGAAGGCTTATTGGTTGTTACCTGCAGGTATGGCCGGTGCGATTGCGGTTCTGTTCTTCTTTGCTTTCCGTGATAAGACGGTTTCGGAAGAGGAACGGGCTGAGGAAATTTCCTGAGGGAATGCCCAATGCTAGGTGGCAATAACCGTCTTTGATCCAAATTTCTTCTGCGGCTATAAATTGGTCACCGGAGGCCTTTGGACTGCTGCGGTTCTTATTCACAGCTCTGGGGATGGGTGTCGATTATACGGAATTCTTGGTAACGACGATCCGCTGGTGATCATGCCTTAGCGTGAGCGCTGTGAAGGATCACAGCAGCCCAGAGCCTGCGGCGGCATATGTATATCTCAGGGGAATGGTGGGCTTTTATACGTGATGTAAGAGCCTTGAGAGCTATCCTCCTCCGGAATCATCAGGTAGGGCTGGCTTTCGTCCCAGTCTGCTGGTCAGAAGTTTGCGAGATGTGGGCACGAAAAAACACCGCTTGGTGGCCGGTGTTGATAGAAGGAAAGTACGCAGACTGGGATTGACTACGTTCCGTTGCGCTACTCTCCGTCCCTGCGGAATGCGCTTTGCGGATGAGATAATGTTTCGCTAGGGCGAAAAGGGCAGTCAAACCTGGTGCTTTGCAGGAGGTCTCGTCCCAGTCTGCTGGTCAAAAGTTTGCGAGATGTGGGCACGAAAAAACACCGCTTGGTGGCCGGTGTTGATAGAAGGAAAGTACGCAGACTGGGACTCGAACCCAGGACCAATTGGTTAAAAGCCAACTGCTCTACCAACTGAGCTATCTGCGCGTTGGAAAATTGTTTGTCTTCTTTCGAAGACGGGGCGGCAACGTAGTTGACGGCTGCGGAACTTGGCAAGCCCATTTTGGTAAAAAATTCAACTTTTGTTAAAGTCTTTACCATATTCTCGGATCTACGGGGAAAACCCTTAAAACTCGTCCTCTAAAAGCTTTGCACGACGCTCTCTGACAAGTCTCACAACCAGTGCTGTCCAACCCGTTTGATGTGACGCGCCAAGGCCCTCGCCGGTTTCTCCGTGAAAGTATTCGTGAAAGAGGAGGAGACTCTTCCAATTAGGATCATCTGAGTAGCGTTTCGATGCTTCGCTGTCACCGAAGCACGGCCGATATCCTTCCTCATTCTTAGTGAATAGCGAGATCAGGCGGTCGCAAATATCAATCGCGATGTCACGGAGGGTGAATTGCTCACCGGATCCGGTTGGATACTCGATCTTGAAGGAATCTCCATAGAAGTAGTGGTAGCGTTCCAGTGCTTCGATGAGGATGAAGTTGGTCGGGAACCAGATCGGCCCTCGCCAGTTAGAGTTCCCACCGAACATATCAGTTGTTGCCTCACCCGGGGTGTAATTGACCTGATGTGTCTGGCCGCCATGTTCGAATACAAAAGGCTTTTCCTCATGTGCCTTAGATAGCGAGCGGATACCGAAGTTCGACAAGAACTCCTTTGGATCGAGCATGTAAGTCAGGCTCTTGCGGAGTCTATCTTCGGAAGGAATTGCGAGTAGGACACGGCCGGAAGACTTCTGGCCGGGAACCCGGTTCACATTGACGTATTTTAGTAGCTCCGGCTTGTTGACAAGGAACCAGTCCATGCGCTTGCGGAAGCCCGGAAGGGCATCAATCGTCTTTTGCTTGAGGACAGTGACGGCTGAGAGCGGAAGTAGACCTACCAGCGAGCGGATACGCAGCGGGATGGGGTCCTCGTGGTTAATGATGAGCTGGTCGTAATAGAAGTTGTCCTGAGTGTCCCACAGTCCCGTTCCACCGAGGGTGTTAATGGCGTCGCAGATATTGACGAAGTGCTCAAAGAACTTTGAAGCAATGTCCTCGTAAGCGGGTTTGGTAAGGGCTAGTTCCAAGGCCATGGAAAGCATGGTTAGGCAGTAGAATCCCATCCATGCTGTGCCATCTGCCTGGTGGAGATGGCCACCGCCAGGAAGGGAGTGGGATCGGTCGAAAACTCCGATATTATCAAGACCGAGGAAGCCACCGCCAAACACGTGACGACCTTCGACGTCCTTGCGGTTTACCCACCAAGTGAAATTCAAAAGCAGTTTTTGAAAGGCCTTTTCGAGAAAGAGCAGATCGCGCTCTCCTTTCTTATCAGCGATTTTATAGACCCGCCAGACGGACCACGCGTGAACCGGCGGATTGACGTCTGAAAAATTCCATTCGTAAGCAGGCATTTGCCCGTTTGGATGCATGTACCATTCTCGCAGCAGCAGCAGCAGCTGGTGTTTGGTGAAGGCGGAATCAACCGCACAGAAAGGCAGCATGTGAAAAGCGGTATCCCATGCGGCGAACCACGGATACTCCCACTTGTCCGGCATGGAGAGGATATCCTTGGCGTAAAAATGCCTCCAATCGTTATTTCTTCCACTAAGCCGATTCTCCGGTGGTGGTGGCATTTTATGGTCACCTTCGAGCCAGTGATCGACGACGTAGTGGAAGAATTGCTTGGTCCAGAGAAGCCCCGCATAGCCCTGACGGCAGATCATGCGTTCTTCGTCAGAGATCTCTCTAGGAATAATCTCATCATAGAATTCACCCGCCTCATGGATTCGTGCGTCGAAGGTTTCGTGAAATTGATCGAGGCCGTAAATATGGTTATCCTCTTCGCAGGCGTGGAGGCGCGCGATGATGGTGATGCTTTCGCCAGCAGGGACATTGAATAAGTAATGGGCAGCGGCCTTGGTCCCCTTTTTGTGAGGTGAAACAGCTTTCTTCTCCTTATGGATCACATGGCGGTGGAAAGCATCCTTGGTGTAGGGCGAATCATTTTTCGTCGGCCCGAGCGATTCGTGATTGGTTTCATTCTCAGTGAAGAGCCATTTCATCGGCTGCTGCGGTTTGGAGTGGCTTTGAATATGAAATCTGAATTTTCCTAGGGATTCGTGTTCGATGAAGAGGCCTTCTTCGTCCTCTTTGATCGAGGGTTTCACCAGGGGCGCTTCAGCCTCGCAACCCCAGGTCCAGGTATTCCTCAGCCACACGGTCGGTAGTAGGTGAATCGGAGCCTCCTCAGAAGCGTGGTTGGTGACGGTGATTCGCCAGAGAATATCTTGTGAGCTGCGCTTGGCGACTTCCTGGACCACGTCGAAGTATCGGCTATCGTCAAACAGCCCCATATCAGCCAGTTCAAGCTCTGGTCCAATCCTGCCGAGCTTTTCATTTTGAAGGCGTATATTGGTATAGGGAAACTTCTGTTGGGGATATTTATAGAGGGCTTTGGTGTAAGAGTGTGTTGGTGTGGAATCGAGATAGTAATAACACTCTTTGACATCCTCACCGTGATTACCTTCGTGCCCTCCGAGGCCGAACAGACGTTCTTTCAGTATGGAATCTTGGCCATTCCAAAGAGCTGGAGCAAAGCAAAGTCTGCAGCCCCGATCTGACCAACCTTGAAGGCCGTCTTCTCCCCAGCGGTAGGCGCGGCGGCGTGCCTGATCATGTGGGAAGGCTTCCCATGAATTACCGTGATCCGAGTAATCTTCCCGGACCGTTCCCCATTGGCGCTCGCTGAGGTATGGTCCCCAGCGCTTCCAGTTTTTGGCCCGGTCTTTCTCTTCGGAAAGTCTGATCTTCTCTTGGTTCATATGAAATAGCTACGTTAGTAGGTTCAGTAGCACGATACGTGCGCATAGGGAAAGAATTCCCGATAGGGATTTTGGTGTCGGCCAAGTCGCTTGGCTGTCTGGGAAGCGTTTGGTCAGAGCCTTTTTAGTGGGAATATGGAAACGTCGACAGGAGCTGCGCTTATCATTGAAATAGCTGGTGTCGCTGGCTGGCTAAAACCGTTCAGGGGAAACAAGCGGGTAGGGCAGGTAGCTTCATTTAAAATCTCAATCTGGTAGGGGGAGTGATGCACACGCCCGGAGTATAGATGCCCGTTCGAGCCCTCTGAAAATAACGTATAGCGCTCGAGGAGAAACCATTCGAGAGATCCGAATTCAGTGGCTTTTGGAAATTGGGGGCGGTTGTAACGGAATGTTTCAGCTGAATTTGAATCTCCTTTCCTTTGGCTGTGAAATTGAAATTCTGCCGAGGTCATCGAAGAACTCATTTGAGCATGCTGATAGGGGAGGCTGAATAAGTTTCGTGCGATTTCGACCGCGATTGGTTGGTCGCAATCCAACGAAAAAAACCACACTCCGGGATTTCCATTATCGTCGAACACGTAGGTTCTGAGGTTGAGTTCATGAAACCACGATAGCCACGGAATGGGCGGGAGAAACGCCGGTCTAACCCGTTGCATAAGGAATGGGACGATACCCAGCCACGCCTTTCCATCATAAGTATCGACGTGTAGACCTTTTGGTAATCTCGCAGCGATAGCTTCCGGATCGAAGGCCCAGTGAAAGAAGCCAAGTTCAGACCAGCGTTGACTCATCACGCGCATGCCGTCCGGTCGTTGCTGCTGTAAAAGGCGTTGAGATTCAGTGGGGGGCATGTGGGGAGGATTGCTAGTGCTGAGTGGTTAGTGAAAGGCTGGGGCTTCTCTTTTCACTGCGGTGGCTTGGAGTTAAGAATTTCTTGAAAGGCTGCAGGAATGGGCGGCGAAGCCAGCACCGAATGCGGTAAGCCAGAGGGAGGATGTCTTGGGGTGTGTGCGGAGGCGTTCTTCGAGGGCAAAAAGCACGGAGGGGCTGGACATATTACCGTGTTTGCGGAGGGCTTCCCGAGTTTCGGTAAGATGGAAGCCTGGGATAGCCGCTTCGATTTCCTCGATCACGTCCCGTCCTCCTGAGTGAGCGAGGATTTGTTCGGGTTCGGAGGTAGAGGCGCGCCGTTGATATAGGGTGGATACCGCTTTGGCAGCGAGTTTTGGAACGGACCTATGGAGTTGGTTTTTCAGTTTTCCCTGCGAGTTCACAAAGCGTATTTTCTCACGGTTTTCGGGATCATGGTGAGTATCAAATCCATCGAAACGCAACAGCCCTGAAGGTGTATCTTCCCCACTCAAGATGGCGGCGGCGGCACCATCTCCGAACAGGCATAGGGAGATCAGGACTCCCGGCTCATTATTCAGGTAGAAAGCAGCGGAAGAAATTTCGACTGCGATGACAGCCACTTTGTGGCTGGGATTTACAGCAAGATAGCCTTGGGCTGCTCGGAGGGTCGGGATCGCTGCACCACAGCCAAGACCGACGAGATCTACAAGGTAAGTATCTGGGCGGAGGCCGGCTATTTCTGAAATGTAACTTGATGGGCCGGGGCACAGATAGCCTGTGCATGAACAAACGAAGAGAGCATCGACTTCCTCTGCTCGGATTTTTGATTCTCGGAGAGCTTGCTGAAGGGCTTGATTTGCAAGTGCCGGCGCGGTGGCTTCGTAAGCTTTATTCAGGGCTTCCGCGTCTTTTTTAAAAACGGGAATGAGGTCGGCTTCGGTGAACTGGCGGTTTTCGATTCCAGAGGATTTTTGCGTGAGTATCTTTTCGAGAATTCCCAGCGAACGCGGCTGAAGCTCGTCGATGGAGGGATGTTTCTGCAATTGTTCCCAAGTTTGGTTTTGGGTGAAATTGTGAGGTGGGTTGGCAGTTGCGAGGCTCTGGAGATACATGAGGAAAATTTGTTGGATTCAGTGTTGGGTTCCTTATACGGAACCATTGCACTAGTCGAAGCTCCCTGTGGGGCTATCGAATGAGATGGAGGATAGGTGCCATGGGCACGTGTTTGAGAATGTGGCGTGCGTGGCTTTTAAACAAGAGCGGATGGATTAAGCGAGAGGCTGTCATGCGCTTGCGGAAATGTCTGAGGAGCTGACTTTCAGTGCGTTCACGGGTTGTGATCCAGTCTATCTCTTGGTTTGCGTAGGCGATGAGGTTGGGGAGGGCGATTTCAGCGGATTGAAAGGCCATGGTCATGCCGTTTCCTGTGAATGGAGGAATGATCGCGTGTGAGTCGCCAAGGGAGAGTATGCCGGGAGTGGGTGCTTGATTGCCGAGGTCAAAGCCGGCAACAGCAGAGAAAGAGGAAGGTCGCCATTCTGCTGATTCAATGCGTTTGGCAAGGGCTGTATTCTGATTCTTGCGCAGGTAAGCAGGGAGGAGTGCTTCATGTTTACCTGAGATCTCGCGGCTAATCCGGAACAAACCGCATACGTTATACCAGCCGTCCTCGACAGGTGTGATACCCAAGTAGCCGCTCGGCCCGCTGTGCATTTCAAGTTGGGCGGTGGTGGAGATGTTTCGGACGTGAGCCTTGAGGCCTATCCATTCGCCGCGTGTGGGTATTCTGCCGGAGGCTTTGACGATGCCTGGCTGGTTTGGTTCTGCTTTTTTTCGAGAGTTCGTTTCTATGACGGCACCGACTTTGCGAGCTAGCTTCTGAAGCCGGTCGTCGAGAAGGAATCGTGAGATCGCAAGAGCGGGTTTAGGTAAGGTGTTTTCGCGGAGAAGCACGTCTTCGTTGAACCATCTGAGCGAGGTATGTTTAGCTGCATCGGAGAGGACCTCGGCAATGCCCAAACGGTCGAGGGTTTCTTCCGAGACTCCAGAGATGAATTCACCGCAGACACGGTGCCGCGGGTAGGTTCCCGCTTCATGTAAACGAACAGGAATCCCATGGTTTCGTAGGGCTATGGCAAGCGATAGACCGGTGAGGCCTCCGCCGATGATGTCAATGGGCTGTTTCAACTGTGTGACGCTAGCATGCGTTGAGGACCCCGCCATCTGGAACTTTGGAGAAACTCAGTAATTTGATTTAAGAGTCTTGTTTTGCAATCACTAGATTTGTGTTAAATCAGGCCCATGAAGATTTCTTGTTACACGGGTGGAATGGTTCAAACGAATGGCTATCTTGTTGAGAGCACCAAAGGAAACTTTCTTGTCGATGCTCCAAAGGGTATTTCGGGCTGGTTAGAGGAAAAAGGTGTGCGTCTTGATGAACTATATTTGACCCATCAGCACTATGATCACGTGGAGGATGTTGCAGCGTTGCAAGCGACGGGTGTGAAAGTTCTCGCGTGGGCTGAATATTCGAAAGACCTCACATTAGAATCTTTCGGTTCGAGTTGGGGGCTTCCCGAGGTCGCAGAATTCAAAGTGGACGAGCTGATAAGTGAGGGAGAGTGTAGCTTATTTGGTCAGAAAGTGCTCGTTAGTCACATTCCCGGTCATTCATCGGACAGCATTAGTTTTTATCTGGAAGATGAGAAAACCTTGTTTGCGGGGGATGTATTGTTCGCGGGTTCGGTGGGTCGCTGTGATTTGCCAGGTGGGAGTTTTGATAATCTGCTTTCAGGAATTCGTGAGAAACTACTGGCATTACCGGATGAAACTCGGGTTCTTTCTGGGCATGGGTCCGAAACCAAGATCGGGCGCGAAAAAGTCAGTAATGGATTTCTACGCTGAAGCTTACGGTTCCGGTATTACCGTGGCTTTTGGGATGATCTTTTGGAGAGTGGCTTCTTGAATTTCAGGTGGTTCTGTAAATCTTACGTTCTCCCATTGCGGTTTTTCGATAGGGCCGGAACCACGAAACTGGAAGAGTCCGTAAAATGGCCGGAGCGGAAGTGTGATCAGCCCGAGCAACCCTCTTGCGTTAAGCCGGAGCGTCATATCGATGGTGCGCTCACCTAGGTCGACCTCACCATCACCTGTAAATGTGACCGAGGTGGTCTCGGTTTGAAAATCTCGGGTTCTTAATATCCCATCATTAATTTCAAATGTGCAAGACGCTGTCTTAGCTTGCTCAAATCCACTGCGCTTATCACTGAACACTTTTGACAGGACCGTGGAAAGGGGACCAAAAATGGGGACGGAGAAAAGTTCGCCATCATTTAATGCCACCAAGCCTTTACCTTGCATGGTTTTGACATCGCCTTTAATCAAGCTGAACTCAATACGGCCAGTGAGATCACCACTGCCTTCCGTTGAGAAGCTGTATGCAGATGCTAAGGGAGTCATGCCGACTTTAGACCAACTGATGTCTCCGGTGAACTCGGATGTTTCGTTTGTCGCGAGAAACTCTCCACTAATAGAACCATCGAATACCTCCGCAGTAAGGTTTGAAATCCGAACATTTTTCCCTGAGACAGTCACACTGCCGCTTGGCTTGGATAGGCTGAGGTTCTTTCCAAGAAAATTATAGTTGGCGAGAGAGTTGGTATTGAAATCGATTTTGAGGTTGGTGCGTGCCTGCGGAGTCACATCAATGAGCCCTGAACCCGTGACCGCAGGTGGTCGATGAAATTGGTATTTTTCAAGGGAATCAGCGATGTCGGGTGCGAACATCCGGACTAAAGGCGCGGCCCAAACCTCACCACGAACCGATTCAACTGTTACGGTTTCCGGCTCTCGGTCATAGCGAATCCTACCAACCAAAGCGGTCCCAGTTTTTGGGCCTTTAAAGGTTTTTTGTAGGCTGTAATTGGAATAATCAAATGTGACTTTACCGTTATAAAAGTCAAATTCCTTACCATTCAGGTTGAATGAACAAGACGCACTATTTACCGGCACGTCACGATACGACATCTGTTTCAGAATGCCGTTTCCGCTGAATTCCCATGCGCGTTCTGTACCACTATCGAAGCTTCCCTCAAGTGTGATCGAGTTACTCGCATTCTCGTTTTCAGTGAAATCTCCGATGACTTTCTCAAGCGGCTTGCCCTCAAAAAACGGCTGGTAAAGTTTGATCGGAAGACTGGATTCTAATTTGATGCGGAAGATTTCCCCTTCCTTCAGAATCTTACCCCTTGCAGTTCCATCCGGTCGTTTTAGTTCAATATCGCGTAAAAATAAGTTACCATCCTGAAATGAGAACCAAGTTTCAAGGCTATCGAAAGGAATACCTCGGAGCATAATTGATTCACAGCGCGCTTGTCCGATTAAGTCCACCTTTGGCTTGATTGGGTCTTCTAGATTAAAACTCCCAGCAAAAGCGAGGTGTTGATCACCACCTGTTAGGAGATCCAACTTCAGCGGGAAGTTCAACCAAGAGCGGATAAATCGTGGGATATCGATGGAAGAATTGATGTCAAATCGACCGTCGCGGCTTCCAAGTTGATAATCGATACTTCCTGCAATCTCGCCCCGGGTATCTTCAGCTGAAAATGATGTCACGCTGAGTAAGTTCCGCGAGAGGCTCCCGCTCCCGATAAGGTTGCTCAGGCGGTATTGATTCTTCTCCACCGAGGGCGCGAATATCTGGAAAGTCGCATTCAGAGACTCTTTATCGGAAAGCCTTCCCGCTATGTTGATATCGATACGTGGCGCGTTTTCCGGATCAAAATTCCAGTTCTCAAGTTGCCTTAATGTATGTGCGATCATTTCCCGCCGTCTTCCGTTCCTACCTTCATCATCGGACCGACCTTTTCCTGAGGGCTTTGAAAGCAACTTAGCACTGAGGTTCACATCAATTCCTCCGACACGACCTGTGCCGTTACGGATTTCCATGATTTCATTACTCGGTATCAGAATAGTCGCGTTGACTCCTGAGAAGAGAAGTGACTCGCCAGCGGGCTTTTTCGGATCAACGGGTAAGATGAGCTCAGCATTCACCAGATTGATCTTACGTATTCTGAATTCCCCACTGGCGAGGCTGGCGTAATCAAGGACCAGTTGGACCTGCTCTAATGTGGAAATCTCATTAATACGCGCCTCCTCAGCAAACATACGCACGTCTTCTGCAACGAAGCCCTTAAATGGAATGTATGTTAGTGATCCTAGTTCAACGTGTGCACCATGCTTGGATATCTCGACTTCGAGGGCTTCTCTCCATTCATCGGGAAGACCCGTTTTGTTGGCCCAATAAAGTCCAACCATTCCGGCCGGGATGAAGGCGAAAAGGACAATCCAGATTGTCGTTCTCAGATTCCGTATCAGTTTGAGGCGCAACATCTAAGCTTTTAGTTTGGAATGGTTCCAGCGGAGCGAAAGGAGAAATACGGTTCTTTTCCTGCAGAGGGGCGTCCGATAATAAGGTGGTCCAAGAGCTTGATCTGCATGATTTTCGCAGCTTCTACGAGATTTTCGGTGATCTGAAAATCAGCTCGGCTGGGAGTTGGGTCGCCTGAAGGGTGATTGTGTATCAAGATAAAGGCGTAGGCATTACGCGTGATAACGGGTCTGAGGATTTCACGTGGATGAGCGGTTGTTTCATTTACCGATCCGGCGGAAACCGTCGTGGTTGAGGTGTGCTGAAGTCGACTATTTACTGTGATCACCAGTGCTGTCTCGGTAGGGAGATTATTCATTTGGTGGGCGAAGTGCTCGTAGATGAGCTCTGGAGAATCCAGTGGTTGAAGACTGATTTTTTCTCTAGCGAGACGGCTTCCGAGCTCAAAGGCGGCAGCAAGCTTGCAGGCTTTGGCGAGACCAATGCCTTTGTTGTTCATATATTCTGAAACAGGAAGCCGCCCCAGTTCCTGCAGGCTACCGTATTTCTCAAGTAGGTCACCGGCGACTTCGATCACGTTTCTACCGACAATTCCCGAGCTCAAGAAAATCGCCATTAGCTCGGCGTTGCTCAAAGCTCCCGCCCCGAATTTGTCGATCTTTTCGCGAGGAAGGTCGGAGTCGGTTGATTCGTTGAGTCGGGCCATGAGGGGAAAAAGCTGAAATTTTAAGACTTGTTGCGGTTTTTTGATACGGAGGTTGCGGATATAGCCAAAAGTTTCTCAGCGTCTCAGTTTTTTCTTACTCGATATTTTGAACCTGTTCTCGGATTTTTTCGAGCTCAGTTTTGGCTTCGACGATGGTTTGACCGATGAGGGAGTCGTTCGCTTTTGAGCCGATCGTATTGAACTCGCGGAACAGTTCCTGGCAGAGAAAATCGAGAGCACGGCCGGAGGCTTCATCTGAAGCTAGGTATTCCTCGAATTTTAAGAAGTGCGATTTTAAGCGGGTTAGCTCTTCCGAGATGTCACAGCGATCAGCGAACAAGGCGACCTCTTTCGCGAGGCGCTCGTCATCGTCATCGATCTTGATATCCATATCGGAGAGCCGCTTCTCGAGCAGTTCCTTCTGGCGCAGGGGGCGGGAAGGGGCGTGTTCGGTGATCGTCGCGGTAAATTTTTTGAGATGTTCAAGCCGCTCGGTGAAATCCTGCTTGAGGTGTTGACCCTCGGTGAGACGCATTTCACAGAGGCTCTTGGTGGCAGCTTTCAGCGCTGGCCCGATGGCTTCCCATGCTTCGTCCGGATCAATTTCGTCGCTTTCACCCAGTTCAATGATTCCGGGATGTTTCAGGAAATCCGTGGCCGTGGGCTGAACTTGCCGACCGATGATTTCCGAAAGGTTGGCGAAGGCGGATTCCAGAGATTTTGCGAGAGTTGGATTCACCCGGATATTTGCACAACCTGCTGTATCCGTTTTGTCCAAACGCACTGCCAACTGGACCCGACCACGTGAGACATGCGGAGAAAGGGCCTGCCTGATCTTTGGTTCAAGCGCCTGCAGGGATTTTGGGAGATTGACCACAATCTCCAACTGCTTGCGATTGATAGCCGAGGCCTCGACGCCGGCACTCCAATTATTAGTGGCATGAACACCCCGACCAAAACCCGTCATTGATTGCATGCGGCTATAAAAGGGTTATCAACAGGCTTTGTCGATTGTGGAGTCTTGCTTACGATAAGCTGCTCGTTAGCGGCTTCCTTGTGCCGCGATGTCTTTGATGATGATCTGAAGCGAGGTTTTCCCTCGGAAGGTATTGCGATCAATTGTGAAAGCAATGTCCCACGGTGGTTCAGGTAGTTCGTATTCACCGCCTCCGAAGTAAACGGCATCTTGTTCGTGATATTCCTGCCGCAAGCTTAGCCGTAGGTGATGGTTTTTCATGCGATATATGGGACGGCTCAACTCGACGTTGCGGCTGATGAATACAGGCTGTGGATTACTATTTCCAAATGGCTGAAGCAGTTCGTAACTGGCAAGGAAGTTGAGGGAAAGCTGTGCGAAATCGACCTCCACATCGTAAATCAGACGCGGAAGGCGATCTTCCTCGGTGCTGTTTTCAATAACGAATTCACCAAGGTTTTGGCGGAAGGAATTAATAGACTCTTCATTTATGGAAATACCCGCAGCCATCGCGTGCCCACCACCGGCGATGAGGTCTTGGTCGCAAGCACGAATGGCTTCGACAAGAGAAACACCGTCTATTCCTCGCCCGGAGCCTTTACCAACTCCATTCTCATCAATCGCGATGACGAATGTTGGCTTATAATACTGGCGCATTAATCTTGAAGCCACGATTCCAACAACTCCGTGATGCCACTTCCGAGAACCGATTACGATCACAGGATCGGTTTCTGGAGCGAATTCCTCTGACAGTTGTTTCGCAGCTTCGTCGCGTATCAGGCCTTCATGCTTCTGGCGCTGCTTATTGTGTTCATCAAGCCTGTCGGCGAGTTGGTGCGCTTCATGCTCGTCGTCGGTCTGGAGAATCGCCAAGGCGTGTTCAGGGAAATCCATCCGCCCCGCGGCATTGATTCTAGGTCCTATGCGGAAGCCCACATCCATTGCAGTGGGCCTTCCTGTAATGCCAGTTTTCTCCTTCAAAGCGCGAAGCCCGGGATTGATTGATTTTTCCAAAATTCTCAGACCGTGGCGGACGAGAATTCGGTTTTCATCAACCAATGGCACGATATCGGCAACGGTGGCGATAGCGGCTAGATCGAGCAAAGTTTTTAGATCGAGCGGATTACTCCGAGTTTTCAGTAGGGCGTGCCCAAGTTTGAAGACTAGGCCTGCAGTGCAGAAATAGGTGAACTCATTGCCCGTTTTAGGATTCACCAAAGCCACGCAAGCCGGCCTTCCTGATTCAGCTGGTTCATGATGATCAACGATGATCACATCGGTGCCGCTATCGCGAAGTAGGGCTACTTCATCGATGGAAACGGTTCCACAGTCGACGGCGATGAGTAGATCTGGTTTTGCTCCCTCAGCCATGCAACGTTCAATCGCCGTGAAGCTGAGCCCGTAGCCCTCGCCGCCGCGTTTTGGAATGAAGGTTCTAGGTTGCAGGCCATAGGCCTCCAAAATTTTGCTCATCAGGGCGATCGACGAAATCCCATCAACGTCGTAGTCACCGTAAATGCAGACTTCTTGCTTCTGATCGATGGCTATGAGCAGGCGGGCTACGGCTTGGTCCATTTCGGGTATTTGAAAAGGATCGCTAAGCGACTTGAGCTGCGGATTTAAAAACGCATCGACCTGAGATTCTTCAATTCCTCTCTGGGTTACCAGATGCCTGAGAATTGCAGGAAAGCCTTCTTGATCCGGGCCTTGAGACTTATCACCGAATTTGAAGGGTTTACCTCGTTGAATCCATCGAAAAGTCGTTGTTCGCATACCCGTGGCCGAGCATGCTGACTTGAGCGAATTGGCACAAGGACGGATAGCAATTTACCTCCGGAGAATGGGAAAGAGGTTATCAAATGACTGAAAGTTAGCCCCAAAGTAATTCTATTGCAAAATGCATGAGGCTTGGCCCACTGTTAAGTAGAAGTTGTTAACGTCTCAATTTGTATGATCCAGAAGCGCAGAAAAAATCACGATGTCAGGATTTTAATCCTGCTGTTGTCCTGCGCTGGTATCATTGTCCTCGGGTGTTTGATTCTGAATGGATTCACTTGGATGCGCATGCATCAGAGTTCTGATGAGCAAAATGAAGCATTTGATCGATTAGCTCAGTATTCGACAGTGCTCTCCTGTCTCCAGGACATCAAGTTGGGTGAGCGTGGTTATCTCATTACCGGTGATCAGGAACATCTTGATGTTTTTTTCAGCGCGAGAGAGCAATTTGAATCTGAATGGGAGAGACTTGAAATGTTGGAGGTGGAGGCCGGGAACACAGGCGCCTCAATTAAAAAGCTGGATGAGGCGTCTTTGCGTTTAATTAGCGATGCTTCTGAAATCGTTAAACTGGTTCAAGAGCTTGGGCACAGAAATCTTCAAAGTGAATTGTTTGAGAAGCGTAGCGACTCCGCCATGGCACAAGTTCGACAGCTGTATAATTCGAAGCTGTCTGTGCTTGAAGAAACGATCCGTGAGCGCGGCTATCGTGCTGAAGGAGATTTTCAAGCGGGCCTAGCAACATCGTTGTCGATGGGGTTCCTCGCGCTCGGCCTTGGCGTAATCGCTTTCTCATTACTACGGCGCGTATTAAAGGAAACCGAGCGATCAGAACGTTATTCTATAAGCATGCTCAAGGCGGAGGAAAGCCGACGCCAGAAAGATATTTTCCTAGCTATGATGAGCCACGAAATTCGAACGCCGCTGAATGCGATCATTGGGTTCGGGCAGATGGCAGAGAGAGAGGAGATGGGACCAAAAGGTCAGCGGTATGTGAAATCGATACTCGATGGAGGAAAGTCGTTATTGCTTCTTATTAACGATATTTTGGACCTTTCAAAACTCCAGGCAGGAAGAATGGAACTGAAACAAGAGCCAGCACAGCTTAGCGAATTAGTTGGCTTCTTGAATCGGTTGTTTAAAGAGAACTGTCACAGAAAGGGTATTAAATTCCATGTTAACATACAGGAGGGCCTTCCGGGATTCGTGATAATCGATTCAGTGCGGCTCCGACAGGTCCTAATGAATTTGGTCGGGAATGCAGTAACGTTCACGGAGGAGGGCAGAGTAGTCGTTTCTGTGAATGGCAGCCGAGAAACCGAAAGTGGAAATAAGTGGAATTTGGCTATCGCAGTCACCGATACGGGTAAGGGTATATCTGACGAGGATCTGAAGCATCTTTTTGAGCCTTTTTACCGGAGTAAGGATGGCAATGATACGAAAGCCAAAGGAACTGGTCTTGGTTTAAGTATTGTCCACAGCTTCCTGAAATTAATGGGTGGAGATCTTTCTGTTAAAAGCAAACTCGGCGAGGGCACGACGTTCACCGTAGAGCTTCGTGATGTCGAAGCCAGCGATCAAAAAGTGATCCCAATTCAGCGCGAAGAGAGGCAAATCAATTTGAACGATCTACCGCCTGTGAGAATTCTAGCGGTGGACGACAATGAGACAAATCGTGAATTGATAGGTGAAATTTTCGCAGGTAGCCACCACCAGGTTGCAATGGCAGCGGATGGAGATGAGGCGGTTCGTAAAGTGAATGAAGAAATTTTTAACATCATTCTGATGGACTTACGTATGCCAGTGAAAGATGGAACAACTGCGGCGAAAGAGATCAAAGCAAACGAGAATTTTCGGAATATTCCAATCATTGCAGTTAGTGCCGGAAGCCTCCCCACAGCTATTGAAGGGGACACGGATTTCGGGGAATTCTTTGATGCCTTTCTTGAAAAGCCATTCACGAGAGAGCAGCTCTACGAAATACTTTCAAAATTTCTTGAAGCTCCAAAGTCGGAAGGCGAAAAGGAAACAACCCTCGGTGGTGATCAAGAACATCAAATCTCCTTAGAGTTACTCTCAGATCTTGACGCACTGCTTACAAATCATTGGTTCGATGTGAAGTCCGAGATGGTTGTCTCAAATGTGGAAGCCTTTTCAAAACGGCTTGAAGCAATTATCGCAGGTTCTCAATCCCAGAAACTCGCGGGATACGCAGCAAAGCTTAAGAAAGCGACTGATGATTATTCGTTCTCCGATATGGAGGCGGAGCTAGAAAGATTTCCCGATCTGGTGTCGGAACTGAAAGCAATCCACGATTCCTCTGATGCCTGATCATTTTCCAGAAAAGCTCACAATCCTCATGGTTGATGACCATGAAGAAAACCTAAAGGTGCTGGCCGAGATACTGGCACCAGAGGGTTACGATTTGATCCCTGCTAACTGTGGACAGCAAGTCTTCAAGCGCTTGGAAAGCCGCGTTCCCGATCTGATTTTATTGGATGTGATTTTGCCTGATATCAACGGAGTTGAGATTTGCCGTCGCTTGAAAGAACATGAAGCTTGGAAAGACGTCCCTGTTATTTTCCTTTCCGCAGCACATGATAAAGAGCTTGTCGTGGAAGCTCTGGAAAGTGGGGGCGTGGACTATATCGGAAAGCCGTTCAACCAAGCTGAGCTTCTGACACGGGTAAAAACACACCTCGACCTCAAAGTCGCGCGCGACTCGTTACGCCTCTTAGCGGCTGATAAGGATCAGCTCTTGAAGGTGATGGCGCACGATTTCAAGAACCAGATCAGCGGTGTCCTGATGAGTGCCAAACTACTTTTAGATCGGGAAGAATGTCAGCAGTTACCGGAGCGTTCGTTGAAGTTGGTTCACAACATGCGGGAATCGAGTGAGAGAATGATGGGCTTTATGAAATCGTTTCTTGCGAACCAAGGCCGGAAGCAGCAGCAGATCAAGGTTCGCGAGGTGAATCTGGGTGAGCTTGTTCGACTCGCGGTCGCTGAGACAGAATCAGCGGCGGCATTGAAGCGAACTGAGATTTTGTATTCCACTCCAATCGAGGGTTGGAAGGTGATGGCAGATGAGAATGCCGCCCGCCAAGTCTTGGAAAACCTTATTTCAAATGCAGTGAAATTTTGTCCACTTGGCTCATTGGTTGAGATCTCTTACCGGCTAGCTGACGATGGAATGATGGAGGTTCGCGTGTCAGATAACGGCCCAGGATTTAGCCAGGATGATAGGGGGGAAATGTTTAAGCGTTATTCCCGCCTGAGTGCGAGGCCCGGTGGTGGGGAGCCAAGCACCGGACTTGGCCTGTATATCGTAAAAGGATTGATGGAGGATATGGGTGGTAAGGTAGCCTTGGAGGACAGCGCTGATGGGGCGTGTTTCGTTCTGACATTCCAAGCACGTAAGAACGAGTAACAAAAGATCAGTTAAAATAAAGACATGGATATTCTGGTAATAGACGATGATATGGCGATCCGCGAAGCTGCGGTGCAGTTGATCGAGGATTGTGGCCACTACGCCGAGGGAGCAGAAGACTCCAAGCTGGCGATGGAGGCGTTGAGATCGGGGTCTTATGACGTTGTTTTACTCGATCTGTATCTAGCGGAAGAAAATGGCATAGATGTTTTGGAGAAAATTATCGCTAAGTATCCACGTATCTCGGTGGTGATGATCACTGGAATGGGATCAATTCCAGATGCGGTGCGTGCTACCCAGATCGGCGCCCTCGAGTTCCTTGAAAAACCTTTTTCACGTGAGCAGCTTGGCTTGATTCTCCAGAGAGTTCGTCGGCATCAATGTTTGGAAAATGAAGTGGTCGAACTGAAGGCGACTGTTTCGGGACAACAGCCCAATGCACGTTTTTCGTCGAATTCAAAGAAGATGCAGGAGTCTTTGGAGATCCTGTTTCGCGCGGCAGAATCTTCTGCATCTATACTTTTGCTTGGAGAAAGCGGAACGGGCAAGAGCTTGGTTGCACGTGAAATCCATGCACGTAGCGATCGCAGGGATAAACCTTTCATGACGGTAAACTGTCCTGCGCTAAGCAAGGAGCTACTAGAGAGCGAACTTTTCGGTCACGTCAAAGGAGCATTTACTGGTGCTGTCCGCGATACTCAGGGGAAAGTGCATGCTGCGGATGGAGGGACGTTATTTCTTGATGAAATCGGTGAGCTGCCGAAAGAACTGCAACCCAAGCTTCTCAGATTACTTCAGGATCTTGAATACGAACGTGTTGGGGATACCAAAACCAAGAAGGCCGATGTCAGAGTTATCGCGGCAACCAACCGTGATTTGGACGAAGAAGTTCGGAAAGGGGAGTTTCGCGAAGACCTCTTGTTCCGGTTGAACGTGATTTCGGTCGTATTGCCAACCCTGCGAGAGCGACCAGAGGACATCGTGACTTTTGCTAGAGAATATCTACAGTTTTTTGCAAAGCGTTATGCGAGGGATATAACAAGCTTTTCAAGTTCGGCAGAAGAGGCATTGCAGCGTTATCCATGGCCCGGGAATCTCAGGGAAATGCGCAACGCGATCGAACGCGCAGTGATACTGGTGCGTGGTAAGGAAATCCTTCCCGAAGACCTACCGAACTCCAGTGAAGTCGCTGCGACAGAAGCCCGCGAAAATGGCGATGGTCCTTGGATTGGCGGGCAGTTTTCCATGGAGGAAATCGAACTCTGCCACATGGAGCGTATTGTTGAATCGTCCTCAACTCTTTCCCGAGCGGCAGAAATTTTAGGTATCAACGAGGCGACTCTTTATCGAAAGCGCAAGCGCCAAGGCCTGAAGTGATAATGGGCGCAGCAATGGTGGCTAATGTAGCGCCGCCTTGGCTCATTTACCCTTTCAAGGCAACCAGCTCATCGGTATGTATGGTCTGGCGAGCACGGTAGAGCGCAACGATGATCGCAAGGCCAACAGCGACCTCGGCAGCAGCTACGGTGATTACGAAAAATACCAGCATTTGGCCGTCGTAGTCTGGAAGTCCGTCAACAGTTTTGAAGCGTGAAAATGCAATGAGTGTGAGGTTGGCCGCGCTCAGCATCAGCTCCAAGCACATGAAGACAATGATGATATTTCGGCGGAGGACGACTCCGGCAAGACCGATGGAGAAAAGTAGACCGGAGACGAGAAGGTAATCGTTAAGCGATGGCATCAGATAGAAAGTTCAGTTTCGGTGGCAGGTTTAAGCGGTTTGCTTCTTTGAAAGCACGACAACTCCGACGGTCGCGACAAGCAGTAGGACTCCGAGGATCTGCAGCGGGAAATTGTATTCGGTGAAAAGAGTGTGGCCGATGAGGTGGATATCAGGAAGTTTCCCACTCATTAGGGCTTCCGCGATTTTTGGACTTTTTTCGTAATTCCCTGCAGCGGCCGCAAGGGCTTCCGCGTCGAGTTTTGGAGCGATCTGATTTGAAAGGTTATTCGAAAGGACACCAATCAACTGGATAAAAAACGCACCGACTAAAGCGATACCCGCAAATAGTGGAGCGGCGTTAGAGCTGCGTTTTTTTTCGTCTTTCAAGTCCAGCAACATGATGATGAACAAGAACAGCACCATAACAGCCCCCGAGTATACCAAGATCTGAATGACTCCTACGAAGAAGGCGGAGAGGCCGATAAAAAGAGCGGCGAGACCGACGAAGGAAGTCACCATCGCCAGCGCACTGGAGACTGGATTGCGAAACGCGATA
>Ga0307940_1000746_pt1 | contig 20074 bp, 12 predicted proteins | sample OrgLakmetagen124_FD_201835 | JGI IMG/M metagenome (GOLD analysis project Ga0307940, IMG submission 201835) | Saline water microbial communities from Organic Lake, Antarctica - #124 | ecosystem: Environmental > Aquatic > Non-marine Saline and Alkaline > Saline | place: Antarctica: Organic Lake... | reverse complement strand
GATACGTAGATCGCTATACGGTCTGACGTAGCGTGGAAGACACTGCACGATTTCTGTGTTTCTGGTCAATACGATTTTGGAGATGTGGTATCCACAAATTATTCACAATACAACATGTTGTGGTTATAGGTTTTCACCCAAAGGAGTCGTACGTTGAACCTAATGGTGTTCCACGCCCATGCTATTAATTTCGCTCACAGGTCTAGGTGCAGAAAAAAGTTTTCAAAAAGTCTCTGCTGCAGTGACTTCTCTGAAATTTTAAAAATTTCATTAAGAAACCGAAAATATCTAAGTTTGCTACATAATAGATCGACGTTAGCCGTTATAGAATCGACAAATAAAAGTTTATCTAGCCTAGCGAGTGAGCGGTAAAATCGATTAATCCATCAAGAATCTTTCCATTTTCGAGCCAAGAGGCTTAGGTGAGGCCATGAAGCGACTTGCGACACATTGGCAGATTCTCATTGCCTTAGCTCTGGCCACAGCCACCGCCCTGGCTCTGCGGGGATTATTCAGCGGTATGGAGGCAGAAACGACTGGAGCGAAATTCGTGGCTGGTGCCATTGAGACCAACCAATTCATCGGCGATCTTTTCATGCGCGGATTAAAGATGATCATCGTACCTTTAATCGTTACCGCAGTGATTTCGGGTATTACCGGGATGAAGGGAGTTCAAGGCTTCGGTCGGCTCGGTCTCAAGACAGTGAGCTTTTACTTATGCTCCAGTCTGGTTGCTATTACTATAGGGCTAGTGGTTGTAAATATGGTTCAGCCAGGACTGGTTGACGGGCAACCGAATCAAGCAATCCGAGCAGCTTTTGCGGATAAAGAAGTCACAGCGAATCTCGCGGACAAAGATAAAGTCGCCGAGGCAGGACTTCGTGAGGGCAAAGATTTTCTCAGCATTTTTCAAGCGATGCTACCTGAGAATGTGATTAGCGCGGCCAGTGATAACGGTCAATTGCTCGGCGTGATTGTGTTTAGTATTTTGTTTGCGATCGCGTCCACCCAGCTACCCGGGCCGATGGGCGATAGTATCCGCGACTTCTTCGTCGCTGCGAACGAGGCGATGATTACGGTCACACACTGGATCATGGCAGTCGCGCCGATTGGGGTTTATGCGCTGATACTTCCAGTAGTCTATGAAACTGGGATGGATCTATTCACCCAACTAGGGAAATACTTTTTCACGGTGATTTTCGCACTACTATTACATCTGGTTGTGGTTTTGCCACTGGCTTTAAAATACCTTGGGAAAGTCAGTCCCCTCGCCCATTTCAAAGCGATGCGCCCTGCTCTCATGCTTGCTTTCTCAACCGCATCTTCCTCCGCGACTTTGCCGATCACGATGCGTTCTGTGCAGGAGAAAGCAGGTGTATCGAAACGCGTTTCTAGTTTCACTTTACCACTCGGCGCGACAGTTAATATGGACGGGACAGCGCTCTATGAATGCGTCGCGGTCCTGTTCGTCGCGCAAGTGATGGATATACATCTCGGTTTGGGATCGCAATTTTTCATCGTGGTCGCCGCGCTGCTAACCAGTGTGGGAGTTGCCGGAATTCCCTCCGCTAGTCTGGTGGCAATTCTACTTATTTTGAAAAACTCGGGTATTCCGAATGCGGAGACTGCAGTGGTAGCTCTATTGTCGGTGGATCGGCTGTTAGATATGAGCCGAACAGCTGTGAACGTTTTCAGTGACTCCTGCGCAGCAGTGATTATCGGGCGGAGTGAGGGCGAGGAGTTCGCACCTGTTCTTGAAGATGAGTAGTGCGCTTCAGCTCTGCTGAAGGCAGTGCAATCGAGCTCGTTAGAAATCTTTCACGGGCAGCCCTCAATTTATCTAGGCGGCTTTGTAAAACTGACTCTGCTCGCCTACTCTTGTAGATAACTCTTCGGCCGATAGATCATTGCGAAAGGAATGAACAAGATCGCTGTGACGCCCATCAGGCCGCTGAAAAACCAAAAGTAACTTGCGCCCTGTAGGCGTGATTGGCCGCCGGAAAATAGAACTTTGGTATAATATTTTTCATCCGAGGTATCGTTTTGATTCTCCAAGTTCAGCTCCTGCTTGCGCTTTGCTAACCAGGTTTGTTCCGGACGAATCATATCGAACCATGAGGCTTTCTTTTCGGGTAATTCCTCGGGCTTGGAAATGGTCATTCCCACGTCCCACCGGGTGTTCCATTGCTTGTCGCTACCAGCGCTCCAGATGCGAATCACATTGGAGCTAAGAACCTGGTAGCGAAATGCGTTGCCAGCATGGTCAGTAAACTTGGATACGATTTCTCCACCCGCTTCTTCATTGGGAAAGATTTTCCCAGCAGCATCGGTTGCCGAGGTGATCTCTTTTGCGATGGCTTGTAGTACGTCCTGTGATGGTATGTCTAGTGGCTGAGCAGCTTCGCTTTCGAAGCGCCGGACATAGTCGTCATTTGTGCCTGTCACACCATCATATCCAGGAAGAATGATCGTGCGTGTATCGTCCCGCCAGTCCTCGGTGAGTTCTCGGGTCCTTTCCTCGAGTTGCTCCTCTGCTGCACTTGGCACTTGGATGTAGTGATTCACTCCAGCCACGAGAAAATTCCCAACCGCCACCGCTGCGAGGTAGAAGCACATGATGAAAGACTTCATTTTCCGAGGTGCTTGGGTGTAAGCAAACTCAAGAGCGACAATTGAAATGAGTATCTCTGAAGCGGTCAGCAAGGCGTAGGCGCCGATTTGCCATGAAATATTCGGGCGTCCTCCCCTATCAATTTCAACTTGAATCAAGCTGACCAAAACAAACGCTGCGGTCATCAAAAGGAAGCCGACTCCCATTTTCCTCAGGGGGCTTAACGGCCAGACTTTTTCCACCCATGGATAGATGAAGAAACTAAACAGTGGGATGAAGCTAAGGACAAAGACAGAGTTTAGAGATTGGATTTGTGAAGGGAGCCAAGTGAAGCCTAGAAAACTGCGATCCATGTCTTGGGACTGGAAAATCCATGTCGATCCGGTCTGATCGAACAAGGCCCAGAAAATTGCAACGAAGACATAGACCGGGGCGAGCTTGAGGGTTGCTATGATCCCTTCTTTCCCGAAGGCCTCTTTAAGAAAGCCCAGTCCACCTGCCGGGACATGGGCGAAGCGTTTGCGACCGAGCCAGAAGATAAAGGTGGCGATCGCCATCAACACGCCTGGAACGCCAAAAGCCCAATGTGGGCCATACCATTGGAGCAGCCACGGGGTAAGTAGCATGGAAAGGAAGGCGCCGAGATTGATCGAGAAATAGAACCAATTGAAAATGCGTGGCAGTAACCTCGCGTTCATCGAGCCGAACTGATCGCCAACGTGTGCCGAAACGCAGGGTTTGATACCACCCGCACCGAGCGCGATGAGCACCAGCCCAGTGAACATCCACGTTTCGGAATTTCCAAACTGCCCCATCATCGCCAGAGCTGCGTGACCCATGCAATAAATAATGGAGAGTATCATTATAACTCTGTATTTCCCAAAAAACACATCAGCCAAAAGCGCTCCAATAAACGGCGTAAGGTAGAATGCACCATTGAAGAGGTGGACGAGCTCTGCTGATCTCGCATCGTCCATGGAAGTGCCATTCGCGCCGTCCATAAGAAATAAATACTGAGTCAGAAAAACCGCCAAAACCGCCTTCATCCCATAGAAGGAGAATCGCTCTGCAGCTTCGTTTCCGATGATGTGTGGAATACCCGAGGGCATGCGCTCGGTTTCCTGTGGAGTGGTGCGGTGACTCATCACAGCGAGACTTTATACAACTGGTGAAAACATCAAGTCCCCACTCCACTCTGAATTATCACCGATTCAATAGCTTGATACGAAGTATCGTCGCACACGAAGTTTGAGGCCTTTCCCAAATTTATTTCGGCTCACAATTTCTAGCGTTGTGCCGAACGTATTTGCGTTTACCAAGATTTTAAAATCGCAAAAATAATCATCACTAAAATCACCGCACCGGAAAATGCGCCTACGATAGTAAGAACTTGTTTCCGCCTCTTAGCCCTGACATGGCTTCGGGCATTTTCTTTGGACTGATGGATGCGCGTCTCCAGATCTCCTGCGTTTTCCACCGCCTTGATCGCGTGCTTTACCGCGCTGATCATCTCATCATAGCTGTTGAACCGCTGCTCCGGATCATAAGCCATCGCCCGATCAATCATTTCACAAGTCTCGTGAGTGATATGTGGAGCAACCCGTTTCAAAGGTATCACCTTTTGCTTCGCCGCTCGCAGGATTTTTGTCTCCATCGATTCCTCATTGCACGGCGGAACACCGGCAAGGGCGTGGTAAAGCGTCGAACCAAAAGCGTAAATATCAGAGCGGAAATCTTCCACTCCACCCTCAATTGCTTCTGGAGGGACATAGTAAGGAGTCGCCCAAATTTCCTCGGCCTTCGCTTTTCCACCGTTGGTGACCAAGGCGAGCCCAAAATCCACGATTTTTACGCTATCCTCAGAGTCCAGCAGGATGTTTCCGGGTTTAATATCACGGTGGATTAGACCAGCTGATTGAGCGCCTTTAAGGCCCTCCGCGATCTGCACAGCTAGTGGCAGAACCACCTCCTCACTGAGAGTTTTATTTTCGTTGATACGGTGCTCGAGATGCCCTCCCGGAACGAACTCCATAGCAATGTAGAACCGCCCGAACGCGCGGCCGGTTGTGAAAATATTTACCACATGTGGGTGACTGAATGAAGCAGTCAACCGAGCCTCTTTCTCGAACGCGCTAATTCGCTTCTCATCCTGCGAGTATTCTTCACTGAGAATCTTCACTGCGACTTCGCGATTGAGCGTCTGGTCTTCTGCGACAAAAACCGAACTCATTCCCCCTATCGCATGACGGCGTGTGAGAGTGTACGGCCCGAAATGTATTTTTACACGGTTCTCGCAATCACAATGTGGGCAAAGCACCCGAGTGAAAGGAGCCACAGAACCCACTGACATAGACGCAGCGCACGCCACGCAGGATACTATGTTTTCGTCACTCGGTAGCATGCTAGATCCTGAAACTCTTTTGCGCTGGTGAAAATAACGAAGTTGGAAAATTTATATTGTTCGCTTTTTCGTGCCTTACCTCTTGCATCCGAGGCTGTTTCGCCCGAAATCTGGAGCGTGATCGCACGACTTAGAGGAAATATCATCGAAGCCTTTCCAAACCGACTTATCGTCGATTGCCACGGGGTTGGCTACGAGGCGATCATTCCCATCTCTACTTTCGATCATTTGCATCCGACAGAAGGTGCCACTGTCGACCTTCGGACTCACCTTCATATACGGGAAAACGCGCACACGCTCTACGGCTTTGCCACAGAAGGAGAGCGCGATGTGTTTCTACTATTAATCGATCGCGTGTCCGGCATTGGCCCAGCGATCGCGATTGCGATCCTCAGCGGAATGCCAGTGCCGATGTTTAAGTCGGCTGTGGTGGCTGGTGATTCAGCATTGCTTGCTAAAACCAAGGGCATTGGGAAAAAAACCGCGGAGCGCATCATCTTGGAACTCAAAGACAAAGTTGGCGTGACTGATACCTGGCAGGACGCAGCTTCCGGTGAGGTCTCGACTGAAGCAGCAGACGCAGAGTTGGCGCTCATCGCGCTCGGCTACAAACAAGTCGATTCAAGGAAAGCTGTCCGCGCTATTCTCGACAAAGAACCGGGATCAACCGCGGAATCTTTAATACGCAGCGCACTCCGCTCACTGCAGAGCTAACATCTTACAAATAGAGCCTCGGAGGCCTCCATTTCTTCATAGGTTAATCCTTTTTTTACAACTCGCCTTTTACAATTTATGTCAGTCCGCACTCGCTTCGCCCCTTCGCCCACCGGTTATCTTCATGTCGGAGGTGCTCGCACCGCTCTCTTTAACTGGCTTTACGCACGTAAACACGGGGGCCAATTCATCCTTCGCGTCGAGGACACTGATAAAGAGCGCAATACCGAGGAAGCCCGCCAAGCGATTTTTGACGGCATGAGATGGTTGGGGCTCGACTGGGACGAGGGTCCGCAAAGCTCCGGCGGTTCCATTGGTGCTCACGGCCCCTACTACCAATCCCAGCGCAACGAAATTTACGACGCCTACTTTGAAAAACTCCTCGCTGCCGATCGGCTCTACAAGGATGGCGAGGCCTACCGGTTCCGCTTTGATCGCAAACCGGTCACCATGCACGACTTGGTATGCGGAGAAGTGACGATCGATTACCGCGATGAATCTAACACACCCGATATGGTCATACGCCGAAGCGACGGCTCTTACGTGTTCCATTTCGTCAACGTCGTCGATGATCTTGAGATGAAAATGTCACACGTGATTCGTGGTGAAGATCATCTCATGAACACGCCGAAACACCTTCAGCTTATCGAGGCACTTGGCGCGGAGGCACCGGAATACGCGCACATCCCTCTCATCTTGAATCCCAATGGTTCAAAAATGTCGAAGCGGGACGCGGGAGCAGCCGTCGGAGACTACCCGCGCCAAGGATTCCTTTCAGAAGCGGTGGTAAATTTTATCGCTCTCCTGGGTTGGTCTTCGAAATCCGATGATGAAATTTTCACCCTCACGCAACTCATTGATCGGTTCTCGCTTGAAGGCATCAATCGTGCACCTGGTCGTTTCGATTTGGAAAAATGTACGTGGGTGAACCAGCAGCACATTGCGAAAATCTCACCAGAAAGCTTTGCTGAGCTGGCCAAGTCCTTTGTCGAAGATGCCGACCTCCCGATTACAGATAACTATGTAACCGTCGCCACAGCGGTGAAAGAAAAGGTCCGCTTGCTCGCTGAAGTCCCTGCTGCGATTGATTTCCTAATCACAGATACCGCTCCACAGGATCCTGCTGCAGTTGAGAAAGCGAAAGCGAATCCGAATGCCACACATCTACCTGCTCTGGCCGAGCACCTCGAATCTCTCACCGAGTGGTCGGCAGACGCAGCCAAGGACGCGATCGGTGAGGTCGCTACAGCCAACGACGCAAAACCAGGTCAGCTGATGTTTCCAACACGCGTTGCCCTTTCAGGAAGAGGCCACGGCCCAGACCTAGGAGATATTTTCGACATTCTCGGAAAAGAGAAAACGATCGCGAGGCTTAAAGCATTCGCCTCTACCTAATCGAAAATTCCTCTGACTGCTGGTCATTTCGTCGCGTAGCCGAGCCAAGGTGCAAGCCACTTTTCAGTCTCCTCAAGGCTCATACCTTTGCGCTTGGCATAGTCCTCGATCTGATCTTTCTGTAGCTCTGATAAAGCGAAGTAATGGCTTTCAGGATGAGATAAATAGATCCCCGAAACGGCGGCGCCGGGATGCATTGCGCAGCTTTCGGTTAAGAAGACATCGGTTGCTTCGGAGGCTTTTAATAAATCAAACAAGATCGGCTTCTCGGTATGATCCGGCTGCGCTGGATAGCCGGGCGCGGGACGGATCCCCTGATACTTTTCATGGATTAGCGCATCTTGTGTCAGCTCGCCCTCCGCCTCAAATCCCCACTCGATACGTGCTTGATGATGCAGCTTTTCGGCGAACGCCTCCGCAAGCCGGTCCGCAATGGCTTTGACCATGATAGAGCCGTAAGGATCGTTAGCTTCGTCCAACTCCTTTGCATATTCATCCGCTCCGTGAATACCCACTACGAAGCCACCAATATGGTCGAGGTGATCGGGTGAAAATTCCGCCTGACCTGATGGTTTGGAAATAGTTGGTTTAACCCAATCTGAAAGTGAAACGTTGGGCTTCCCTGAAGTCTTTTTCAGCTGCTGGCGGAGGCAGTGAAATCTTGTCCGCTCCGTTCCATCGTCATTCCACACCACGATATCGTCACCGAGTTGATTAGCTGGAAAAAATCCATAAATGCCGCGAGCTTGCAGTCGATCTGCTTTGATCAATTCATCGAGATATTGGCAGGCCTCACCATAGAGTTTTTTCGCCTCAATCGCGCCACCTTCGTTCCTGGTTTTGAGTTCCTTTTTTTGGCGATCCCAAACGCCACGTAGCTCCCATGCATGGAAGAACGGTGTCCAGTCGATATATTCCACTAGGTCGGATAGCTTCGCGTTAACGGTTCGCGTTCCGGTGAATGATGGGACTGATGGAGTATAATTATCCCAATCGATCTTCGGTCCAGCAGCACGTGCTGCATCGATAGAAATAGTTTCTTTTTTTGGTCCACCAAGGAATTTCTCGCGGGCAATTTGCTGCTTCACGAGAAGTTCTTTTACAAATTTCTCACGACCATCTTTAGAAAGTAATGATGTCGTTACCGGCACTGAACGCGATGCATCCAACACGTGCACCACAGGACCGGAGTAATGCTCTGCAATCTTGATCGCAGTATGTGCAGCCGAGGTCGTTGCACCACCGATTAGTAATGGAACCGTAAATCCGCGTTTTTCCATTTCCTTGGCGACGTGCACCATTTCATCGAGCGAAGGTGTAATCAAACCGGAAAGTCCGATCACATCCGCACCAATCTCGGTGGCTCTGTCTAAAATCTTGTCACAGGAGACCATCACTCCCATGTCGGTGACTTCAAAGCCGTTGCAGGAGAGGACAACTCCGACAATGTTTTTGCCGATGTCGTGAACGTCACCCTTAACTGTAGCGATCAGGAACCTCCCGGCGGAGTTCCCCCGCTCCGCGATTTTTAATGCATCGTCATAGGACATTCCTGCGTTTTTTTCCTGAATCGCAGCAATATCACCCGCGAGGTTTTCCGCTTTCTCCTCTTCCATGTAAGGGAATAGCCAAGCGACTGCTTTCTTCATCACACGCGCGGATTTCACCACTTGTGGGAGGAACATTTTTCCTGCACCGAAAAGATCGCCGACCACACCCATGCCATCCATTAGAGGGCCTTCGATGACTTTTAGTGGTCTATCGTATTTTACCCGTGCGGCCTCGGTATCCTCATCGATAAACCGGTCAATTCCCTTCAACAGTGCATACTCAAGGCGTTTTTCAACGGGTTCCTCGCGCCAAGAAAGATCCTCCTCAACTTTTTTCCCGCCAACACCTTTGTAACTTTCAGCAAGATCCAGCAGGCGTTCGGTGGAGTCATCCCGTCGATTCAGCAGGACGTCTTCTACGCACTCCAATAGATCCTTGGGAATCTCATCGTAAACCTCAAGCATGCCCGCGTTAACGATGCCCATGTCCATGCCCGCCGTCGTGGCGTGATAAAGGAAAGCGGAGTGCATCGCCTCACGCACCTTGTTGTTCCCACGGAAGGAGAAGGAAATATTCGATACACCACCCGAAATTTTCGCGCCGGGGAGGTTCTCTTTGATCCAACGGGTCGCGTTGATGAAATCGAGTGCGTAGTTATTGTGTTCCTCGATACCGGTGGCGACCGTCAGGATGTTCGGATCGAAAATGATATCGTTCTGATTGAAGCCCACCTCATCCACCAAGATGCGATAGGCACGTTCACAAATACGGATTTTCTCTTCGTAAGTCGCCGCTTGGCCGTTTTCATCAAAAGCCATCACAACTACGGCAGCGCCGTATTTCATGATGTGCTTGGCGTTCTTTTTGAATGTTTCCTCTCCTTCTTTCAGGGAAATTGAGTTCACTATCCCTTTTCCCTGAAGGTGCTTCAAACCCTCCTCAAGGATTTCCCACTTTGAAGAATCCACCATGATAGGCACCCGTGCGACGTCCGGTTCACCCTGAAGTAAATCGAGATATCGAGCCATCATTGCCTTACCATCGATCAAGCCATCATCGAAGCAGATATCGATAACGTTTGCGCCATTGGACACCTGTTGCCGCGCCACTTCAACGGCTTCTTCCAAATCGCCAGCGCGCACCAATTTGGCGAAACGTGGAGAGCCTGCCACGTTCGTACGTTCGCCGATCATCAGGAATCCTTTCCCCTCGTCGTGATTATAAGCCTCCGTACCGGAGAGTCTGAGAGCTGGTTTGATATGGTGCATGGTAGAGAATTTTGAACCGCCAAGGCGCCAAGAACGCCGAGACTCAGGTTCTGCTAAGTTTTAGAAAATTGATTTGCGATGCGTTTGATGCCGTCTTTGATCAGCGGAACATTAAAGTTGATTAGAAAACCAAGACTTTTCTTCGATAGCTTCAGATCAGTCATTAGCTGTGCTTTGTGAATCGGAAGAAGCGCCTCTACCGCTTTCAATTCGATCACGATAAGGTCGTTCACAACAAGATCGAGCCGACACCCAAATTCAAGTGAGGGTCCACGATATGAAACTCGCTGTACTTTCTGAGCCACAACCGAAAATCCACGATTGATGAGCTCATGAACTAAGCACGCCTCATAAGCACTTTCCAATTGCCCAGGTCCAAGTTTGCTATGGACAGCGAACGCAGAATCCACGACTTGCTTCGCTATTTTATCCATTTCATTCATAAATTCTACTTGGTATTTTTTGCGTTCTTGGCATTTCAAAATTCTACTTGCCCGGAACTTTCCTCGGCGCCACTCCCCTGACACCCTCGGCGATTGCTTTGATGTGCTCTGGAGTGTTTCCGCAGCAGCCGCCGGCAAAATTGATGAGTCCTGCTTTGGCAAATTCCTGCATGTAATCCTTCATGTGAATTGGCTCTAGATCGAAGCCGGTAGGGGCCAGCGGATTTGGTAATCCTGCATTCGGGTAGGCGGAGACGTGCGCGCTGGCCACATCGGAAAGGTCCTCTAAAAACGGCTTCATCAGGTCGGGGCCCAAAGAACAATTCAGGCCTACTGCCAAGGGATTAACGTGCGCAAACGCGTTCCAAAGAGCCTCACCTTTTTGCGCAGAAATCATCGTTTCTCCGCCCATTCCGACCGCCGCTGAAACGATGACTGGAAGTCTTATACCGTCTTCGTCAAAAACATCCTGAACCGCAACTGCAGCAGCCTTGGCATTGAGTGAATCGAAAATAGTCTCGATCATGAGAATATCACAGCCACCTTCAATCAGTCCCCTAACCTGCATGCGATATGCCTCAAGAACTTGGTCAAAAGTAACCACGCGAAAGGCAGCGTCCTCGGCATCTGGTGAGTTACTCAGGGAAACAGTCAACGGCCCAATCGCCCCGGCGACGTAGCGCTTCACTCCAGTATCCGTGCCGATATCATCGGCAACCTTGCGGGCAAGCCTGGACCCTTCGACATTCATTTCCCACGCAAGCTCATTGAGGAAATCGCTTTCCAGTATTCCTTGGAAAAATTCCGGATCCTTACGCCCACCCTTCTCTCTGGGGTCTTCAACAAAGAATTCGCTCTGTGCGATGCCGGTGGCTGAAAAGGTGTTGGTCTCACAAATGTCCGATCCGGCCTCATAAAAGCGCTTGTGAATGTCCGCGATCACCTGAGGCTGGGTGATCGAGAGAATATCACCGTTGTTTAACAGATCTTTCTCGTTATCCGCAAAGCGCTCTCCACGTGCGGCAGCTTCATCTAAGTCGTAACTGCGAATCGTTGTTCCCATCGCACCATCGAGCACCATAATTCTCTCTCCGAGAGTCTTCTCAAGTTCCACTGTATGATCCGCTTGCGACATGGCGTAAAGCTAGTCCAACTTACGCCGTCTTCAAGATACAAATCATCAAATCGCGATATGACGATGGGAAAAGTTTTCTGCTCCGAGTTCTTTTGTTTCTCTTGAAAATAATCTAAAAACCCCGTGGCCAAACAAAATTGGCTCATCAACAGCTTTCAGAATCACGATCATGTCCTCTTCCACCAAACTCCTTTTCCCAGAACGTATACCAACAACAGGGTTCCTTGCGATTCCAGGTCGGATCGATTTTGAGCAATTACTGCATTTGGAACGGCACTTGAGCGGTCGCAAAATCACCTATTTGATCGAAGAAAACGATCACCATGATGCCGCGCTGCGTAACCACATGGAACGCGCTGAAACCGGCGCAATGTTCGCTATCGACGATAAAAACCCGGTAGCTGCGGGGAAAGAGCTAGCTAGCTTCACTGCCGACGACGGAATCCTACTTTTCGTCCCTGGACGATCGGTGGCACGCCCGGGCACACCCATCCAAATCCCTTCGTCACATCTGAAGACCTTGACCTCCTTTGGTCTCCCAATCGTTCCCATCGCAATCGATTGCCCTCAGGAGTCTTGTTTGACGATTGAAAAAGCCTCCTCATTACCATTAGCGGTTTTTTCTCCTGGAAAATACCTGCATGAGGACAGGGTCTCACTGCCAGCTCTGCAGACCAATCTGCTCGCCGCTTTTGAAGAAGCCTATTCAGAGCGAGCCATTCTAAAAACGTCGCTGGCAACAGCTCTTTTGCGGGGCCTCAAAAACAATCCTTCCGATAAGTTAATTGATGGTTCAGACGATTCCACACTGCCGTTTAGCAGGCTATTGCCACTTGTCATCGCGTTTTCAAAATACATCAAAGAGGAAACCGATAAACCTCGGGTTGCCATTGTTTTACCACCCGGTAAAGGCGGCTTGATCGCCAACCTAGCGGTTCTGTTTGCCGGGAAAATCCCAGTAAACCTGAATTTCACCGCCTCACATGACGCGATACGCTCATCAATACGCCAAGCAGATGTCGATCGGTTCATCACAGCAGATTCATTTGTTCGAAAGGTCTCCTCTTTCCCGTGGCCGCCAAATCGCGATATCATTTTTATCGAGCGAACCCTCCCCGAGCTCAAAAAAGACATCGTGAAGTGGACTTTGCTCTCCAAGCTTCTGCCAGCTTCTTTGCTAGCGTCTATCCTCGGACTTAACAAACGCCGCGACCGAGACGAGGCCATACTCCTCTTCACCTCAGGCTCTTCGGGCCTTCCAAAGGGCGTCCCTCTTACACACCGAAACCTGCTTGCAAATGTGATGCAATTCGGTTCACGGCTCGATATTGGGAGAGATGCCTCCATCCTCGGCTGCCTTCCGCTATTTCATTCCTTCGGTTGCACAGTGACGCTTTGGTATCCCATTATCGACGGAATTAATCTTGTCACTTACCCGTCGCCATTGGAGACCAAGCGCCTTGCCGAATTAATTTCCCTCCACCAAGTTGATCTTCTATTGGCGACTCCTACCTTCTTGCGCGGCTACATGAAGCGCATCGATCCAGCTCAATTGGAGTCACTAAAAATGGTTGTGACTGGTGCTGAAAAATTACCGCAGAGTCTCGCAGACGCGTTTGAGGAGAAATTTGGCATTCGCCCGATGGAAGGCTACGGCCTAACGGAAACCTCCCCCGCAACCAACGTAAACCTACCACATCCGGAAGATGAAAAAGGCACCTACGCCGCTCCGGCAAACCGTAGTGGATCTGTCGGCCAGTTACTTCCTGGAATTGCCATTAGACTCATTGATCCAGTAAATGAAGAAAACGTCCCGCTTGATAAGCCCGGTATCATCGTCCTAAAGGGAGCGAATATTTTCCCTGGTTATCTGAAGGATGAGAAACGCACCACCGAAGTCCTCTCCGAAGACGGGTGGTTCAAAACCGGAGACATCGGTTACTTCGATTCTGACGGCTTCCTGCACATTCAAGGTCGCATTTCACGCTTTTCAAAAATCGCTGGAGAGATGGTTCCACACGAAACCATTGAGGCCGCGATCAATAAAGTCCTTGGCTTAGATGCTGAGACTGAACGTAAGATTGCGGTCGTTGGAGTCCCAGATGAAAAGAAAGGCGAGGCCATCGTTCTGCTCTCAACTATTTCAGGCGCAGCACTGGAACAAGATTGCATCGATCTGCGTTATAAACTTCTGGATGCGGGCCTCACCTCTCTGTGGTGCCCACGGCTTATCATTGCTGCTGATGAAATACCTCTCCTCGCCTCCGGTAAGCTCGATATCAAAGCCTGCCAAGAACTCGCCAAGCGGGAATAAATGCGCCAACTAAAGCCATCCAGCTATCGAGTGCGTAGAATGCCTGAGTCGTAAGTTCTGATTATTTCGAAAATTCGACTTTGCCGTTCTTGAGCTCGGCCTTGATCACATCGCCATCCACATATTTTCCTTCAAGTACGTCCAAGCTGAGTGGATCTAGGATGAGGTGTTGAATGGCGCGTTTTAACGGCCGTGCCCCATAGACCGGATCGTATCCTTGGTTACCAACAAACTCCTTAGTCTCTTCTGAGAGCGCGAGACCGAGCCCTTTCTTAGCTAAGCGTGCACGGACTCGATCGAGTTGAAAATCGACAATAGTTGTCAGATCCTCGCGATCCAAACGGTCAAAAATCACCGTCTCGTCGATGCGGTTGAGAAACTCTGGCCTGAAGTGACCGCGCAGGGCATCCATGACTTTCGCCTCGCGCTGCTCGGGATTCTCTTCTCCCAAAATATGCTGTGATCCAATGTTCGAGGTCATGATTAGGACCGTGTTTCGGAAGTCGACTGTCCGGCCTTGGCCATCGGTAATGCGGCCGTCGTCGAGGACCTGCAATAGGGCGTTGAACACATCCGGATGCGCTTTTTCCACCTCGTCGAACAAGACCACCGAGTATGGTTTCCGTCGCACGTGCTCGGAGAGTTGCCCACCTTCGTCATACCCGATGTAACCCGGAGGCGCACCGATCAGACGTGCAACACTGTGTTTCTCCATGTATTCCGACATATCGATCCGTACCATCGCCGCCTCGTCATCGAACAAAAACTCGGCAAGTGCTTTCGAAAGCTCGGTTTTCCCGACTCCTGTCGGCCCGAGAAAGAGAAAAGAACCGATTGGGCGATTCTCATCCTGCAATCCAGCACGGGCGCGACGGACCGCATTTGAGACCGCCTTAATAGCCTGCTTCTGGCCAACCACACGCTCAGCTAACCGCGACTCCATAGAGACGAGCTTTTCCTTTTCTCCCTCTTGAAGACGGCTTACGGGAATTCCTGTCCATGAGGAAACCACACGGGAGATGTCTTCCTCCGTGACTTCTTCCTTCAGCATTGCTCCATTCTGCTGGAGATGGTGTAAATCTTTCTCAGCCTCCTCCAGCGCCTGTTGAGCCTCGGGTAAATCCCCGTAAGTGATCTGCGATGCACGGGTGAGATCGCCAATGCGTTGCGCTTTTTCAATCTCGGTCTTCAGGTTGTCGATCTCCTCTTGCCTCACTCGGACGTGGTCAATGATCTCCTTTTCATTGCGCCACTGCGCCATCATACCGGATGATTCCTCTTTGAGATTTGCCTGCTCCTCTTTGACCTTCTCCATACGAGCTTTGGAAGCCTTATCGGACTCCTTTTCCAAAGCCTTCTTCTCCATTTCTAACTGCATGATCTGGCGCTCAAGGACATCAATTTCAGTCGGCATGGAATCCAGCTCGATCTTCAGACGTGCCGATGCCTCATCAATCAAATCCACTGCTTTATCAGGAAGAAAACGGTCTGCGATATATCGGTCGGAAAGAACCGCTGCGGCGACGATCGCTCCATCCTGAATCCGGACGCCGTGATGGACTTCATAGCGTTCTTTTAGCCCACGCAGGATTGCTACCGTATCCTCAACGGAAGGCTCGCCCACATTTACAGGCTGAAATCTGCGTTCCAGTGCAGCGTCCTTCTCGATGTACTTGCGATACTCGTTTAGGGTCGTCGCGCCAATCGCGTGCAGATCACCACGCGCCAGTTGTGGCTTCAGCATATTTGAAGCATCGGCCGCACCCTCTGCGGCGCCGGCACCGACGATGGTGTGCAGCTCATCAATAAATAAAATGATCTTCCCATCGGAATCCGTGACCTCTTTGAGAAACGCTTTCAACCGTTCCTCGAACTCACCGCGAAACTTTGCTCCCGCGAGCATAGAACCAATATCCATCGCGATGACTGTTTTATCCTTCATGGAATCCGGCACGTCACCTGAAACGATGCGCCGCGCTAGCCCTTCAACAATCGCGGTCTTCCCCACTCCCGGCTCACCGATTAGGACAGGGTTGTTTTTCGTCCGCCTTGAAAGCACCTGTAGAACGCGGCGGATTTCATGATCTCGACCAATCACCGGATCGATTTTCCCTGCACGCGCACGCGCAGTCAAATCGGTTCCGTATTTCTCCAGTGTTTGATATTTTCCTTCGGGATCCGCGTCGGTCACCTTCTGGGATCCACGCACTTCTTGAATTGCTTCTTTTGCTTTCTTCTCATCAAAGCCGTTTTCCTTAAGCAACTTTCCAGCGGGCGAATCTCCTATCATTGCACCGAGCAGGAAATGCTCCACCGAGAGAAAATCGTCACCCATCTTTTCTCGGATGGTATCGGACTGATCCAAGGTCGAGCGAAGCCCCGCGCTGATCTGTGGTTGGTTAGAGGCCCCTTGAACGCTGACCTCTGTGGCCAAGGCTCCGGCAACCGCCGCTTTCAGCATCGGCACGTCCACGCCGGCCTTCTGGAGAATCGGGGTCGTGATTCCACCCTCCTGCTGCAGCAGCGCCAGTAAGACGTGCGTGCTGCGCAGCTCTGGGTGAGATGATTTGGAGGCCAAGCCCTGTGCTGCTTGCAATGCCTCCTGAAGCTTTTGAGTTAATTTATCGAGTCCCATGATTATGTGTCTTCAGCTATGATACCAACCAACTTAGGTTCACCCTACATCTTAAACTAAATGACTGGATAGACAAGCGCCCAAGCTCTGCGTAATGACTCAATTTCAGCGCATATTCGGTGATAAAATTTTCCACAAAAAAGCGCCGGGAGATCACCCTCCCGGCGCTATTTAACAAATTACAAGTAACCCTTAGAAAGTCGCTGTCAGACCTGTGTAGAAGGCGAAGCCAGGCGCGTTGGTTGGATTATTAAATCGAATCAGCTCATATTGCTCATCAGTCACATTCTCTACACGAGCATGAAGCATAACGGAATCTGTGAGAGCGTAGCGTGCGTAAACTCTAGGAATAATTGCGCTATTTGTCTCATTCGCGAACGATGAAAATTTACGTTCAGCTAAATAAGTTGCACCCACTCCGAGAGCTAAGCGTTCTGTCGCCTGCAATTCCACCGATCCAGTCGCATAGTAATCAGGCTGAAAATTGACGGACTTTCCAATGTAAGTCCAAGCCAAGCTATACGAGATTAAACTATCGGAAAACGATCCATTAAGACCGACTTCAATACCATTCGTCTCAGTATCTCCAGTCAGGTTTGATGGAGCTTTTCCGAACGGGCGATTGATTGTATTATCCAAATGATTATGGAAATAAGCGACAGATGCGATGTGATCTTCGAGAAACTCTTGTTCCATCCCAATGTCCCAACCAATACTCTCTTGAGCCTCCAGATTTGGATTTCCGACAGAAGAAGTTGCTGTCGATCCATACAGATCGAGGAATGTCGGTGGCGTATAAGCACGTCCCACGTTCGCGGTGAAACGAGTTCCAATAATCGGCTCGTAAGTCGTCCCTAAGTTCCACGTCACCTCTTCGCCGTATTTTGCATAATCTTCCCAGCGAAGAGTCGCTTTCGTGATCAGATTTTCCAGCGGCTGCCAGTCGTAGCCAACATATCCACCGTAGCGAATTTCATGACCGCCAACATCAGTGAAAACAGAAGTAGGTGATGCTGAATAAGCAGTGAAGTCATTGGTATCCAAATAACCTCCGAAGCGGATTCCGTGCTTCTCCGTTAACGCGATCGAATGATCCATGGAAATGCTTGTACGATCTAGATCACTGTAATTCGTATTCGTCGCGGAGACTGAGTCATAATTCTGACGGTAATGGCCGAGAACGAAAGATGCTTTCCAGTCTTCGGCTAGATTCGCCCTGACATAGACTGTGCCAAGTGTCTCATCCAAGTGGTTAGTCGTTGTCAGATTATTTTTAAAACGCTGATCAATTAATCTCAATGTAGTTCCAATCACCACATCTTCATTCACTTGGAATTCAAAGCGCTGATTGTAATTCGACTGATCAAAATCCTGACCTGAGGTATCATTGTGAGTGCCGTTGTAGCCACCACCAACAAACCACGAGAAAGCATCTTTGCTGCCTGAGTTTGAGAAAAATGTGTTGAGCGTTTCAAACTCACCGACCTCGCCAAACAAAGTCGTCTCCGCTTCACCGCGTCCTGTTGGAGTTTCCATGAAAAGAACACCACCAAGAGCATTGCCACCGTAGAGTGACCCCTGAGGACCCCGAAGCAATTCAACACGCCCAAAGCTATTCACCTGAGGTGCCCGAAGGAAATTACCGGCAATACTTCCGTTTGAATCGTTAATGCGCATTCCATCGACAATGACCTGAGAGTCAGCAGTCGCAGTTCCTCTGAGTAGAAGAGCACCGGTAGATCCAGCCTCACCAGCGGTAGAGAGCGAAAGCACACCCGGTGATTCATTGAGCGCTGAACGAACATCATAAATGCCACGCTCTTTAAGTTTATCCAGATCCAGAACTTTTACCTGAGCGGTTGTTTCTGATTTAGGAGTTGGGAACTTGGTTGCTGAAATGACCAGCTCCTCGAGTTCCCCTAGATCCTCCGTTTTCGCCACATCCTGTGCAGCGGCAAAGTGGATGGAAGTGAGTCCCGCAAGTGCCAATAGGCTGCGGCGTATCGTGTGCGTTCCGGTAGGCCGGAACGTTGTTTTATTTAACATGTAGTATTTGTATCTATGAGCCTGTTTTACGCAGGCTTGTCTAGAAGCTCTCAAGGCTGGCGATCTGGCTTAATCTTCCCTTTCAGAAAAATCTTACAGTGGCGTAACCGCTCCGGACTCTAACCGGATTCCCCATCAATTTCTTGTCCGTGCGACGGACTTCCCTATGAGCACGGCTGATTTCTCAGCCGCGCTGGCGGTCTTAATCACCTTTCTTCTTATTGGCAACTTCCATCTGAAAATCTTCTTTATCTATTTTCCCTGTGCTGAAAGTTTGAGTTTCCAAAAACATCCCCTAACATCCGCGCATGAATCAACCCACCATCCTCGATGGAAAAGCAGTCGCCGCCACCGTTCTTGATGAATGCAGAATCGATACCGCCGCGCTGAAGGAAAAGGGAATCACACCAGGACTTGCCGTCGTCCTAGTCGGAAATGACCCTGCCTCCGCCGTTTATGTCGGATCAAAAGCACGCACCTGTGCGGATCTCGGATTTCATTCGGTAAAAGTAGAGCTCCCCGAGGAAACGACCCAGGAAGAACTCCTTAAAGTGGTAGCTGATCTCAATGCGGATCCTGCGGTTCACGGTATTTTGGTGCAATCCCCGCCACCCAAGCACATCGACGAAGAAGCCGTCATTCGTGCGATTGACCCTCGGAAAGATGTCGATGGCTTCCATCCGGAAAATGTTGCCAAGCTAGTTCTCGAAGACCCCAGCGGCTTCGTTCCCTGCACACCCGCCGGCTGCATGAAATTACTGGAGATTTCCGGCATCGATACCAATGGCGCGGAAGCCGTCGTCATCGGCCGATCAATGATCGTCGGCAAGCCCATGGCGATGTTGTTGGTCGCAAAGAACTCAAATGCCACCGTCACCATCGCACACTCACGTTCAAAAGATCTTCCTGCCATTTGCCGCCGCGCTGACATACTGATCGCAGCAGTCGGCCGCCCCGAGATGGTCAAAGCCGATTGGGTGAAACCCGGTGCGGTCGTAATCGACGTCGGCATCAACCGCATCCCTGATGCTTCGCGCAAATCGGGCTCTCGGCTCGTCGGCGATGTCGCCTACGAGGAAGTTGCTCCGCGTGCCTCCGCGATTACTCCAGTTCCCGGCGGAGTTGGCCCAATGACGATTGCTATGCTCATGAAGAACACCCTGCAAGCGGCGAGGCAGTTGGGGTAGACCAATAGTCAGACGAGGTCAGCTCGCACACGGAACCAACCGGTAATGCTCGCGCGTGTCTTCATCGCAGGAAGGACTTCATGCCAGTAATCACCGCTGAGGAAACAAACCAAAGTCCCGATCTGTGGTGCCACAGTGATGAAATCTCCATCCCGTTTCCCCGGAGTCGTCCATAATTTCAACTCACCTCCGTCACCTGGCTTCCAATCTGGATTTAGATACAGAATCACGGTGAGCAATCGCTCGGAGACCCCGCGGTGCCTATCTAGGTGAGGTTTGTAGAACCCGCCTTCCGGATACACCGCGAAGTGCCCTTCAAAATCCACCAGCCCTAAAAATAGATTGCGATTCAGCTCCAGCCGAATCTTTTCCAA
>Ga0307940_1000721_pt1 | contig 20571 bp, 19 predicted proteins | sample OrgLakmetagen124_FD_201835 | JGI IMG/M metagenome (GOLD analysis project Ga0307940, IMG submission 201835) | Saline water microbial communities from Organic Lake, Antarctica - #124 | ecosystem: Environmental > Aquatic > Non-marine Saline and Alkaline > Saline | place: Antarctica: Organic Lake... | reverse complement strand
AGACTTCTACTCCAGTTGGGAAGCCGTTGAAAATTAAACGACCCGCACATTTCTGCAGCGCGTGGACCAATTTGGTATTTGCCGCGAGTTCCTCTTCGGTGGCGTGCAACGAAGCTGTGAGCTGACCCTCGAGCTCGAGGATCGCTTGCTCGATTTTCTCAAGACTACCGCGAACGATTAAAGAACCTGGACCAAACAACTCACCCTGCAGGCTTTCGTCTTTCATGAAATCTTCGATGGAAACGGTGAACACGATCGGAGCCGCTTGGCCGTGACCGGCTTCCGCACTCGCCTTTGCAAGAACGCTGACACCGGAAGCGGATTCAAACTGCTTCGCGGCACTTGCGTAGGCGTCGCAGATTCCAGCGTTCAACAAAGTTGCCGGCTGACCGCCTTCGACGAGACCTTTGAGAGTCGTGAGAAACTCATCGCCTTGATCCTCTGGAATGAAGACCAAACCAGGGTTCGTACAAAACTGGCCGGCACCGAGTGTGAGAGAACCGAAGTAAGCTTCTGCCAATGCTGCCTCACCTTTCGCCAAAGCGCCCGGGAGAAACACCAACGGATTGACCGCACTCATTTCTGCATAAACCGGAATCGGTTGAGGCCGATTTGCGGCGACTTCCATCAGAGCGGTGCCTGCTCCGCGTGACCCAGTGAAACCAACGGCTTGAATCGCCGGATGCTTCACTACGGCTTGACCGACGGTGCGTCCACCACCGTAAAGAAGCGAGAACACACCCTCTGGCATGCCGGTTTCCTTAGCTGCGGCAACGACTGCATTACCAACGATTTCAGCAATTCCTGGATGGGACGAATGTGCGATCACGACCACTGGGCAACCGGCTGCAAGAGCGGATGCGGTATCGCCACCGGCAACGGAGAACGCGAGAGGAAAGTTACTCGCGCAGAAAACAGCTACTGGTCCGAGCGGACGCAGCATGGAGCGAAGATCGACTTTCGGAATTGGCTGACGATCTGGCTGAGCGTGCTCGATTCTAGCATCCACCCATGAACCTTCTTCGATCATCGTCGCGAACAAGCGAAGCTGGCCAACTGTGCGGCCAGTTTCGCCACGCATGCGGCCTTCTGGCAGAGCGGTTTCCAACGGGCCACGTGCAGCGATATCTTCAACCTGTGCGTCAATCTTATCTGCGATCGCACGGAGGAATCCGGCACGTTCCTTACCAGACAGTGCGGAATAGGCGGGAAATGCGTCTGTTGCCAAAGATAGAGCTTTTTCGACCTCTTCCGGAGTTGCGCCCATGTATTGGGGATCAAGTTTTTCGCCAGTTGCTGGGTTCACCGCTTGTCCGCATGGTTGTGAGCCGCTTGAACGTGAGAACCCAATGAAGGAGCTTCCTGTTAATGTGTTTGTCATAAATATTGATGTGTTTTGTCGTTTTGTTGGTGATCGAGGAAATCCTGTTAAGACCCGTTTCCTTTATTCGGCCATCAGGCTGCGAAATTTGGGGAAAATCTCGATCAATTTCGCAGTGCTCAGACTGGCCCAGAATCGCTTGGTTGCAAGTGTCATCCCAAAAGAACCTTGGGAACTACTCATTTTCTCTCTCTTATTTGGAGTAAGGAAAACCACATTTGGCCTATTCAGCCAGCGACTCAGGTAGTGGTGAAAACTCAAGGTCGTGAGCGTCGGCCACCTGCTTGTAAGTTACTTTTTTACCCATCACATTGATGCCGCTCCGAATCTCGGAACGCTTCTCGGAAGCGCCAGCCAAGCCTTCATTCGCAATAAGCTGTGTCCAACCATGAGTGACGTTATTGAGCGCTTGCGTCGCAGTGCGCGAATATGCACCCGGCATGTTTGCCACACAATAATGGAGAACACCTTCTTCTACATAAGTCGGATCGTCATGGGTCGTAGCACGAGTCGTTTCCGCACAACCGCCTTGGTCCACGGCAATGTCCACAAACACGCTACCCTCACTCATCATGCGTAGCATTTCCCTAGTCACCAACTTCGGAGCTTTGGATCCTGGCACGAGCACAGCTCCTATCAAAAGATCAACGCGCGGCAGCAATTCGGAAAGGTTCGCTTCACTGGAATAAACCGTGCTGGTGCGACCCATCGTAATATCGAGAAAACGCATACGCTCAAAATCTACCTCTAAGATCGTCACATCAGCACCGATCCCAGTCGCGACTCTAGCAGCATTGATTCCGGCTGTTCCGCCACCGAGGACAACCACTCTGCCAGGTGCAACACCCGGAACGCCGCCCAATAAACAACCGCGTCCCCCGCGATGTTTCGCCAAATGGTAAGACCCGACTATGGCTGACATACGTCCGGCGATCTCGCTCATCGGCTCAAGCAAAGGTAACCGGCGATTCACCTCGATGGTTTCGTAGGCGATCGCCGTACAACCGCTGGCCATCAAGCTCTCGGTCAAAGCCTTGTCAGCTGCCAAGTGCAGATAGGTGAAAAGAATGTGTTTCGGCGTCAGCATCGCGACCTCGGATGGCTGTGGCTCTTTGACTTTCACGATCAGCTCTGCACCCTCAAAAACGCTCTGCGCATCGGGAACGATCTCCGCACCAACCGCGAGATACTGCTCGTCATAATAGCTTGCACCGTCCCCCGCTCCTTTTTGAACCAGAACCCGGTGACCATTCTTAATCAACTCCGCAACACTGCCAGGGATCATGCTCACACGAGCTTCCTGCGCTTTAATTTCTGTAGGGATTCCAATAATCATAGCTTTAAAATCTAATAACTGCCTTTGGCCGTCACGCTAGCAGCTTTCAGGCTCAACCCAATGCCAGTCCATAACAAAAGTAGATAAATTCAAACTCAACACAGTTATCCGCACAACCATCCTAAACAGTTTCACGAGGACGCTTGCACGCTCAGCACCGGTCCTATATCCAAGCGTGTTCTTCAATCCCTTCCCATGTCCTTCTTCGTCTATATTTTTGAGCTCTCGGGAGTCTTCGTATTCGCAATATCCGGAGCTATCGCAGCGAGAAAAAACGCGATGGATATTTTCGGCATGTTTATGTTGGCACTGGTTACCGGCATGGGCGGCGGGACGTTGCGAAGCTTGCTGATCGGCGATACTCCACCGGCAGTTTTAGTTGATCCGACGTATCTTCTCATCATCGCATCTGCCACGCTCGCAGCCTTCTACGCAGAGCCGGTTTGGGAGAAATGGATGCGGTCCGTCTCGATTTTCGACGCCGTTGGACTGGGCTTCTTCGTTTGCATTGGCATTCAAGTCGCGCAAAATCATGAACTGATATGGTGGGCTTGCCTTGGAATGGGCGTTGTCACCGCAACCTTTGGCGGAGTGCTCCGTGATCTCTTGCGAGCTGAGGTTCCGCTGATTTTCCGAAAAGAAATCTATGCAACTGCCGCCACGATAGGAGGTCTCATCTACTTGGGAGGCGACTGGCTTGGACTACAGCCAAGATATAACATACCGATCACGACGGTAATCACCGCTGGTATTCGTCTCGCAGCGATACATTACAAATTCCGGCTTTCTGGCCAATCAAAGTAACAGGATCCGGAGAAGACATGCATCGAACACGATGAGGCTTTCCTCCACCTAACACGGTAAATCGAGAGACAAAAAGGTATCCACAGAAATTAAATTCCGCCTAACAAATCAGCGGGCGTGCGGCACCTTCCTAAGCTTAGAGATATCGTGCCCTTGGTCCTCAAGCTTACTGACAAGCGCCGCGTATTCAGCCTCTGGTAAAGTTTTTGTGCGAGCCATGATCCAAGCATATCTGCGGCTCGGCACGCCGATAATCGTCGTCTGGTAATCATCGGATAAATGAGTAATCAGATAAGCCGCTTTGAACGGCCAGAGAAACTGCATCCGCCATTCCGCGTTAGTCTCTTTATCGTATACAAACCCTTTCGGATTCATCGTTTTCACTGGCCCGTCGAAGCTACCTTTGTTGAATCGGAAGGTCGTTGGTATGGTGCCATCTTCAGCAAGTTCGTAGGTCTCTACCGCATTGTAAGCTTCTTTTTCAAGAAACACCGGAATGTGCGCGATCACATACCAATCCCCCATGAATCTTTCCAAATCCACACTCTTGGCGATTGGTTGCAACTCTCTCATATCATTTTGTGTGCCCGGTGTCGTTTGGCAACTCGTCATCACCGAGCCCATCAAGCCACAGGTCATTACCAATGCCATCATGATTTTAGGTAATTGAAACTTCATCATGCAGAAGCTTCGCCGCAACTCCCTCTTTCTCAAACAAAATCAGCACCCTAACGACCTATTAGCTGGTATTGCATTTCCTGAGGCCATTGCGCCAAACGTCCTGTGGACACTCTACGGCATAAAAATATTCAACCGTTGGCTGCCCGCTAGATTGATAATCACGGAAAACTGAGATCGCTACGAAAAAGGTCGAACCAATCTAGCTTGATCGACGAGCTGGGGTCGCCTGTTAATTCCCCTAAGCGTCATCGGATTTACTCTCCGCTTTTTCGCCCGGCACTCTACTAGTTAAATCGTCATCTCCTACAGGGAATCCATCGGTCGCAGGTTGCGGAATAGGAGCACTGTCGGCCGGTGTTGGTTGCGGGTTTGAGACAACAGGTCTGCTGTCGTCAGGCTTATCGTCGCTATTGGTTTTCTGCATGGATAAAAATCGAGGAGATTCAGAAGGTTTCAAGTGCCTATTTTCAAATTGGTGATGGAAGTAATAAGCCCCCCTCAATTACGTCATTTTGGCTAAAAGAAGTTTATTCCGGGCCAAGCATGAGAGGAGAAACGGCAGGATATGCGGAGCCTAGGGCTTTGAATGCGTGGATCCGGAATCCTTATTCTGCAAGCATCTTCTGCAGTCCAATTACATAAATACGATTTATTGCAGTTTTTCTAGACAACCGCTTTTTTGCGACTATTAATTCACGTGCCGTAAGACATGAAATACATTTCGTGCATTAAAACTAACCAAACAAAAAAATGAAAATGAAAAACGTATCCGTAGTCAGTGGAATTTTGGCAGCTTTCGCAGGCCAGACTTTTGCAGGGAGCATTTTGAACATGGAGCCTCCAGCGGACTCCTCAGATAACGCCTTCGAAACCGTTCGGCGCCCAATCTCCAACCCTACCTTGTTCGACCTCGCTCTGCCGACGACCAACATTCACCCGATATTCATGCACCACAGCCTTCCAGGTTCAGTAGACACGACATCAGGGAATCTTGCGATGGGCGGCGATGTGCAAGTCTATGCATTGCAGTTCGAATACGCATTCACAGATCGACTTTCACTTGTCGCGACAAAAGACGGATACGTCGACATCAATGCAGGGAACTCCGCCCTTTGGTCCGACCAATCAGGCTTTGCGAACCTTGGAGCGGGATTGAAATACGCTCTTATCTACGACCCAGCTAACGAATTTGTCCTCAGCGGAACCGCGGTCGTCGAATTGCCAACCGGTAACGATGACGTTTTCCAAGGCCAAGGTGACGGGATGGTCAATCTGATCCTCTCCAGCGTGAAAATGTGGGATGACTTTCAGCTCGCAGGAGCTGCTGGAGCACGTCTCGCGATCAACGATGACCAGAGCTCGAGCTCCTTCGTCAGTGCTCATGCGAGTTATGAAGTCACACCTTGGTTCATTCCACTCGTAGAATTGAACTGGCATCATGTTCTCACACCGGGCGAAGGCAACGCAGCTTTCAACTCACAAGCTGGTGGTGCCGTTCCTACCGTGGCGAACTTTGAAGGTTCAGACCTGTTGAACTTCGGATCAGCAAACTCTGGTAATAATCGCGACTTAGTCACCGCCGCATTCGGCTTCCGCTCCCGCGTCGCCAAAGGAGTTGACTTAGGTTTTGCTTATGAAATTCCCCTCACACCCGAGGACGAAGGCATCATTGAGGACCGCATTACAGTCGACCTTGTTTGGAGGTTCTAAAACATAAATTTAAAATTTACGATAGCCCTAGTGGAATTCATTCCACTAGGGCTTTTCTCTTTATTTCCATTGTTGTCAGATCCGGAAAACAGAAACAAAACAAACCCAAAAGTGAGTTTCCGTGATACAAGCTTCGTATTGAGGCAATTGGCTTAATACAGAAATAAAAGACTATTTTTTAAACGAAGACCGAAAAATTCTACGGAATATACACGAAACCTCTTGCGTGTTTTCATCTTCGTGTTAATGATATAACCGAGCCTGAAAAGTCGGGCAAATATACAAAAACAAAGAACAAAATGAAAACAAGAACCGCACTCATATTCAGCACCGCAATCGCTTCGGCATCATTCCTCTACGCAGAACCTGCCGCTAACATGCAACCGTCTGCTGAATCACAGAAAACTCTCACACCAGATTCAGTCCTTGCCGAACTCGTTGCTGGCAATGAGTCCTATGTTTCAGGCGAAACAGCTGAACCGAATGTAAAAGCTCGTCGCGATGCCGCCGTTTCCGGCCAATTTCCGAAAGCCTACATTCTCTCCTGCGTCGATTCACGCGTTCCTGTCGAGCAAGTCTTCAATCAAGGAATCGGAGATCTCTTCGTCGGCCGCGTTGCCGGTAACATCGAGACCACCGAGCAACTTGGATCCATGGAATTCGCCGCTGTTGTTGGTGGAGTAAAAGTTATCATGGTTCTCGGCCACGAGGCTTGCGGAGCTGTTAAAGGCGCCTGCGACCACGTGAAAATGGGCAACCTCACTGAACTACTTGTACAAATCGAGCCTGCTATGGCAAAAGTAGAAGGCCACGAAGATAACCGCACCTCCAAGAATAAGGAATTCGTCGACGACGTGATCGAACAAAACGCGCTCGTAACCGTCGCTGATATCCGTTCGAGAAGCAAAGTCCTTGCCGATCTTGAGAAAGAAGGAAAAATCAAGATCGTTTCTGGCGTCTACTCCCTCGAAACCGGCAAAGTTTCCGTTCTTCCATAACTTGGAATAACCCTCCGCTAATGGCTTCTCTCCTCTGAGATTCCTCGATTATCCGAATATGCCTATTGCAATGGGATTCGAGGCAAGATTGAATCTGACGATGATAAAGGAGAGCAAGCCTAAGTGGACCTTTTTGACGAACCATTTCCATGTACTCGTCTGCCTTTCTCGTGAACCAACTTCCAGGATCCGAGACCTCGCCGATGAGGTAGGCATCACCCAACGCGCAGTGCAGCGCATTCTTGTAGAGCTAGTCGAAGACAATGCTGTTAAAATCAAGAAAGAAGGCCGCAGGAACTTCTATACAGTAAACTTTCGGAATCGCTTGCATCATCCACTGGAGCACAAGCACACGATAGGCGAGTTGCTCGATATTTTGATCTAAGGACCACCCTGTTCCCTGCACTAAATGGATCTCCTTGTTCAGAATCTCGTTTCACCCGTTGTCCTCGCCTTTTTACTTGGCATCATCGCCCGCGTCGTGCGCAGCGATCTTGAGATTCCAAGTGCGATTTATCAGGGGCTCTCTATCTATCTCCTCTTCGCTATTGGCTTAAAAGGCGGCGTTTCGCTTTCTGAGACACCACCCACGGAGCTAATCGGTCCCGTCTTGCTCACCCTCGCACTCGGTGCGCTAACACCTTTGGTGGCGTTTGTTTTTCTGACACGCTTCGGCCGCCTCGGCCGTATTGATGCCGCTGCAACAGCCGCTCACTATGGATCCGTCTCCGCAGTCACCTTCGTCGCAGCCTTGGAGGCCGTGAAGCTGGCAGGAATGCCGCCTAACGGATACCTTCCTGCGCTCGTCGCAGTGCTGGAAGTTCCTGGAATTATCGTCGGCCTTCTTCTAGCCCGCCAAAGCAAAGCAGGAGGTATTAAATCCGCTCTCCACGAAATCATCACTGGAAAAAGTATTTTCCTCATGATCGGCGGCCTAGTGATTGGCGCCGTATGTGGAGCTGAAAAAATCGAAGGAGTCAGACCCTTTTTCATCGATCCTTTTAAAGGCGTTCTCTGCCTCTTTCTGTTAGAACTCGGCATGGTTGCAGCAGGACGCATTCGGGATCTTAAAACAGCTGGTTGGAGGCTTATTTTCATCGGTTGCCTACTTCCGGTAATTCACGGCACTATTGCCACCATAGCCGCTGGTTGGGTCGGCATGCTTCCCGGCGGCTGCGCTGTGTTCGGAGCTATGGTCGGGAGCGCATCCTACATTGCGGCGCCTGCCGCCGTCCGCATAGCTCTACCCCAAGCTAGCCCCGGAATCTACCTGACTCTGGCTCTTGGTGTTACCTTTCCTTTCAATCTCGCCATCGGGATTCCTCTCTATTTAAAAATCGCACAATACTTCGCATAACCATGAAAACCATTGCTCCGATGAAGCTCGTCACCATTGTCACTGAGCGATTGCTTAAAGAGAAGGTCATCGCTCTCCTCAGACGCCACGCTTGCACGGGCTTCACCATCAGTCGCGTCGATGGTGAGGGGTCGCGAGGCGTGCGCGCCGCAGATTGGGAGGGACCGAACCAGAAGATCGAAAGCATCGTCTCACAGGATTCCGGCGAAGCCATCCTAGAGGAACTCTCAGACAAATATTTTGAAAATTACTCAATGATCGCCTGGCTCACCGATGCGCAGGTGTTACGAGGCGAAAAATTTGCCACTCTTCAAAAGCCCGAAGAAAAGTAGACCATACGAATCATGACGTTAGGAGTATGCTGAATCTCTCACTACACAGACATCAGCTTATCACCCTTCATTATAATTCGAGACTTCCATCAAGGCATCTGATCCAAATACTCGAAAAAATGGAGCCGCTGGTCGGAATTGAACCGACGACCTACTCATTACGAATGAGTTGCTCTACCCCTGAGCTACAGCGGCGGGACTGATGACTGGCTAGATGAGCTTTTGCTCTTCATTGGAGTCTCCAGTGATTTAGGTTTCTAGCTTTGAACGCGTAGCTTGCAATCATAAATCAGAGAATGATTGATTTTCAGTAAACCGAATTTGGACAAAGCTTGCACCTTGACGGAATACACTTAGGGACAACAACCTTTCGCTATGTCAGAACCTAAATATTTCGCCGGCTTAGATGTCGGTGGTTCCACAATCAAAAGCGTGATCGTGGACTCGATGGGAGAGCAGGTTGGACCATTGGTTGAAGTGCGTAGCCAAGTAAAAGAAGGCTACGAGGCGACGTTTAAACAGCTTGAAACCGCGCTCGATGAACTGACACAAGGTGCAAAAATTTCTCGTGATCAAATCGCAGGGATCGGGCTCGATGTCCCCGCTCCGTCATCCGGTGGGGTGATCTGGGGAAAAGCCAATTTGGGCGAAGATTGGGTCGGCACCGAAATCAGCAAGAAGCTTAGCGAACGACTCGGAATACCCGTTCACATGACCAACGATTGCAATGCCGCTGCGGTAGGTGAATACGCGATTCGTAACAAGCACATCGGAGCGCTATTGCTAGTAGCCCCGGGCACGGGCCTTGGGGGTGGCTTTGTGCTGCCAGGTGGAAGGCTTTATGAGGGCTCAAACGGGCTAGCACTTGAGATCGGGCATATCAGCGTTCCTTTCACAGAGGAGCCCGATCACCATCTCCCCTCTTGCACCTGTGGCTTAAAAGGCTGTCTGGAGGCATGGGTTTCATTGGTCGCGCTGCGTCGGCGTTTACAAATCGAACTCCGGAAATCCGAATGGGAAACCCATGTTCTCAATGCTTCTGGCACTACCATCGAAGAGAAGGCTTTCCAGTTGCGAACCCTCGCTGAGAACGGTGATGCTCTGGCAATCCAGTTGTTCAAACAACAAGGCTTTATTCTTGGATACGGAATCGCTGACATCGTGCGAACCTTGGATCCTGGGTTGGTTGTGATCGGCGGCGGACTGGCCGAGGCTAAATTCCGCGATCAGTTTCTTGATTGGGTTAGGGAAGGCTTCAACGAACGCGCGTGGTCGATTTATCGCCACAGCCCGATTGAGCCGGAAAAGGCGACAACCCGATTTGAATGGGCTCAGGGCGGAGATGCGGCGGCTTCCATCGGTATGGCCTACGCGGCGCGCGAACTGTTCGCGTAATTTAATGCAGTCTCTTTATTTCAACTTATCCTCTTTCAACATCGTAGCATTCACTCCCCATGTTCCTGATCTCGATTGAAGCCCTCAAACGCAACACCGCCATCCTCCGAGAGGTTGCCGACAGGGCCGGATGTAGCGTTGTGCTGGCACTAAAGGGCTTCTCATGTTGGAAAACGTTTCCACATATCCGCGATAATCTGGATGGCTGCTGCGCTTCGGGTCTGTGGGAGGCGAAATTAGCCAAAGAACAATTCGGCAAACATGTGATCACCTATTCGCCAGCGTATGACGAAGAGGAAATCGATGAGCTCTTGGAATTCACCAACCATCTGGATTTCAACTCCCTCTCACAATGGTTCCGCTTTCGTGAGAGAGTTTTTGCCCATCCACGATTCAAATCAGGAGAGCTTCTCTGCGGCCTGCGAATCAATCCGGAACATTCTACCGGAGATACTCCAATCTACGATCCGTGCGTTCCTGGTTCTCGGCTCGGCATCACCCGTGACCAACTTGAAGGAGCTGACCTGACCGGAATTTCCGGCCTCCATTTTCACACGCTCTGCGAACAAAATTCCGATGATCTTAAAAGCACCTTGGAGGCGGTTGACCAAAAATTTGGGGATATCCTCCGCAGTGAAAGTATTTCCTACCTCAACATGGGAGGCGGTCATTGGATCACCAAGCCCTTCTACGACCGGGAGCTTCTCATTCGTTTGGTGGATCAGACGAAACAGCGTTACGGCGTGGACGTGTGGCTTGAACCTGGAGAGGCTGTCGCGATACACAGCGGTATACTACGCGCCAAGGTAATAGACGTTTTCAAGTCTGCAGGTCACCAACTGGTCATCCTTGATATTTCAGCTACAGCGCACATGCCGGATGTGATCGAAATGCCCTATCGACCAGATGTTTTTTTAGTTGGTGATGGCAATGCTGAGAGCCCAGATAAATCAGAAGGCCCCGCCGTTAAACTTGGAAATGAAAGTTATCAACTCGCTGCGGAACCAACAGAATCTACCAGACAGGAATTTACATACCGGCTCGGCGGCCCGACATGCCTCGCTGGAGACGTAGTCGGCGATTACGTTTTCGAGCGAGAATTACAAGTAGGTGACATCCTTGTCTTCGACGATATGGCGCATTACACCATGGTTAAGACCACTACCTTCAACGGCGTTAAGCACCCGCCAATCGCCCTTCTGCACCAAGATGGTAGCATCGAAACCATCCGGCAGTTCCGCTATGAAGATTTTCGTGACAGACTTTCGTGAAATTTCTTGCTCGATGAGTCGGTAACTATCCATACACGGCATGCAGTCCCCCGCTTCTTGCGGCTTGCACCCATAACCATTACAAACTACTTTATTCACATGAGCATATCTCTTCTCGGTTTTCTCGGTCCCATCGGCGGTCCGGAAATGATCATGATTTTCGTTGTCGTTCTTTTACTCTTTGGAGCAAAAAAACTACCGGAGCTTGCACGTGGTGTAGGCAAGAGCATGGGAGAATTCAAAAAAGCTCGTGAGGAGTTTGAGCGGGAAATCACCCTCTCCGAGGAAGAAGCCCGCCGCGAAAGCCAAGGCAAAAAGCCGCGGCCCAAAGACGATGCCGATGCGAAGGTCAAGCCAGCTAAGGACAATGAGTCCCACGAGGCTTAACTTTTCCTTAGCCGACACGGCATTCCGCTAGCCGGATTCATTCAAAAAACTCTAGGCCATGCGTAAGGCAACTTCATGGCAACGTTTTGCAATCTTCAGTGGGGCCCTGTGCCTTTTGTTTTTTGGCCTCTGGTTCACTAAGTCGGCGGAAACTCCTCCTTGGAGAAACCTTGCTGATGCGGGCTCTAGACTTAACGAAACCCCACCTCAGACACGCGATAAACCGAAGGCACAGATCCCTTCTTTTCGCTTTGTCACCTACAACGTAAAGAACTGGCTTAGCTCGTCCCAAAATCCGGATAAGTCACCAAAATCCAAGCGAGCGGTTATCGAGCTACTCGCAACGAGCCGCGCGGATGTCATCGGGCTCTCAGAAATTGGAGATCACTCCGACGTGCTCGAGATTCAGCGTATGCTGAAGGTCGCGGGCTTAGATCTCCCTCATTTTAGATATACTGGCGGAATCGATCCTATACGGCACCTCGCGCTCCTCTCAAGTTTTCCTGTGCTTGAGCAAGTCAAACCGGAGATCAAAATCTCAAATACTAGCTTCTCGATGCAACGCGGTATCTTGGATCTCACCCTTCAGATTGGGGATAGTCCTGTGCGCTTCATCGGGCTTCATTTGAAATCGAAGCGCACTGTCCCGAATTTGGACGAGGCTCAATTACGCGTTGCCGAGGCGATGCACGTGCGTGCCCATGTCGATCGTATCTTTAAACAATCTCCCAATCTTCCCCTAGTAGTCTACGGGGATTTCAACGATCACCCCAAGAGTCTTAGCAGCCGCACAATCATAGGTAGTTACCGCTCACCAGAGTATCTTTTCCCAGTTTTTGCGGAGGACAGTCGGAGCGAAAAGTGGACACATTTTTATGATTTCCAAGATAGCTATAGCCGCATTGATCTCGTGCTAGTTTCGAAAACTTTAAAGCCGAGAGTTGATCGTAAAAAAACGAGAATACTCGATCCTCCAAACTGGTTTACAGCCTCCGATCATAGAGCGGTGCTCGTCCATTTTGAATGAGATATTCTATTCTACCACCTCTTCCTCGGTCACACCGAGATTATTTAGATCAACGGGAATCGCACGCCTGACTGGCTCGGATTCCGGCTCACCGATAGGAAGCGCGCGCCTGATTGGATCAAAGCCCGGCTCATCAATCGGAACTGCCTTAAGAACTTCAGCGGCACTGGGGAACTCTTCACCTGTTATTTTATCTTCGCCTTCAACCTCGACAATTAAGGCCCGCTTTGGCGGCGTGATCACATCCTGAATCTCTTCCTTCAGAGGCTCAAAGAAGTTACGCACCATAGGCGCAGCTAAACGGCCACCTGAAACCCGCTCCCCAGGTTTTCCCTCATAAAGCACCGCAAAGGCATACCGTGGATTATCATAAGGCATATAGCCCGCGAACCATGCGAGACGCTGGTCCAACGACGGAGGCCCCCACTGCGCCGTGCCGGTTTTTCCCGCGAGGCTAGTGTAGCTTAGGCCGCCACCTCTGCCAGTGCCATAACCCGTATCAACCACATCGCGCATTCCTTCGTGAATCAGTGAAACCGAATATTTATCAAGCCCAAGCCAGTTCCTCCGTTTGGGCTCAAACGCTTTGATCACACGGCCACGCGAGTCTTGGATCTGGGAAATGAGTGAAAGCTCCGGTAGAGCACCACCATTGCCAATTCCCGCCATCATTTGGGCAACTTGAAGCGGTGAGGCAAGAAGACTTCCCTGACCGATGGACATGTTCGCAGTGTCCCCATCCAGAATCCGACGCCCCTCGTTCTTCTTCATCCATTCATGGTCTGGAACCAGTCCAGAGGTCTCACCGATTAATGGAAGACCGGTCTTGTCTCCCAGCCCGAGTCGCTTTGCGAGATTAAGAAATACCATCGGCCCGGTTTTGATACCGACTTGATAAAACCAAGTGTTGCAGGACCGTGCAATCGCACGCTTAACGCCGATTTCTCCCTCCGGCGTGTCCGACCAGTTTTTGAATGTATGGTTACCAATCTTGATTGCTACCGGGCAATTGATCTTGGTGAATTCATCGACCAGCCCCTGATTGACGGCTGCGAGTGCCACCACCGGTTTGAATGCCGAAGCAGGTGGATAAGCGGACTGGAAAGCTCGACCAAACAAAGGTGTCGCAGGATCATCCTGAAGAGCTCTAAATTCAGTATTACTGATCCCGGGAATAAAACTATTGAGGTCAAAAGTCGGTCTCGAAGCCATCACCAGAACCTCCCCCGTCAGCACATCAATCACCACAAAAGCGCCACGCTCACAGCCCTTTTCCAAAACCTCCTCTGCAAGTTTTTGCCACTCGAGATTGATTGTGCTTACGATCGTCCCGCCCGGTCGTGGGCGCTTGACCTGCTCTTCCAGTAGCTTGTTGCCCTTCTCGTCAAAAAGCAGGCGTTTCACTCCATCTGTTCCAGAAAGCTCGCTGTTAAATATTTTTTCAAAACCCGCACGACCCTCACTCTCCTCCCAGAGCGGTTCGTTATGATTGATCGGTCCGGTGGGCAGTTTCCCAACGCTTCCTGAATAACCGATAATATGCGCGGCGAGGCCGGCATTAGGATAAGAACGGCGATACATTGGAGCTAAAATCAGACCATGCGTCAGCTGAGTTCCGATTTCTTTTGCCTCCTCAGCATTCAGTTGCCTACTCAGATAAAGAGGCAGCCACCGCCGATGACGATAATGTGCGTAGAGTTCGTCATCCGTTTTACTGAACGATTTCTCCATTACTGCTGCGAGACTCGCCATGCGCAGCCGCGCCCAATCGATCACATACTGGCGATCGACGTCTTGAAATTGCTCGAATTGAAGCGCGACTTGGTAAACAACCTCGTTCTGGGCGAAAGGCTTACCTTTCCGGCCAACAATTTGGCCGCGTGGTGCGGGGATTTTAAGTGAAATGGTCCGCGCGTCTTTCCGATTCAGAATGGAACCTTCAATTGCAGACCTCGGTGCGTCGCGTCCCGCCACAGGGCTCAGTCCAAAATCCGCCGGTGCAAGCTCAGGAACCTGCCCGTGAGCAATACTCGCGAGAAAAACCAAAGCTAGATGACAGGAAAATCGTAGGAGCACCTTTTGAAAATAGATCAGAGATTTGAAGGTGGCAACCCATCAATCATGCCGATCAATGTCTGAAGTGGCGACGGCCCGTGAAGACCATTGCCATCCCTGCTGCATCTGCTGCGGCGATCACTTCTTCATCTCGCATGGATCCACCTGGTTGGATACAGGCTGTCGCACCCGCATCAATGGCCGATTGCAAGCCATCAGCGAATGGGAACATCGCGTCGGATGCGACGATCGAACCTTTGAGCTCCAATCCAGCTTCTTTGGCTTTCCACACAGCGATGCGTGAAGAATCCACTCGGCTCATCTGGCCGGCACCAATACCGAGTGTGCGATCCGCATGCGCGTAGACAATCGCGTTGGATTTAACATTTTTCACAATACGCCAGCCGAAGCGCATCGCACGAAGTTCCTCTTCAGTCGGAGGACGTTTGGTCACTACTTTGCTTTCGAGATCATCGAGGCCGAGTGCCGTGTGGTCTCTGTCCATAACCATGATACCGCCCGGACTGGAGCGAATCACCGGAGCCTTCTTGGCGGTAAGGTAGGCGTCGTTGATTTTCATGAGGCGCAGGTTCTTTTTCTTCTGCAGGAGCGCACGCGCATCAGGTTCAAAATCCGGAGCAATGATCACATCGGTGAAAATCTCGGAAATCACTCGTGCCAACTCCACCGTCAAAGGCCGGTTGGTGACGATCACACCGCCAAACGGGGCTTGCCTATCGGTCTCGAAAGCTTTTTGCCATGCCAGCCGAAGGTCCTCATCGTCCTGCCCAACACCACAAGGATTGGTGTGCTTGAGAATGGCAACCGTCGGCCGCACGAAGTCGAGAATCAGGTCCGCAGCCGCCTCAATATCTAGAATATTTGTGTAGCTGAGCTCCTTGCCCTGAACTTGCGAGAAACAGGAATCAAAGTCTCCGTAAAGTGAACACTTCTGATGCGGATTATCTCCGTAGCGTAGCTCCTGCTCAAGCGGTAGGCTCAGGGTGAAAGAGCATCCCGTTCCCTGTCTGCACTGACCGAGGAAATTGGTAATCGCGCCATCGTATTGCGACGTTCTGAGAAAGACCTGCACGGCAAGTTTTTCGCGCAGCCCTCTGGTGGTATCTCCACCGTTTTCACGCATCTCTTCTAATACCAAAGGATAATCAGACGGCGAAACAACCACGGTAACGTGGGAATGGTTTTTCGCCGCGCTGCGCAACATCGACGGACCGCCGATATCGATATTCTCAATGGCTTCCTCCAGAGTCACGCCCTCTTTTGCAACGGTTTCCTCAAAAGGATAGAGGTTCACCACCACCAAATCGATGGCAGGAATTCCGTGCTTTTCAGCATCAGCAACGTGTTGCTTGTCATCGCGACGGTGTAGCAGACCGCCGTGAACCTTGGGGTGAAGTGTTTTTAAGCGACCCTCGAAAAGCTCAGGCGCACCGGTATATTCAGACACATCAGTGACCTTCAACCCCGCATCACGAAGTGCTTTAGCCGTGCCACCGGTGGAGAGTAGCTCAACGCCCATTTCAGCAAGCCCCTCTGCAAATTCAACCAAACCTGTTTTATCAGAAACCGAAAGCAACGCGCGTGAAATAGCCATAAATCTTGTTTTGTGTTTCGCCTAAGCAGGCAATTCACCTCCCAGACGTCTTCCCCCGTATCCAAGCACCGCCCAACAGGCAAGCCGGAATCCACCCGATTCCCGCTGAATTCGGTTAAGGCAACTTTTCATTGCCCACAAACTAATGCCTGCGGCGGTTTTTCTCATGACAATTCACATCTGTTCGATCTGAAAAACGTAACAAATCCGCCCATCAATCCGAAACCTAACATTCAGCCCGCAAACCTTTACTCCATAGGCTTTATCTGCCCCCTTCGTAGATGCAGCTGGGCGTGGATCAATAGACAATACCTCCCTAATAATCTGCTGGCTCCGACTCTCAATTTCCGCAAACGAATCACTCGCTCCATCCTCAATATGCACCTCCAGCCGGGCAATCGGCTCGCTGGCGTAGCCCGCCTCCGCATCGGGGATCGCCTCCGCATAAGGTAAATAGGGTTTTATATCAAAAACCGGCGTCCCATCCATGAGATCCACACCTGAAACATGTATGACCGGCGCGTGAAGGCCTCCTGAATCCTGCTCATCGATACGATCCAGCTTCACTAAGGAAAGCCCCAGCCCGTTCGGCCGAAACGTGGACCGGCTGGCAAACACTCCCACTCGTTCGTTACCACCAAGCCGCGGAGGCCTCACCGTTGGGTGCCAGCCTTGCGCCTCTGTGCCGTGAAACCCGAAAATTAACCACAGATGTGAGAATCCCGCCAAGCCTCGGACTGCCTCAAGCGAACGATATGCCTCGTTGAATTCGAGCACTCCCCATGCAGAAGGGCAAAGCCCTGGCTGACGCGGGATCCCGAACTTGTCATGGAAGCAAGTCCTGAGAATCCCGATTGGCTCCACATTCATCTAAAGAAATTTGGAAAAAGTATCCGTAGCATTCCTCGTCCGCTCACATTTCTGGTGAAACCGGTTGAACAACATCACGTTATTTTCACTTGGTCGGAGCTACTTTGTTTTGAAATGCACTCGGCTCCTTACAACGCCCTGCTCCTTCTTAACCGTCCAATCAAGGGCTTCAAATTCGCGCGATGCCGCGATCATCTTTCCGTAGTCCGACTTCTGTTTATTGAAACGCGCCAGCTGATCCTCGTCCTCAAAGATAACAGCCGAATGCTTCTCAGCTATTCCCAGCATTTCCTCCGCGTAGTCCGAGAGGGCTGCGAAATTGATATGGAATTTCACGCCCACGCCACTTTCTCCTCCGGCCGCCGCCTCACTCACCACCTCTACCGCATGCGTCTTGGAAGTTGAAGCCGCGAACCAGTCATCACTGACAGTTACTGAAGGGAGGAAATCATCTTGGAAAAACGGAAGCGCGATGAACCAAGTCACCATGTCATCAGTTTGCGCGCTGATCGGCTTTTGCATGGGGATTTTCTTGCCGAACATTTCACTGACTCCACCGAGAAGTGACGTCGCATTTTCATCGAGGTTTTCCCATGCGGTCGCAAGCTTCTCGCGATCGGTCACCGGCTTGATCAAAGTGATGCGAGGAGCTTTTGCTTCATCGACTACAACCTGTGGAATACCCGGAGCAGCTGGAACTGAGCCCTTCAAATCAATGACGACCGCAGTCTCATGCCCGAGACCTTCCGCCATCTCACCAGTGAGTGTCTCGTAAACGCCTAGCATATCTTTCCTGAACTTCTCATCAAACAGCTTTACGTAAGCTTTCATTTCCGTGAACCGAGCATTTGGCTCATCAAATTCAAGCGTCGGGAATTTCATCGCCAGCGCATATCCAGTCTCGAAAATCGCCTCAAGATACTCGCCCCGATTTTCGTCATAGGCAGCATCCCCAGAAATATTCAAAAACATGAAATCAGTCTCCCCGCTCCCTAAATGTGCCAATTTGGTTTCGCCATCCCAGTTCACCGCACCTTTATCGTAGCCACCGAAGCTTTCGATTTTCACCCCATTTTCTAAGAACGCTACCATCCCAAGATCGGACGAACTCCCAAGCGTTAACAATGCCTCTTCACGGTCCGCAATGAGCCGCAGCATTTCCTCGATATCACGGGTCTCACCCAAGCTATCACCGGCAGCAATGCCCTCTCGCAGCCCTAGCGCATACGTACCGATACCACCGGCCTGTTTGATCAATGTCTGCAATAGTTCTTTGTCACCAAAGGAAGCAGAAATCAGCTGCTTCTCGATATACTCATCCACGAACTCGACTTTCCCCGCTGCCGCAACTGAGTTCTGCAGATCTGTCTCCAGCTTGAACTCATCCTCATCTCCACCCACCATCACAACCACGTAATCCCCTATCGTTCCTGTTGCGACGATCAGATTCTTTTTCGCAACGATGGCAAGCAGCTCATCGATGGTCTCACTGCTGAGATCTTTTTCCATACTTTTACGACTTTCGGCCATTTGCTGGGAGATCTTTTCACCGAGTAACTTGTAGCCTTGGAAAGTAGAGCCAGCGGTCTGGAATTCAACCGGAGCGGCCATCTCGCCGGCCATCCCAAAGAACATCATTCCTGAATTTACTTTTTGCGCAGCTGCTTCCAACTCACCCTCCTTAGCGCGGAATGCGATATACATCGGAGGCATGCTAAGCTTATCGAGTAGCTTGGTGCCTGATTCCCTATCCTTCAGAAACTTGATCCACAGATCGTATTCAAGACCCTGTGATAAAGACGCTAGGAAATCCGCAGACTCCCCTTTCATCGCAAATTCATGCATCGCCCGCCCGACTGCTTCCATTTGAAAATAGGATGTCCTCTGGTTTGCCTTCAATACATTACCAAGCTGCTCTCCAGCCGATGAACCAAACGCAAGTGTCACCTCCTGTCCGAGCAACATCCAAGAATCCGGACCATCCTGGATCTCTTCATCAGCCGCAAACTCTTCAACCTGCTCACTTTCCAGCATGTCCTCCTCGTCCAGTTCAACACCCCCGAGACCGGCAGCATCGGCATTGCTAATGAAAAGCTTCCAGAGCTCCAAGGCTTGCAAGCTCTCAGCTGACTGCTGGACGTTGTAAACCGATATCATTGCTTCGGTATCAGCCGGTAGATATTTCGCGAAGCCTAGCTTGGATGCTCGCTCCTCTGGGCTAATCTTCTCCAACTCTTCTAAAATAGGTGGAGTGATCTCCTGCTTGAGCTCTTCAACGGCCTCCGCAGCCTTATCTAATAAACCCTCTTCCTGCTTTTTTTCCTTACAAGAAATCATCCCGAGGAAAACCACTGGAATCAAAACTGAACTAAACCTTCTGAACTTCATGCCTTTAATAAAAGTAACTCAGGAAATCCTTCAAGCTCCAATCCTCCCGAGCGCACAATGCTCCTCGAAATCCGAGTTTCTTGGGCTTTCGTTTTTCTGAAAATCGATTACATCAGAGCCATGGATCTCTCCGACTTCAGAAAAGAATACTCAACCAAAGGATTGCACCGAGAGGATCTGACTGCAGATCCGATCAACTTGTTCGAGCTCTGGTTCCAACAAGCAACCGAACTCGCTATCCCAGAGCCGAACGCGATGACCCTCGCCACCATCTCAGACAAAGGCCATCCCTGCCAACGGACCGTGTTGCTAAAGGCTTTCGATTCAAGAGGCTTCACCTTTTTCACCAATTACGAATCCAGAAAAGCCCAGCACATCAATTCCAACCCCGAGGTCTGCATCTTATTCCCATGGATCACACTTGAGCGACAAATCATCATCCAAGGAAAAGCCGAAAAAATCTCCACCGCAGAGTCCCTGAAATATTTCACCACCAGACCACGCGATTCCCAAATCGGCGCATGGGTCTCAAATCAATCAGAAGTGATCACCTCCAGAAAAATCCTCCTGCAAAAAATCGAGGAACTCAAAACCAAGTTTAAAAACGGTAAAATTCCACTCCCTTCTTTCTGGGGCGGCTATCGCATCGTTCCCCAAACCATCGAATTCTGGCAAGGCGGCCCCGGCCGCGTCCACGACCGCTTCCTTTACACCAGAACCACAGACGGAACCTGGACCATCGACCGGCTGTCACCCTGAAACTCTCAACTCTCAACTCTCAACTCTCAACTCTCAACTCTCAACTCTCAACTCTCAACTCCCAGCTCCCAGCTCCCAGCTCCCAGCTCCCTGTCTACCATCTGCGTCAATCTGTGGTTCAACCCTCTTACCCGCACCCCGAGCACCCAACCCCAGCTTGGCGGCCTTGGCGTCTTGCTTGTCCGCCATAGCCTTGGCGAAGGGG
>Ga0307940_1000682_pt1 | contig 21349 bp, 20 predicted proteins | sample OrgLakmetagen124_FD_201835 | JGI IMG/M metagenome (GOLD analysis project Ga0307940, IMG submission 201835) | Saline water microbial communities from Organic Lake, Antarctica - #124 | ecosystem: Environmental > Aquatic > Non-marine Saline and Alkaline > Saline | place: Antarctica: Organic Lake... | reverse complement strand
GGTGTTTCTTTAATATCCCTACTACCTGTTCTGGACTATAATCTAACTTTAAAAGCCTTTCTGAAGCTGTTTTTATTTCATTTGTAAAACAAATCTGTTTAGGTTTTGTTTTATGTCTCTCGCGACATTTCTTCACAGCTAATTCATAGTGATATTCACCGCTTCTTTGATCCTTATTACGCTTTAGCTTTCGACTAATTACTGACTTGTCTTTGTCTATACTTTCTGCAATAGCTCTATGGTTATAGCCTTGTTTGCGCATTACAGATATTGTATATCTTTGTTCTTTGGTAAGGTGACTCATTGCAACTTCTTTTTTGACGATTTGATGCTGTAAAAATAACCTTTCCATCAAAACAAGAAAGAGGAACATATTCCTCTTTCTTGTTTTGAAAAAGTATCTATACTAATCAAATCTAAAAGTTGCATTTATTAGTTGAATTCAAGAACCATAAATAATTAAAACTTTCAAGAATTTATATTTTAACATTTTATTCGTAAATGTTGTAACTGTAATCACTAACTAAAAATTGTAAGGAATTTTTAAAATCTTTGTCCCGATGATGTTAAATTTTAATAGTGGATGCTAAATGCAAAAAGTTAATCAACTATTTAGTATTATTTCTAACTAAAAAGAAAAATGCACCTCATTTTTCAAAATTAACAAATTTTATTCTTTTAAAATCAGGATTATTTAAAATTATATTTGCTGTAAAAATAGGATAGTTTCCTTGTTTATCTTTAAAGTTTTTAATAACATCAAAAAGGGCAGAATAATCTTCGGAAGTTTCCAAAGTATCAAATTTTGAAAAAGAATCATTTTCTTTAATCAATCCTTCTACTAATAACTCCTCTTTAATCTTATTGTTTGGTATTCTTATTGAGCCCCAATCATCGGATTCAAAAACGACAATCTTTTTATTGATCCTACCTCCACGAAAATTAATAAGATGTTTTTTTAAAGTTTGTTTCATCGTCCTTTAGATTACTTATCGTCAAGTATTATTTTTGCCAATTGAGCACTGTTTAAAAACTCAACATCAGGCCATTTTTTTATTATTGTCGTTAACATTTTGTCTAAATCATTGAACGTTTTATCCCTTAAATCTGTTCTTATTCTACTTGTAAAATTGATTCTATGACTATTGATAACTGCTGGTTTCCCCCATCGAAATGCTATTTCTATCTCTTTTAAACATTTATCTACATAATCGGAAGTATTACTTTTAGTAGGCTCAAAAGTACAGTTGCGCCTCCAAAATACAATTCCATTTTCTGTTTTATCTCCCCACAAATGGTCCTTTTTTTTGAGTTTCATGTTTATAGGAATAAACTGCTGTCCAGCTTGTATGACTGAAACCCCATTGTTTTTTAGCACTTCGAAAAGGTGTTTTCCATAAACAGATTGTGAAGGGCAGAATGATATTGAATTGAAGCCAAATATTTCGTTAAACTGTTTCAATCCTTCAGCAGTTCTTTTTTCAATTATTTTTTTATCGTTTTCGTTTTGATATTCAAAAGCAGCAAGGAAATTCTTCTTCCTTGTTGTATTGTCTACTCCGAATATTGATTTATGCAAAAATGCATCATGTTCTATATCTTTAACATCTTTTATCCTCATCATATATCTTTCTGGAAAAAGATGTTCCTTTCCATGAAACTGTGGATATAATAAATTGTTTTTTATTCCCTCATCTTGCCAAAAATCCAATAGATTTCCCTCTCCGTAATGATTATAAGTTTCTTTAATTGATTCAGAATGATAGTTACCAGTCTCTTTTATTAATTGGAAGTTTGGATTTGAGGTTAATGCTAAAGCTGTAACTATTGGGGAATTACCTTTAGCATCTTTATGCTTAGAAAGTAATTCAAATAAATTCTCTAAATCAATTTTCTTTTCTAAACCATCATACTTTAGATATCTATGATTTATTATTTGAGGATGTTTTTTTGATAATTTTTCAAATACACCTGTATTTGCCATTCTTATACTTCCCCAATCGTCTGATTCAATAACGACTATCTTCTTTTTAGTAGACCACCCTCTAAAATTAATATAGTTTTTTGCTAGTTTCTCTTTTATTGATAACATGTTGCTTCTTTACTTAACTTTCAAAATTTGATTTTTATACCATAGTACATAAATTAATATTCTCCATAATAGGTTTTGATAATGTACTTTTCCTTTTTTATAATCTTCCCAAAATTGGAGAATTTGATCTCCTTTTAAATAAGGAATTTTTAAATCATTTATGCTTTTAAATTGGTTATCAACAAATTCAGAGAAATCTTCTTTTAACCATTTTTTGATGGGAGTATTAAAACATAATTTTGGTTTATTTAAGATTTCTTTGTCACTAAACTTACGATGAATTATTTCTCTAAATAAACTTTTCTGAACTCCATCTTTTATAAATGCATCATCATTTTTAGAAAACATAAATTCAAAAAGTCTATGGTCTAATAAAGGTTCCCTGCCTTCAATTGATGCCGCCATAGTTGATTTATCAACTTTAACAAGCATTTGATTTACCAATCTTTCTTTAAAATCAATACAAAGTATATGTTTTACAGGTGAAATTTCCTTTGTAGTTTTAAAGTAATAGTTATGATTTATTTTAGATTTCAAAAGTTCTTTTGTCAAAACGCTCTTTAACACTGGAGCTGGAATTCTATCACCAAAGTATAATATGTTTGATAATTGTATTTTTTTATCAGAATTAATAATGTTTTTTAGACGCCATAGAAAATTTTTATTTTTTCCTTTGGAAGGAATCAAAGGCTCTAATATTGACGCTGATATTTTAACTAAATTTAAAATAGGATGGGGTATCTTAGATAGTAATCTATTATATTTTAAAGCGTTTTTATATCTTGGATATCCTGCAAAAAGTTCATCCCCTCCATCTGAAGAAATAACTGCTTTGACATTTTTTTTTGACATTTCAGAAAGATATATCATTGGAATTGCAGCTTCGTCAGAATATGGTTCATCGAAATATAATGGAAAGTTTTCAATTATACTTTTTATATCATTTGGATTTATATAATAGGTGTGGTGATTTGTGCCAATATAATCAGCAACTTTTTTTGCGTGAGGAGCTTCATCATAATTTTCTTTAAATCCAACAGTAAATGAATTTATTTTTTCCGGTTCAACATTATCCTGCATAACTTTTGTTACATAGCTACTGTCTAAGCCACCGCTGAGAAATGATCCTAACTTCACATCTGATACTTGTCTAAGTTTAATTGAATCAGTAATGAGGTTCTCTAAATCAGAAATATCCTTTTCCTCTAATTTATTATCACTTAAATAATCTGTAATATTCCAAAACTCTTTTGTTTCTAATTCGAAGCTATCAAGATTTATTCTTGTTATTGTACCAGGCTTAATTTTTATTATTCCTGAAAATATTGAGTCTTCCGCAGGTACATAACCAAGTGAAAAATAACCAAGTAATGCAGATTTACTAATTTCTAACTTATTGTCAAATAAAAAATTTATTGCACGGGATTCAGATGAGAATGCAATATGTTTTTCATCTTTTAAAAAAAACAAAGGTTTTACACCTACGCGATCTCGCACTAGTGATATTGAATTGTTCTCAATGTCATAAATACAAATTGCAAACATACCTATTAGTTTTTCAAAGCACGCGTCACCCCATTGCTGATAGCCTTTAATAATTACTTCTGTATCAGATGTAGTTTTGAAAGTATGCCCAAAACTCTCTAATTCTTTTTTAATATCATTAAAGTTATAAATTTCACCATTGAATACTATTATGTGATTATTGTCTTCGTAAGGTTGATTCGATCTTGGATCCAAATCAAGTATTGCCAATCGCCTATGTCCCAGTCCAACATTATACTTTTCCTTTTCAAAAAACATCACTCCACCAGCATCAGGTCCTCTTAAGATCATAGTGTCTGTAGCCTCTTAAATTTTGTTTTTAGTAATATTCTTTTTCCTGTCAATTAGACCTAGTATTCCGCACATAAAATTTCTGTTTATTTAAAATATTTGTATTATAATTTTAAAAATAGATTATTCTCATCTACCTAATAAGACCTGAAATTTAAAAAAGAAAGCATTTTTTCTCCGACGTTATTCTTACCAAAGTCTGTTAGTAATTTATTTCGGTTATTCAAGATATCTTGCGACATAGAATTATTTAAACTTATTACTCTTTGTAAGGACTCGGGCATATTCTCTTCATCATAATACATCTTTACAACCCCTAAATCAATATTGTCTTTTAATAAATTATCAGATGGACTATTTCTTGGGGTTAAACTTAAAATTGGAATATTAGTATTTAAATAAGTGATTAACTTTGAAGATATAAATACGTCATTTTTGAAATTAGCATCGAAGTCAATTAAAACATGTGCTTGCTCAATTATTCTTGATGGATCTTTTTGGAAATCTAACAATCGGATCTTACTTAAGCTCTCTTTATTATAATTGTATTTGTCTAAATTCAATTTTTGATTATTACCTAAAAACCATAATTCAACTTTTTTATCTTTTGAAAACACATCAAATGCCCTTAACAGTTCGTCGGGCTGTCTTTGGTGAGATATTGTACCAACATAAAGAAATACTTTTGGTTTATCATTTTGAATCTTTTGAGTAATTACATGGTTTGTAGAAGGGTTGTGAATAACAAAACTGGGGATGTTCTTTATATTCATTATTCTTAACTGGTATTCCAACATATATTTATTGGATAATGAAATGACATCAGCTTTTTTATAAACTTTTTTTGCACTTGCTATTAAAGCTGTTCTTAAACTTTGGGTATTATACCATTGCTTTGGCGCAGGAATAGGATCGGTTGAATGAATATATAAAGGCAACTTAGTTTTATGTTTAATAGCTAAACCAGAACGAAGTAAATGGAATCCAGCAGCTGAGCTTAACACCATTACAATATCATAAGTAAACTGTGAGTGTAAGTCTATCGCTTTTTTTGTAGCTTTTTTTATGAATTTAATTTCATTTAATGGGTACTTAAGTAGCAATAGACATAATTCTGAAAAAAAACTAGATGATTTAATTCTCTTGTATCTAATTCTAGTTGTTTGTAAATTTTCATTATTACTAAAAACATTAGATTCACCATCACTTATCACATGGACTTCAGCTCCATTTTGAAGGAGACCTTCAATTATATTCTTTGTGACAATGCCTGTTGCTGTTTGCCCTATTTTACTTGTTATTAATAAAATTTTCATGCTATTTTATGATATCCATGACTGTAAGATTCTCTACGACTAAAAAGCTAAACACGGGATTTAAGATGTAAGAAAAACCGTAGAGTTGCTCAAACTCCATTCGCAAATTTACTACAAATGCAAATGCTAGGCTAAGTATTAACGCTCCCGAAGTGAGTTTATAAGGACTGATAGTTACAAAATTTAATACTTTATAAAAAAAAACCAACATAAGTCCTGTAGAAATAAATCTATAGCGAACGCCTAAACTAGGAACATCAATGAATAAGTTTGAAAAACTGATAAATAAAATTACCAAATAAAACATATTTTCTAGATTTTCACTAAGCCTATAGTGTTTTTTCATGTACAAAAAGAAAAGAAAAAATGATGAAGAATAAAATATTAAAATATTTCTTTTGCTATAAGTATTAAAAAACACACTTCTTTTTTGACTTCTCCCGGCTATATTTTCAATATACTCTTCTCGAGTATAACCTTCAATTTGTTTATTATATGATTCTCCCAATGAGTCATTACTTTGTCTTACAAAACCCAGCATTAGTGAACTAGGAGTTATAAGGCTTATAAGCAACAATGACATAAATATATATTTCTTAAATTTTATTTGTTTGACATAGTACCAAATAAAAAATAAAATAAAAGCTGCCAAAAAGCCTTTATGTATGAATACACAAAGAAAACTCAATAATATGTATTTTAGTTTTGGATTATTATAATAAGACACCGCAAAATTTAAAAATAAAAGCGTCGCCAACCAAAACCGCCCATTTAATGCCATCGATGGTTGAATAAATAATACTATGAAGAACAGTAATATTTTGCTTAATAAAGATAAATTAAACTTTAAATCACTTTGAACTAGTCTTTTAAAAAGGTTATATAAAATTATTCCATAAACATAACCAAGAATAAATATTGTCCATCTAAAATTTTCCGTGAATAAAGACGTTGTAAAAGCGACTAAATCTATATATATCTCAAAGCCCACGTTTAATAAATTAGAGAATTTAGTAACAATTAAGTATTCCAGTTTACTGGTAAAACTTAATTGCCTCATAACTTCAAAACGCTCTATAACCATATTAATATCAGACCCTTCTTGCGGTTGATAAGTATAGCCTAATACTCCTGTAAATAAAGGTAAAAACACTTTTAAAAAACTGTATTCTCTTTTAATAAAGGCCCTAATTATGGCTAATACGGGCCAAAACACATAAATTATTAAATAGTATTTCGCAGATGAATTTGCTTTCAAGACCCCGCATAATTTATGATATTCATTTCCTGTAACATTGAATTGTAATCCAATACTTTAAAGTCAAATTTATTGGACTTTTTTAAAGTCTTATTAATTTTAAATTCGTTGTTGGGAACAATTTTAATTTTATTTCCTCTTAGTTCATTAAATAAACGAAGTAAATCAAATTTAGAAATGGGCTCACCGTTTGTAACATGGTATAATCCTATAAGGTTGTTTACAATAACCTTATCTATTGCTTTAGCCAACTCCAATGTAGTGACTCCGCTCCATAAGGCGTTAGTAAAACCTTGAACTTGGTCTTTTTGATTTATAAACCAGTGAAATAGACCTGTACCCTTTTGTTTTAACTCAGGACCAACTATAGAAGTTCTTAAAGTGCAATGTGGCATTTCTGTAATTTCACCCAAAGCTTTACTCCTACCATATACATCATCTGCATCGCGAAAATCCTCTTCTGTATAACTGCCATCTTTGCCTGAGAATACACAGTCTGTACTGATGTGTATTAATTTAGCTTGGTATTGATTACAAAAATCTTTGAGTTTATGGGGAAGTAAGGCATTTAAATATATTGCATTGGTTGGATTTTCTTTAGACTCATTGACTAAAGCTCCTACACAATTAATCACAATACTAGGTCTCACTTTACTGAATAGGCTGCTTAGCTCTTTTTCATTTCTTACATTGCATACGATACTATCTTTTGTAAGTTTTGTCCTATAAACTGAATTAAATAACTGATACTTATCCAGTTTTTTTAAATGCATGAACGTAATATGGCCCAACATTCCTGTAGCGCCTATGATTAAAACTTTTGGTTTTTCCATTATAAATCGTTTTTTCTCCAAACTGTTCTATTAATATAGCCTGTATAAGATAATATTATTTTAACCACTTTTTTGGAAACACTCTCTACGGCATAGTCTTCTATAACCTCAAAGGGTATTTGATCTTTAAAGTGGTTGCGTGTTACTTCAATTGCTTGTACTACATTTTCAGGGTTTAAGCCAGTCATAATCAAGGTTCCCTCATCCATCCCCTCTGGTCTTTCGTGAGCCTGACGAATAGTTACAGCAGGTATTTGTAATAATGATGCTTCTTCGGTTATAGTACCACTATCTGACACTACACAGAAAGCTTCCTTTTGTAATTTAATATATTCAAAAAAACCAAAAGGCTTCATGAATCTTATTTTGGAGTTTTTATTGACAAAACCTATAGCCTCTAGCTTATTTCGGGTGCGAGGGTGGGTAGAAACAATAACTTCTTTTTGAAAATGTTTTTGCAAAGCTTCTAGTGTGTCTAGTAAGGCTTGAAAGTTTGCTGGGGAATCTATATTTTCTTCTCTATGTGTACTTACAATAATATATCCCTCTTTCTCTAAGCCTTCTTGGTCTAATACCTTGCTATTTTCTATTGCTTTATGGTGCACATTCAAAACCTCCATCATGCTAGAACCAGTTTTAATTATGGTTTCTGGCTTTATGCCCTCCATAATCAAATAGCGTCTTGCGTGTTCCGAGAGGACCATATTTATATCACTTAAGTGATCTATAATTTTACGATTGATCTCTTCTGGAACACGCTGGTCGAAACAACGGTTACCGGCTTCCATATGGAAGATAGGGATCTGCCTTCTTTTAGCGGAAATTACACCAAGGCAACTATTCGTATCACCATATACCAAAAATGCATCGGGTTTAACTTGATCTAATAGTGCATCTGTTTTAGAAATTACGTTAGCAATTGTATCAGCTGGGCTTGTCCCGACAGCATCTAAAAAATAATCAGGCTTTCGAATACCTAACTGTTCAAAAAACAATTCATTTAGTTCAAAATCATAATTCTGTCCCGTATGCACAAGTATATGGTCTACTGAACGGTCTAATTCTTTTATGGTTTCACTTAATTTAATAAGCTCTGGTCTAGTGCCTACAAGAGTAAATAGTTTCATTTCTTTTTAAATTTATAAACTGATAATATTTCAGATAGCAAAGAATATTTGGAGCTTACGTAAAGTTTTGCCTTGTATTTGTCAAAAAAATATTTATTCCAAAACTTAATCACATCTTGTATTATCACAGGGTATTTTGCTGTTAGATTACCTGTTAAGTGTTTATTGTTTTTTTGCTTTTCAAATTCCTCTTTGATTAAAGGTGCTCTGTTATTATAAAAGTGATCTCCTATCAAATCAACTCCACAAAATATAATTTTTTTATATTGAAGTTGGTAAGCCATAGAAATTACCCACGACAAAGAAGAACTTTTATTTGGAAAAAAATCGTCTTTATTGAATAAACCCATTTTTTTAAAAGCCTTTAAATAATATTTATATTCCTCCAAAGTTTTACCTGGCACTTGATCAAATACATTCCAATATGAATTTCCATAACTCATTATTTGCTTTACATTTACTTCAAGCTCCTCATTATTAATTTTATGTTGTCTAAATATAATAGCTGTTTTTTTATATTCATCTTCTAAATTAATTATGTTTCTAGACGTTTCGATAAACATTTTTAATGTGGTTGGCGAGTGCTGATTTTCTAACTCAAAGGAATGAAAAGTTGGAACGAAATTGTGATGGGCAAACCCGTTAACACCAATGGAATTACATTCGGCTATTTCTCTAAAGTTTTCATCGGTTAAATTATTAATAGATTGCCCTGCTGCTAATACAAAAAGCGTATCGGAAGTTTTATACTTTTTCAATTTTGACACAGAAACATTTCCAATACTATAGTTAGACCTTAAAAATTTATTCAAATCAGTATCCTTCCACAGTTCTCTTGTCTTTGGATAAATTATTAACCATTTGAATTTTCTAAGCTGTGCCTTTATGTCTTCTAACATTGAATTTAATTTTATTTGTATCAATTTTTTTAAATATATAAATCATCACAATTGCTAGTATAAGTATTGTTGCAACAAGTTTCTCAACTATTTTTCCATCCATTACCTTGAGGCAAATTAAAAGGCTACCTATTACCATAATAAACCAAAACAAAGGATCAAGCTTTGCTTTATTCATTTCTTTATAATGTTTAAAAAAGAAACCTGAAAAAGACTGGTAAAGCATAGCTATAAGAGTAGTCCAAGCAGCTATAAGAAAACCATAGATAGGGATTAAAAATATATTTAAAAGAATGTTAATGATACCCGCCATTGTGGTAATTTTCCACAGTACTGTTGTTTTTTCAAAGTAGAATAGAACTTTGTTACAACCCGAGTATAATGGCCAAGCTGAATAGCTTAAGGCAATAATTACAAAAATTTGAGGATATTGATTTAATTCATCATTTCTAATCAAGATTGGCATCCAGTTATTCACCCATATTGCTGAGGTTACACAGGCCGAAAAAATTAAACTCTGAAACAAAACCACTAAATCTTGATATGATTTCCACTTTTTTTCTTTTATAAAAATCAATAAATTTGGGGATACAGCTTGATTTATGGCATTGGCTCCTAAATTTATATAAATCCCCAAAGTATAAGCTAAACTATAAATACCAATGTTTCCAGTTGAGACTTGAAACCTTTCCATAATAAACCTATCTGAAGAATTTAAAAGATAGTGCGAGTAATTGTGGGGCAAAACAGGTAAACCAACTTTCATCGATTTTATTATAAGCCTTCTTTTAAAGTTAAAAATCGGATAAAGTTTCAAAGTTTTAAAAAACGGTATTAAAAACATAAGCCCACCAGCTACCGTCCCCACAAAGCCAGAATATAGCCAACCCATATAAGCTAACCTTAAGTGTACAATTAAATAATAGTTTATAGAAACGGCTAGTAAACCTGAAATTAAAGATCTAAGAGCTATAGGCCAAGCAAGTTGTTTCATCCTATAGTATATAGTCATAAACATTAAAATTGGGGTAAATATAAGTTCAGGAAATAGCTTTAAAAATAGAATCTTTTCTAGATTATTATTAGCTTCCTGAGGAAGCGTATAATAAATTACAACCCCCAAAATAAAAATATAAACTATAGACCACAGTAGAAGAAATCCATATAACTGTCGCCAAACAATCAAGTACCGGTTAGGATGGTTTATAAAAACATTAGTTATAACAACATTAAACCCTAAAAAATGAATTGCACTTATTAAACCTATATACACATCTAAGACACCTATAATCCCATAGTCTACTTTAGTAAGGAAAGGTGTTATAAATGGTAAAATAAAAAAAGAAGCAAGTTTAGGAAGTTGAGGAATAAATCCATAGATAAATGAATTTTTAAGTAACAACTTTATCATTTCTGGTTACCTATTTATATTGGTTTTCTACAAAATAAGCCCAATCGTTTTCAAATTCCTTATTTATTTCTTCCTTTAAGTTTATAAAGCTGTCATTATCTTTAGCTTGCCAGAATGCTAGTTTTTGTTGTACAAACTTTCTAGGCTGCAATCTTAAAACTACAAGCACTCTTTTTAGAATCCGAGGAAGCCTATTATATATTATATTATAATGCCTTAAAACCTCTTTTTTAGAACCTGAAACACTTACATTAGTTTTATTTGGCTTCTCAGCTTCATGGAGTTCCAAGGATAATTCTTTATTTAAAAAATGTCTTAAATAATCAGTTCCAATTTCTAAAAAAGATTGATAATTTAAAAAGTAAACTTTATTAAAATTATCTTTAATAAAATCTAGTCTATGTTTTATATTAAGATCTTTTTTGTCTATTATCTTGTTATCTCCATAAAAATCATTGAAACACAATTCACCTCCTTCATGCAAATATTGCTTATAAAGAGAAGTAATCAAATCTCCATGTTTTCTAAAAAAAATAATGATAATTGCGTCAGGAAAAAACTTTTTAAGTTGTTTTATGTTCAAATCAAAAGATTGTAACCAATTATTTCTGCTTTGTTTATTGTCCCAAGGGAAGCCTGAAAATCCCTCATATGATAATAACATATTATCAGAATTTATAGGCAGTTGTTCTTTCCATGGAACAAAAAATTGATTGTTATGAGCATAAAATGTATTCTCAAGTTTTGGAAATACTTCCTTTTGTAAGAATGATGTCCCAGTCTTGTGCATGCCTATATGTATAATAACTTTTCCCATTCTTAAAGCTGAAAACTTACTTCGTGTAGTTTTTTAAGTAAGGCTTTCATTCCTTCTTCATCTAGACGCTCTGTATTGTGAGAGTGATATTCTTCAAATTCAGGAATTGTTGCATCACCTTTAGAAAAGTATTTATCATAATTTAAGTCTCTATTATCAGCAGGTATTCTATAGTACTTGTCTAAGTCTTCGGCTTTTGCCATATCTTCTTTATTCACTAGTGTTTCATAAAGCTTTTCGCCATGGCGTGTCCCAATAACCTTAATTTCGTTATTAGACCCTGTTAATTTTAAAACTGCTTTGGCTAATACTTCTATAGTGGCTGCTGGAGATTTTTGAACAAATAAATCTCCCTGTTTCCCGTTTTCAAAAGCATACCAAACTAAATCTACAGCATCATCTAGAGACATCATAAACCGAGTCATTGCAGGATTAGTTATCGTTAATGCTTTACCAGCTTTTATCTGCTCTAAAAATAAAGGTATCACAGACCCTCTCGATGCCATGACATTCCCATAGCGCGTCACACAAACTATTGTTTTATTATCATCTAAATTTCTGGATTTTGCTACGGCTACCTTTTCCATCATTGCTTTTGAAATCCCCATAGCGTTGATAGGGTATGCGGCTTTGTCTGTACTTAAAACAACTACCCTTTTTACTTCATACTTTTCAGCAGCATTTAGAACATTTTCAGTTCCAATAATATTAGTTTTAACGGCCTCCATCGGGAAAAATTCACAAGAAGGAACTTGTTTGAGTGCCGCGGCATGAAAAATATAATCCACTCCTTTTACTGCATTTTCTACACTCAGTGGATCTCTGACGTCGCCAATATAAAATTTAACTCTTTCGTTATTAATTTCTTTCCTTAGGTCATCTTGTTTTTTTTCATCACGACTAAAAATGCGTATTTCTTTAAAGTGATCTGTTTTCAAGAATCTTCTTAACACAGCATTTCCAAAGGAACCGGTGCCTCCTGTAATTAATAAAACCTTATCTTTTATCATTATTCAATTTTGTTTATATAGAAAATCTATCTCCTTTATTAAAATTTTGAGTTGCTTTTTTACCTAAAACCTCAGGCAAATATTTAGGATGCAATCCAAATCCAGGCCTTACAGACCGTACATTTTTTTCTGTTATGAATTCTCCTTCTTTAATACCTTCTGCCACATATAAAGATCTAGAAAAATCTTTACCTGCTTTTTGTTTTTTGGTCAATTCATAACTTTCTTTTCCTAAGGCTTTTTCTGCCTCGCGAACTGCCGTCACCATTTCGGTAAATTCTTTTTCATCTAATGAAAAGCTTGCGTCTGGACCTCCAATAGATTTATCTAAAATGAAATGCTTTTCAATTACAGTTGCGCCTAGAGCTGTTGCAACAAGCGGAACAGTGTTCCCTAGCGTATGGTCTGGTAGGCCAACTTTTACGTTGAAATCTTTAGCAAAGCGTTGCATCATTATTAAGTTGGCTTCATATTCAACAATATCTGTTTTCATAATAATTTCCTTCTCTTTGTCGGCGAAATATGCTACTAAATTCCAGTTAGGTAATACTTAAAACCAATTTTACCGAATTAAATATTTATCTAATCTTAATCTAATAATCAAGAATTTAACATAATGAAATAAAATTATTTTAAATAATATATAATTGCCTTACAGCTGTGCTATCAATCAAAATCAACCAAGGAGTTTAGATCAGACTTAGCCAGTTCCTTCTTTACATATTCAATAGTACTATCCTTTAACTCACTTCTGAAAGATCCAACTTTTCCCTTCCTTGTAAATATACCTTTTTGTATCCCTTTTTGACCAGAACCATAAGTTTGTCCAGAATCAATAGTCATCTTATTTATTGAAGAGAAATCAGATAGTTCTACAGATTTTTGGAGAAAATTACGATCGATTTTTTCACCTAGAAAAAGAAGAACCTCAGAAAACTCCTTTACTGGATCTTTTTTTAAATTTTCAAAGCTAGTAAGACATATATTTTGGTCACAATTGTAATAGCTTTCAAAATGTCTGATCCAATGCGTATAATTATATTTGACATAATTATCTATCGAGTTAGATGGAGATTTTTTCGTTATCGCATTTCTATTTAGTACAAAAAAATGAAAAGCCGAAACAAGGGTGTCTAATGGATTCCTGTGTACATAAATTGTTTTACAAAACGCCTGATCAAATTCATTAAAATAGGACAAATGAGTTCGAACTATTGGAGGATATCCTTTCACCAAAGGAGGGCTTATACCATTTTCAATACTATCACTTTGTAAAGATTTCAAATCTTCATAAGTAAGCACATCCTCATTACCACCATTTTTTAAATGAAAATAATGATATATCATAAATCTCAACCATGTATTGCCACTTTTTGGATAACCAGCAAACAGAATATTCTCTGAATTTTGATTAACGATTTCATCAATATGTCTTCTTTGGATCTGAGTTAAAAAAAGAGGGGCTTTCTTAGCACTTTTAATTTGTTTTGCGAGGAGTAATTTATTTGGGATAAGGTCTCTAAAATTCATATTCTAAGTTATATTAAGTTTCAATTATTACAGAGTATTTTTTAATTCAAAACGCTCTCCTTTTTCCAGATCTGATGTTGCTTCTTTACCCAAAACCTCAGGTAAATATTTAGGATGCAACCCAAACCCAGGCCTTACAGACCGAACATTTTTTTCTGTTATGATGTCCCCAGCTTTGATATCTTCTACTACAAATAAAGATCTTCTTCTCATTTTATCAGTTTCTGATACCTCATAAGTAACACTACCCAGTACTTTCTCTGTGTTTCTTATTGCGGAAACCATTTCGGCAAATTCATCCGGCTCCATAGAAAAGGCAAAATCTGGTCCTCCCAGAGATCTATCCAAGATGAAATGTTTTTCAACAACTTCAGCTCCTAAAGAAACAGCAACTGTGGGAACTAAAGATCCCATGGTATGATCGGACAACCCTACCTTTACACCAAATCTTTCCTTCATGTCTACCATAGTTTTTAAATTTGCCTGTTCTATGGTTGCTGGATATTGGGAGGTACATTTTAATAAGGTTATATCTTTATTTCCTGCATTATAGCAAGCTTCTAAGGCAAGTTCTATGTCTTCTATTTCGGCAACCCCGGTAGAAATAATCATAGGTTTCCCTTTAGAAGCTACATAAGTAATTAATGGAATATCTGTAATTTCAAAGGATGCTATCTTATATCTAGGAACGTTTAATGTTTCCAGAAAATCGACTCCTTCTAGGTCAAAAGGAGAACTAAAAAATTCAAGTCTCAGATTTTCAGCAATTTTCTGTAATTTAGGTTGCCATTCATAAGGCATAGCTGCCTCTGTAAAAAGTTTCCAAGGCGTATAACCTTTCCATAAACCATCCTTTCTAGAAGCAAAATGACCAGTATCCAAATTTATAGTAAGACTTTGGGGTTTATAGGTTTGCACTTTAACGGCATTTGCCCCGCTTTCGGCCATGGCTTCAAGGGTTTTAACTGCAAGATCAAAATCATTATTATGGTTAGCAGATAACTCTGCTATAATATATGTTTTATTTGTCATTTTTATTCTATAAGTTAATGTTTGTTCGAATTCTATATATCTTTCTTCATTAAAACCAGATCAAAAGTACCTGATCTATATTGAGCACGCGTTTCTCCAATTATTGAGAAACCAAGGCTTTGATAATATTTCACTAAAAAACCATTACCAAATACACAGTCCAAATACAGCTCTGTTATTCCATTTTGCTGCATGTAATATAAAGCTTTTTCTATAGCCAGCTTTCCCAAGCCCTTCTCTGAATTATTTATATTAACTGAGACTGTGTTCAGCCAAATAGTTGGAATGTCTATAAACCAATCTTGCCACTCGTGGTAGTCCATACGTTCAATTAAACTTAAAAACACCTTTATTTCATTTTTTTGATTGAACAACCCAAAGTTTTCATTTTTTTCCTGTCTAACTAAAAGCTTAGATTTATCAATTGGTCTCAACCATTGTTTTATCCCCCGCTCAAGCATGTTTTTAACAAGATCACAATGAATCTTATAGGCACTTTCAAATTCGTCATCATTGATTTTCCTGAATAAATATTCCATTAAAATAAATTACTATATATATTTTTTGTTCCATTTGCTGAAATAGTTTCTTTCATCCTCGTAGACATATTTTTTCTTTTTTCAAAATCGATGCTTAAATTTTTGACGTATTCTGCTATCTCATCCTCATGTAAATGTTCATAAACTCCCAGACTCTGTCCTATTCCATGCCTCATTGAATAATCAGAAATTTCCTTTTGTTTTTCATTTAGAGCAATACTTATAAAAGGTATTCCAAGAAGCGCTAATTCAAACCTCGTATTTCCTCCATTAATTATTGCGAGATCAGAGTTCATCATCAAAGTAGAGATATTAGATATGTTTTCATGGATTTTAACAGAATGATGACTATCATTTAGTAATTTCTTTAATTTATTGAAACGTTTTTCTCCATATCCAGCACCAAGTATGACATCAAGATGTAATTTTTCTTTAATTTTATCTAAATCCTTGATAACTAGACTAGTCAGGTTTTGAGGGTCGCTACCTCCCATGCTTATAAATATGTTTTCAATTTCCTTTCGGATTTCGGGCAATTTTACTTTGCTAAATTCTTCCCTAAAAATAAAAAAATCATTTCCAGATAAAATCTTTATATTTTTATCGCTTTCACCAATAATAACTTCTTCCCGGAAATTATAATCCTGAAAACCAATTGAAAATATGTAATCAGTTTGAATGGCGTATTCGAGAAAGGGAAAGTCAATTATAGATACGAATCGAGTTTTAGAAAAGTTTTTTAGAATTAAATCTTTATAATTGACCCAGGAATTTTTAAAAACATCCAGAAAAACATATCTATATTTGGAGATATTCTTTTCCAGTGAGCTAAATGTTATAAAATTTATTTTTACAAGGTGTTGTAGCACTAGCGCCTCTGCAATTTTGTCGCTAACACTAAATTCTACCTCGTAGCCTTTATTTAAAAATTCTTTTGCCAGAGCTATGGATCTATATAAGTGTCCATAACCTATTTGTGATCCCGATTCAGAAATAAAACATAATTGATTAAATTCTTTTTGCTCCATTTTCAATTCTTTCAGAAATTACATTATATTCAGGTAGGTAGGAGTCTTTATTTATTGCATTTCCTAAAAAACAATCTACATATATTTGAGGTGTGTTTGCGCCAGCAGAATGACTAAAAACGTAATCTCCGCTAAATCTATAATTAACATCTATCAAGTAGCCTCTGTCTTTACTGAAAATTACATCAAAATTAACTGTTCCCTTATGCCGAATATATTCACTTAATCTTCGTGCTTCTTTTTCCCAGAACGCAGGGTTAATAATTATTGCTTGAAAAGACTCACCGTTTCTCTGAGTTATTTTCTTTCGACCTAATAAGCTTAAATAGTTTCCTTCGAAATCATTTATGATATCAAAACCATATTCAACACCTTCCAAAAACTCTTGAATTACGTACTCTTCTTCAAAATCAACTAAACTTCTTTGGAATTTTAGAAATTCGTCTAGGGTATTCAATACAACATTCCCTCTTGCTCCTTTACCGTAGCGAGGTTTTGCTACTACTGGTAATTCTTTTTCTATAGGAGAATTCTTTTTCAAAATTGATGTTTCTAAAATAGGAAGTCCTAGTTCTTTGGAAATATTTTGAAGTGCGTACTTATCATTAGTCTTTCTTATAATTTCTGGATCGCCAGCTATGAGCTGACATTTCATTTCAGAAAATTTCTTCGCGAATTCAGAAAGTATAATTATATCATCTACGTTTAACGAGATAAGTACATCAATTTCTAATTTTTGGCATAGTTCCTTTATCCAAGGAATATATTGACTATTGGTAAATTTAGGAGAAATAAAAGATTGATCAGCCTCGGAAAGTGCTAATGCTTTAGGATCAATATCTGAAGCAAATACTTTTCCGTTACCATTTATAGCTTTTTTAAATGCCTTTAAAAGATAAACTTGTCTTCCAACTGAAGTTATTAAAATATTCATTTATTCAAATATTGATTATTTTATATTTCAATTCGGCCAATCCCAGTCCTGCTCGGTATCGATATCCTGTACCTCAATTTCTGGTAGTTCGTGCCTATTTTTTTATTATCAATTAAATTAATAATTACTTGCAAAGTCGATGCAAAATTATAAAATTAAGATCACTCATTCCACTTCTTTTGTATCACGTTGGAATTGATTTTTTTGTAAAACTTGAATAATTTCTTCCAAGCTTTTCATTTGGCAATCATATTTTAATATCAATTCTTGTATCAATTTAAAATCATCTTTTGTATCTACTGTTAGCCTTAATTGTGGGTAATTAAGGCTAGTTTGAAAATGAAACATATCAATATCTCCTGGCATATTTTGATGCGTATACGGGGTTAAGTGTTCGTACTCTATTTTAATTTGTGAGTTTTGATAAGCTTCTTCTAATAATTCAAAAGAAAACAGCGCAAAAGACATTCCCATAGGTAAGCGTTTTGTTTTACCACCAAAGAGATAGTACTTTTTTGTATTAAATTCTTTAGCATAAATATCAATCTGCCTCAAAATAAAATTTGGACTTACTAACGGATTGCCGCTTATAATTATACTTTTTTAACTACCATAAGGCAAAATCCTAAGAATTGGGGTTGAACCTAGTTTTACAATTTGTTTTGTTAAAGCAAGACATCTTAACAAATGGCCAAAACTATTTCGGCTTTCAATAAAAAACTATTTTTTTTATTGAAAATTCTGAAAAAATTTAAATTTAAACTCTGCAAGTTTCCAATCTTCTAAAGTATCAATATCTTGTGCGTGCATTTCCGAAATTTCAAAACCACCTTTGGGTTCTGTTCTTAAACCCTCATCATATTTCATCCAATAAAATTGACCTGCGTCATGAAAACAAATCTCAAGATCTTGAGATCTAGTATTTTTGTGTTGTGGATTAAGCATTTTAACCTCATTGGTCTTTTCATTTAAAGTAATTGCCCTTTGTATCGGATAGCTAAACCTTAAGATAGGTTTAATAGAGCATAAAGACGGATTTTTATCTAGCCTTTTAAGACCCTCTTTCAATAAGTCTATTGTTAACAATGGGGCAGTAGGAAGTATACAACAAACCTTATGAAAACTTTTGTTTTGTTTCTTGTATTCAACTTTTACTTCATCAATTACATCAGCTAGTGTTGCAAAATCATTAGCATTATTTCCTGATCTAAAAAAAGGCACCTTAGCACCATATTGTTTTGCTATTTTAGCAATTTCTTCATCTTCTGTAGAAACCATTACTTCATCAAATAAATTTGATTTCAATGCAGCTTCAATAGAATAAGCAATAATAGGCTTTCCAAGAAAATCTTTGATGTTTTTTCTTGGAATACGCTTGCTACCTCCTCGAGCTGGTATTATGCAAAGATTTTTAGTCATTATTTAGAATTTCGAAAGTCATTTTTTAAAAAATACGTCAATCTTTTCAATTACAAACTCTTGTTCTTCTTGAGTAAGAGTGGGAAACACAGGCAAACTAATGCACCTTCCGTAGTAAGCTTCTGCGTTCGGCAAATCACCTTCACTCCACCCAAAATCTCTATAATATGGCATTAAATGCGTTGGTACGTAATGAATTTGTGCATAAATATTTAAATCTCTTAAATATGCATGTAATTCTTTTCTTTGTTCTACTTCTATAACATACAAATGGTATGCATGACCTTCTATGACTTTAGATTGTCCTTTAACGTAATCTTTATTCTTAAAATAATTATAATAAGTTGCCGCAATTTCTTTACGTCTAACCAATCCTTCGTCTGCTCTTTTAAGTTGGCTTAATCCTAATGCGGCCTGTATATCGGTTAAACGATAGTTATATCCTAATTCCTGCATTTCATAATACCAAAGGGAATCATCATGGATACGCTTTGGGGAATCTTGTTGTATACCATGGGTTCGCAAAATCAACAAGTGCTTATATAAAGTCTCACTATTTGTAGTTATCATACCCCCTTCACCTGCAGCAATATGTTTTACAGGATGAAAAGAAAAAATAGCCAAATCTGCATAGCGTCCAGAACCAGACCTTATTTTTTCAGCTTCAGAATTGATAAAATATCCACCAGGAGAATGACATGCATCTTCAATAATCCAACAACCATACTCATCAGCCAAGACTCTAAAAGCTTCCATATCTACAAGACGACCTGCAAAATTAACTGGAATAATTCCTTTAATTTCTTTGTTGGTATCCTTTTCAAGAAGCTCCCTGACTTTATTGATATCTAATAAATAAGTGTTGGGATCAATATCTGCAAAGACAAGCTCTCCCCCGCAGTAGCGAACACAGTTAGCGGAAGCGACGAATGTAATAGGTGTGGTGATAACCTTATCTCCAGGCTTTACGCCTAAAGCCATAGCATTTAAATGCAAAGCCGCAGTGCCGTTAGACACAGCTACCGCATACTTAGAACCAACATACGCTGCAAAATTTTCTTCAAATTCTGCGATTTTTGGACCTTGTGTTAGATAATCTGATTTTAAAACCTCAACAACTGCTGAGATATCTTCATCTGTAATATTTTGACGACCGTAAGGTATTTTTTTCATTTTCTAAGCTATAAAATTTAGGTTAATATGCTCAATAATCAGGTTTCTTAAATTTCCAATAGTTTTTCAATCTTTATTTTTACCCGAATTAATGCAATGCATTAGGCTACTTTTGAAACATTGAACTTTTTTGTAAAATTAGATAAATTCCATATAGGTTGTACGGGTAAGATTTTATAATATTTTCTTAAATCAGAATCATTAAAAATCAGAAGTAGTAATCATTTCTTCATGTACTTATTCACTTGGTCGTACACCAATAACCTTGTATTTAAGTTTAAACACAACGGGTTCTACAATATTCAAATTCTATAAGAAGCAATTTTATGTACAGGAATCACAACTCCCCAAGTCTGTTCTAATGATTACAAAATATATCAACACCACTTTGAAGTGAGTTATCCCTAACATTTGAAAGTTAACTATTTAAAAATTTACGGCTTCGCCATCCTGGGTCCCATAAAAGGGGCAGATGAGGATTTTCATGTTTTACTCTAGAGCCTTGGTTACTCAGCTTTAGAATTGGCTAAAATACACTTTCCATGTTATGCAAAAGTTGACTAAACATTAGCTTTATGAGCAATTTGTATTTAACGCATAAGCGCATGCAAATAAAAGCGTTTTCTTAAAGAAAACAAAAATAAAGTGCATAATTTTTTATTTAATCTTGTTAAGTCTTAAACTAGTGTCATTCCGTGCAAGGCGATAGCGGCGATGTGGAATCTTTGTAGGTGGTGTTCTGAATATTGAAAAATCTATCTCAACGTGGCTTCGATACACCCCGCTACAAAAAAGCGGGTCACTCAGCCACCAATTCACCCTTGTCATTCTCCCATTCCGTGCGAGCGATAGCGAGATGCGGAATCCTTATAAGTGATGTATTTTGGTTTTAAGTAATTTCTTGTTTAAGCCCTGGATAAAATTTCTCTTTCTTTCTTTTTTGCATCGCCCAATCCCGAAGGGTCGGGAGAAACAAAAAAGACTAGGCTCACGAAATTCTTCCTAAAATTTACGTTTGCTGTCTAAATTTTAGAAACTCGGCTGAAAAAAACAGCCTCAAACAGTCTAAAATTTTACGCCATCTTCACTTTAATT
>Ga0307940_1000680_pt1 | contig 21360 bp, 22 predicted proteins | sample OrgLakmetagen124_FD_201835 | JGI IMG/M metagenome (GOLD analysis project Ga0307940, IMG submission 201835) | Saline water microbial communities from Organic Lake, Antarctica - #124 | ecosystem: Environmental > Aquatic > Non-marine Saline and Alkaline > Saline | place: Antarctica: Organic Lake... | reverse complement strand
AGGGATGAGCCACCGCCAGAGCCTAGGATGTAATTACCCTTAGCGTCCTGAGTAAGACCTGACAAGTCAACGTCAGTAAGTTGCCCAAGTGCCTGTGCTCCACCGCCAATATTTCCAACTCGTTGGGTCGGTAGTTTAATCTTCTTTACTTGTTTGTCGATGTACTCTTTAATACCAGCGTAGTCAACGTCTTCTGCCTCGTCTAGCTTTGGCATTACCTTCAATAAAGATTCTACAATAGCGGGAATGTCCACTACTGCATCTTTACCAGGCTCTCCGTCTTTGGCTTTTGGAATCTTAGCCACTTGCTTGGTTACTTCTTTCTCCACCTCTTGTACTACGTAAGAGAATACAATGTCATAGTCTGCGTCTTCTCCGTCCTTAGGTACTGGTATACGTGAGACAACCTCTTTTATCATGACTTCCTTCTCTTGGTCAGTGAAGTAGTCAGTACCTTTCTTAGGCGTGTCACCCCTTTCGCCCTTTGCGTCAGCAATAAGCGTAGCGAAGAACTTCTCCATCGGAGAGTTACCTGTTTTTCCACTTTGGTACTGAGCACGTTCTTTAGCGTAGGGGTCTGGTTTCATATTCGTTTAATTATAACATTTAATTAGAAGTCGATTGCTGTTGTTTTAAGGCTCTGATTTGGTCTACTACTGACTTTGATATGACCCCTTTAACAGCCAAGTCTTTGATGTATGCGTTGGCTTCCTCTGGCTGCATGGTGTTAGCTTTCTTAAAGACGTACTCAGCCCGCTTGCCGTTCTCTACTCCTAGTTGTGAGATGGCTTGGTCAGTGGGTGTCCAGTCAGCTTTCTTTTTATCAGCCAGTACCTTCGCTTTAATCTTCTTCGCTAGTGGTAGGTTGGTCTTGGCTATCTCAGTTAGGCGAGCATTGGCTTGCTCTGGTGGTAGGTTGCCGAGTTCTTTAGAGACAGTTTCAACTTCTTCTGAGATGCTTTGTTTTTCGTCTTTCGCTTCCTTTAGGAAAGTGTCTAGTTCCGCATCTCCTGAAGTTCTGTTTGGTTTAGCAAACTGTCTAAATGCTGATGGAGTAAATTGACGTTGGATGGCGGTTAAGCCTTTTAAGTCACCCTCTTTGAAGTCTTTCCCGTCTGTTTTGTACTCACTCCACATAGCTAGTTCTACTAAGTTGTCTGTCAACTTGGTTAAGAAACTAAGTAGTCGTGGCTCTCCAACAAACAGCCGTGGGTCAACGGCTCCGATAATTGTCAACGCTTCTAGTTGAATACGAGCGTACCACTTTCCTGCAAAAGTATCTTCGTCGTTGTCTTGCATCGCTTGGCTTCCAACGTAAAAGATTAAGGCAGTAGCTTGCACCTCTCTAATAGTTTCTTGCATCTCCCTTGAGGTAATAATGCCTTTCAACTTGCCGCTTTTAATTCTAGTCGCCAGCGTAGTTAGGTTCTTTGCGGTAGTTCTAGCAATCGGAATAGCCCAGCCCTTGTACTTATTCACTGCCGCTCCAGCTGAAGTAGCTCCATAAATAGATTTAACATCTGCACCCAAGTCACGCCACCGACCAGCTTCTAAACGCAACTCAGCCAGTCTCGCTGACGACAATTTACCAGCTCTTAGTTCGGCTTTAGTCATCCTAGACAAAAGAAATATCTTGTTCATTTCAACTGAAGACTGTGCAAAACCAATGAACATTGCATTCAATCCTTTTTCACCTAGTGATATGTTTGGTTCAGCTAATTCAGTCCACACGTTACGCCCGATAAACGGCTCAGCTTCCTTGATAATTTTAGCTGCGTTAGGGTCAATATACCCCTTGAGTCCAGCGTCCCAGACTCGACGTTTAGCACCCTTAGCAACACCTTTAGCTCCTAGAGCTACATAAGTAACTACTGACTCACCAACAACTGCTGCTGTCTGTGAAAGAACACTAAAACCTAAGTCTTTAATTGAGACAACAATATTGCCGAGCCGGAGTGTTACGTCTAGCTTACCGCCCTGTTCCAGCAATCCACCAAAGTTTTCCCTTCTACCCTTCTTGTTGTTTAGATATTTATTTATAAACGTCTTTAGGCTACGGTCTAGCTCTAGTCCCTTTTCAGTTAAACCTTTTGGGGTAAGGGCCTGTGTGTATACTTCTATTTCAGGAATAACCCTGTCGAGCATCTTCTTACGCTCCATCTGTTCTACGTAGTCAAGAAATACTTTAGTTGCATTATTACTCGCTTCCCCCTCTCCAGTTCGGCGCAAGGTATACTTAAAGAACTTAGACTTAGATAGTATCTGTCCAGTGTCTTGGTCAATAATCTTAGCTACTTGGGCAGCGTCTTTCTGCGCTTGGAATACACCACGTACTGCGTTTATCAGTCCGTCATCACTCCAACTCTCTAGAAATTGCTTCTTTGTGTGAGTAAAGTAAGCGTCTGCGTACCGACTCCCTCGTAGTTCCTCTATGGCTATAAGGTGGTCTAAGGCTCCACGGTAGTACTGCTCCATGTGTACGGCTAGGTCTAGCTCCTCTTTAGTGAGAGCTTTCATAGCCGCTTCTTTGGCTTCTGGTTCAGCTTCGAGGTAACGTACTATCTCCTTTTGTTTAGGTACAAGTGACTGTTTAGCCTTACTGAATATACTTGTATTACGTGATTTGTTAGCGGCTGCTGTTAGTCGGTTAGTCTCAGCTTGCACCTTTAAGAAGCTAGCTTTACCACGCATTACCTCGGTCTGGGTACGCTTTACTACTAGATTGTAGAAAGGATTAGCTTCTGCTAGGGCGGTATCGTAGCGCATGCTATCTAGTGTGGTAGATGTCATGTTCTCTAGGTCTTCAAGTTTAATATCTTTAAACTCAGGGTTTTTCTTTAACTCTTCCCATAAGTGAACCCGTACCTCACGCATAGTTTTGACACTACCTAGTTCTGTACGGCTGATAGTCTCTAGTGTTCGAGGAGACAGGAACTCATCACCCACACTAAAGCCCTCCAGTGACTTAGCGTACTGGCGTAACTGGGCTTCGTTCATCTGGCTGACTGGGGGTAAGTCCTGTGCCTTGCGGTAGTTTTCTACTTTATCAAAGTGTTTGTCTTCAATCAGAGCGTTTAGCTCCCACTTAGCTTGCTTGGTGTTCTGCATCTGCATGGCTCGGTTCTCCATTCCTCGAATGAATCCATTGAACTCACTCTCTCCCATCCGTTGCAAGTCCCGACCAAACGTCAACTTCTTTATCTCTCCGTCAGTTAGTTGAAATTGGTCTTGGAGGAAACGGACGTATGACTTACGTTCAGCCGATACGGTACTAGCCACCTTACTAGCTTTGTTAGCCAGCGCACGTTCAGCCTTAGCTGGCTTAAGTTCGTCTCGTAGCTCTTTAATTATAGTCGTACTCTCAGTGTATTTTAGATAAGCCTCTCTAGCCTCCTCAGACGTATCAAAACCAGCTTCGTCAGCCAGTTGGTCTCCCTTACGGGCAAATATAGACTTGCCTGAGCCTGTCACTTCTGGGAGTCCGTCTTTACCAGCGTACTTTGAAAGTGCTTTAGCTGGGTGGTTAGCTAGAGCCTCCTCTGCAATGTCTATACGTGTAGCTAGTTGCCCTATCTTCTCAGCGTTTAGGTCTTTGTTCTTTATAGCAGTACGAATGTCTTTTAGCTCGGAGTCTATTTTGATACGTGGGGCTGGTTTGGGTTTAGGAAACTCTTTGGGTACACCACCAGCGTACCCACCTTGTCGAAAGGCTGGGTTTTTTAGTTGGTCTAGGAGGGATGGTTTCTTAGGGGTGTTAGCTTGCTTCCAGATGTCTGTTAGTTGGGCTTTGGTTTGTACCATTTCTGCGTTTAAGATACGCACTTCATTATCCTCTAAAGATTTAATAACATCGTAATTTTTAGACAAATCTGTTAGTTCGTTCGCGGACATATCATCTATTATGTCTCCGTCAGGCATTTCATAAACTCTAGCATTTGGTTTTATATACATTTCGACTACTTCATCTGAATTTGCTATGTTTTTGGAAAATTGTTTAGCATAATTTATGTCGGGTGAGGTGCTTAGTCCTACAAAACCACCGCCACTTGACGGGAACGCTAATTTTTCTTCTGGAGAAAGTATTTTAACTTGTTTAATAAGTTCCTTAACTCCAGCACCTCCATGAAACACTGGCTCTCCTTGTGCTTTCACAAAAGCCTCAGCACTATCAAACCCCTTAGCTCCTTCTAGGATGGATGGTTTTTTAGCTTCTGTGCTAAGATTAGCAGATGATACGGATTGATTGTCTAGTCTGGGTGTCGGTACTGCTTCTGGCTGTGCTGTTGCTGTTGGCTGTTTTACTTTAGCTGCTTTATTAGCTTGCTTCCAAATTTCCTCTAGCTCTGCTTCTCTTTTCCTTATCAAAGGTAATTCCAAAGATTCTGCTTTCCTTATCTCTGAACTGATGTCACCCAAGTCTTTGGTTATTTGCGCACTCAGCCTTACAATATCCTGAGCAGGCTTTCCTTCTTCGGCAATAACCTTCACTCCCTTGAATACATTTTCAGGATCAGAACCAAGGATTACTTGTTTGACAAAGGGTAAATTATTTTTCTTAGCAAAGTAATTATATATAGATTGTATATTTGTTTCTATAGAATCACCCATCACACCACTCTTTAATTTGTCGTAGGATAAGACATCAGTAACATCTCCAACCTCTTTTCCTCTTTTAATACCTAAATCTGCAAGAAGTTCAACTGGGTCAAAATCTAATTTTCCACCTGAAATTGCTTTTGTGTTACCAACACGATCAAACAAAGAGTCTAATTGTTTATCTACTCCAAACTCTCGGTTAATAGTTTTTGTTACAAACTCTTCCTCCGTCAGTCCTTTAGCGACGGCTTCTGAGGCAGGTGTGGTTTGTACTGGCTTTTTAATATCAGATACTCCACCGCGCGCACGTGAAGCTTCAGCTTGTTTGGCTGGGCGTTGTGCGTCTTGTGTGATAGCTAGACTCTCGTCCATGTGTTGCCGTAGGGTATTGGCGAGCGTCTTGTCTCCACCTGTAGTGGCTTCTTTTGCAATGAAACCTTTTGCGACCATAGCGTCTCCTAGCTCTTGAGCGAGTCCTTTTATTTCTATCTTCTCCGCTGAGGTGGCTCTACTGGTTTTGTTCACTATATCAGAGAATCTCTTTACTACCTCGGTCATCTCAGGGTTGTATGTCGCTGGCTTCAGTAGCGTTTTGAGACCCATCTTGACCGGCTTGGTAGTTCCCAAGAATACTGGAGCATCGAGTCCAGCAAACAGCTTCTCGGTAAAGTTAGTTAAGCGCAGGGCTGATTTTTCCTCCGGTGTGAGGTCTTCAGTGGGTACGTTGAACCTAGAAAGAATTGGAGCGTTGGGGTTTTGATTAGCTAGGTTTCTAATCGCTTTGTCAATCGCTAACTCTGGGTCTGTCCCCGCTTCAATAAGTTTGTCTCGGTATTCAAATATACGCCTGTTAGCGTCTTCTTGAGTCGGGTTGAGCAATGAGTTAAATCCTTCAGTTAAAAGCCCTGGCACGCCCTTTTCACGCGCTACAGACCCCATAGACTCTAATACACCAGTGAAACCCTTCTGTTGGTTTGGCTGCTCTGCTCTACCTGTACCTACAAGAAATGGCGCAAGCCCTCCCAGTTTTTCTCGGAGCTTTGCTTGACGGTCTTCATTACGGCTTTGTTGCTGTGACACCATCCACTCCCGCCCTTGCCCTAGTTTCTTAGCATCATTAAAGCTTGTGTTGAGTAAGGGGTTTACTCTTGGTGCAGTAATAGAACCACCTTTAGCGATAATATCGGCTTGAGTTGGTTTGTATGCTGGTATCCTTGTTTGATTGGGAGCTGGCGTTTGGTTTGGAGTTGGTGTAAATGGTACGGGCTGTGTTTGTGCTTGTTGGGTAGTATTCGCTGTCTGGGGTAGAACAGGCTGCGGTAGAGTAGGTGCTTTAGGCATACCAAACTTCACCGGCTGGGGTGGCAGGTTTCTTTTTCCACCGTCTAAGATGGCTTTGATACTTGGGGTGAAGATTCTATTCCAGTCTTTCATAGTGGGCTACTTAAAATACGTTAAAGTCTTCTTCTTCGTCTGAGTCTTGTTTTATACCGTTCGCCTTTTTCCATTCTTCGTAGAATGTATTCGGGTTGAATGACTGTTGTTTATTCACTCGTTCATCTAAGTAGTCGTCTGTAAACAGAGCCATTTGCTCATCGGTTAGTTCTGAGATGATTTTAGTGGAGATTGCGTTGGGTAGGTTTGCCTTTAGGTCCTGTTTTACCTTTGAGTATGAAGTGCCTAGGGCTGTCTTCTTGCTATTACGTCCGAGCGTACCACCTTCCGTTTCTCCTAGTGTGAATAAACCAGAGCCACCACCCACGGCTCGACCTAATGCATTTACATCAAGTCCGTCACTGGCTGTCTTAAGGAACTGCTTAGCGAACGCTTCAGCTTCTTTCTTAAGGTCGGCTGTGTGTTTGTTCGTTCGGGATTGTAGGTCTTTAGAGTATCGTTCCTTGATTCGGAAGATTTCTTTCTGCGCTGATTGCTGGGCTTTGTTCACTTCCTTAGTGATGTCCTCGTAGTCTTTAGTGAGGTCTTGTTCTAGCTTAAGGATAGCTTCGTCTGTGTTGTTCTCGATGTTGTTTAGTTCGTCATTGAGACTGTTCTCGATAGTACGAGTAGCGAACTTGTATTGTATTTCAAGCTGTTGGGCTTGATTCTGGTACTTGGTCTCTAGGGTCTGTAAGGCCGCAGGAGCCGCACCAGTGGTTTTTAATGCCCCTAGCTTAGCCAGCTTACCTGTCATGTAATTTTTAGCTGCTAGACGGTTCTCTTCTACCTTGGCTGTTTGGATTTTCTGCTCAGCTTTGTTCTTAGCAATGGCTGTGTCAGCCTGAGCTTTGAGTGATTGGTTGGCATCTTTTTCTCGTTCCTCTAAGATACGCTTCTCTTCAATCGCTTGCTTCTTCTTCATTTCTACAATACCCACTTGCTGTTCTGTACCAAAATATAGGTCTACTAGGTCTTGCGGGATAGACGCTTGACGCATGATTTCCTCTTGGTAGACCGCTTTCTCTGGGATAAGGTCGTTGAGAGCCTGTTCCTCAGCTTGTTTGTTCGCCATTGGGTTAGTGATACCAGCTAAGTAGTCACCAGTTGATTGAATATTTTGCTCTGTCCCTGCTACTGGTTCGCTAATCTTACTCGCTACGTTGGCCACGTCCCCGCCATAATTCTGAAAAGACTGCATGAGTTGTTGCAGTTGGGGGTTGGTTTGCATAGCTTGGTTCATTTCCTCTTGAGAAGAGAATAGGCCAGCGATGTCTTTGGCTCCGGCTTCGAGGGTAGCTCTGGTTTTGTCTTGCTTAGTACCGTTACTGTCCCATGATGAGTTTTGAATATCAGTTAGCCCTAGACCTACTCTGTCGATAGTCTTCTTGAGTCCGGTGAGCGTTTGGGGGTTAAAGGCGTATGAGGTGTTCTCTGAGAGTTGCCCTGTTCGCTTCTGTTTCTCTGCTCTGGCTCGTGAAGCAGCCTCACCATAGGTGAGTCCTGAGAACTGTGATGGGTCGATAATACCCTCTAGACCCATTGAACGGCCTAGAGATTGAGCTTGTGCGCTATTTAGCGTAGGGATAGCGTTACCTGTCTGAGACTTAGAGCCACCATCCTCAGTAACAGCACTCACTTGGTCTGAAATAATGGCTTGGTCTTCAGGGGTTTCAAAGCCCACACCAGAAGCTCCACCTATTTGAGCGGCGTTGAGTCCTGCTGGGAGCGTTGAGTTCGATGCTTCATACCCATCTAATAGGTCTTTGTCGATTCCATCGAGTCCCTTTAGTTGGTCTAGTTGTTTTTTAGTAAGTCCTGCCATGTTATGTCTTTATTATGTAGTTAATAACTACGAACGGTGGCATGTTGTTGTGGGGGGTGTCGCCTCCTGTGGCATCTGTGTCTCTTCGAGAAGCATTATCACTACCCGAACCAGAACTGTCAAAGTCACCACCAGATTGATTTATATTTGAACCATGTGTGTGAGTGGGCATTTGAGAAATAAGAAGTGTATTCTCTTCTTCTCCCCCACTATCTCCAAGTAATCGGTCAGTTAGTTGAAAAATCATTGTCATTGTTCCTGCCCCTGCATTTACAAGAGCCAATGAATGACCAGCCATTGCTTCTTTGTAACTACTCGCCAATCGAATAGTTGTTGATGTAAGTTTTATAACAAAGTAATCACCCGCACTTAGTCCAGTGGGTAAAGTATCGTCAGTACTAATAGTAACTTTTGTACCTGTTATGATGTTTTGACTAAGAGCTGCAACAGTAATCACTGCATCGTTTTTGATAGCGGAGACTGAGGTTCCGTTAAAATCAGAACTAATTACATTTATTTGATTTTTACTTGCGATAGCATCTAGACCTGTTGCAAATAAACTAAATGTACTGCCAGCGTCTCGTAAATAGTATGTTGTGCCACTATCTAGCCCATTTAATGTTGATGCAGGAGTAAATCCTACACCGTTTGCGATTCCAGAGGCAGCACCATCAATTCGAATCCAGCCATCTTCACGGTGACCGCTTGTAATATCACCTAAGTCAGACCCAATTTCTATTGATGCCGCATCTACTGTAATTGATTCTTGTTTTTGTCCTGCACCTACTGGGAAAGATGAACGTAAGTCTGGTACGTTAAACGTAGTTGAGCCGTCACCCACACCATATGATGTGCTAGTTACAGCAAAAAGGTCAGCGTAAGTAGTTCTCGATACGGCGGCACCATCACAAAGTAGGAAACCTGTAGGGGCTGCTGCACCAGCGTACATAGAAATCATACCCGTAGTGGCCGCAATAAATTGTGCTTGAGTCGCTGTTACTCCAGCTCCTGCGTTCATTCTAGTATCGTTAGTACCCACCGCAATTGGCTCTGCTGCGTCTGCTGGAGCCGCTGATAGCTTTGAGATACCCTTTACCGTTGTACTGGCGTTAGGCGCACCGGCAGATACAATAGCGTTAATCGTATCGTCAATCTCTTGCTGGTGTTCTGCGGTGTAGTTCATTCGAACAGCCTCACCTGCGATGTGAGCTTGGTCAGTAGTCCCTCCGAGTCCTCTGTCACCGGCTAGAGCGATGGTTACGTAGTCTCCTGTACCGTCTGTGCCTGTGCCTGTGTATTTAATAATCTCACGTAGGGATTCACTCCCTGGGGAAATAACCAAGTAGCCGTTAATCGGTGTTGGTTTAGTTGATACGTAGATGTTAGTCGCTCCGGTTGTGCAATCGACTGCTACGGTTTCTTTATAAAAGTTCTGAAGGGTTGAGATAGCCATATATATATTGTTAATTATACCATTTTAATTCATGCTAATAACACTACTGGATTTAGTCAGCTTGCGTGGGCTTTTGTGACCAGATAGAGCGAATTGTGAGATGGTAAAGGTCTCACTTAATTTATCGTTACTCAGCTCGATACTGATTGACTGAGCCTTAGAGAGGAAAGATACTCTACGTTTAGTAAAGGGTGAGTTTGCCACCACTCGACCAAAGGAGTCTGCGATAAGCATGTCACCGATTGGTACTTCGGGGAGAGCGTTCTCTTCATTCTCTACTGGGTTGCCAACAAAGAAGATTTTAGCTTTAGTGTTACGTATGTCGTTTGCGTCTGAGTAAACAGTGACTGTCACGCGAGCCAGTAGGTCTTTGAACATTAGGTCTAGGTAGCGGTAGACGTTGAAACGTGAGAAGTCATCGTCCTCTACCCGCTCAAAGCGCACTGATGAAGGGATAGCTACCCCATTATCGTTTAGTGATTCTGTCCACTTGAGTACACCAAAGGGTGCTGATGACTTGGCACTGTATATTACCCCGTCAATCTCCATGTAGTCTGAGCTTTTGGCTTTGATACGGTTGGTATTCTTAGTCCATGCGTTGCCGTGAAGTAGGTGACAGACAAAAGTCACATCGTTTGTGTCTTCAACTAGGGGAATAGCCATATAGAACCGTCTGTTGTAGTAGAAAGTAACTATCTGTGAGTAGTCTGCTACTTTAATATAAGCTAGTGTCTCCTTAATATCCTCTGAAATGACTGATGTATTGACTCCAAGTACCCCTATTTGCTGGTCTTTGTACCCAATAGAGCGCACTTCTAGCCCTGTGAAGAACCAGATGTCGTTCTCTACCCATGAGATAGCGTCTTTCCCACACGCTCCGTACTGTCCGTTTTGAATCTCTAGCTTCGGTACGAACAAATCTACAATTTGGTCGTAAATAAAGGTCAGTTTCCAGATGCTCTCTTGTTTGAATATCAATAAAGAGCCAAAGTAGTTAACTGTGCCGGTGATTTTGTCTGTGCCGGTAGGTTTGATTATGTCTGTACCAGTAAAAGTAGTGGGGACTCCTACGTTTGAGTAATAGGTAGTTAGTGGCTCGGCTGTTACACCTGATACAAATAGTCTGTCCTCAAATATCTCTAAGATGTTACCCTTTGGCGCGCTTGCGTACTCAGTAAAGGTAGTACCGTCAAACTTAGTATACGGCTCGTTCGCGTTACTGAGGTATAAATCATCGTCATACACCAAGTAAGCGAACTCTGCGTCCTCTGTGTACGCTGCTGTGACAGTGTGTACGCCTGATTGTGTACCGGAAGTATCAACTGCGCTTCCTCCTACTGTCTCGGAGAACTGAAAAGCGTTGGCGGTGAGTCCAGCAGCGATAACGAAGTAGGTGGTGCCAGCGGTGATACCTGTCGGTAGTGCGCCGGTAGTGCTGAATACGATAGGTGTAGTAGATACAAAGCTATGAGCTGTCTGAGTTACTACGGCCGGGGTGGCGATAGTGATAGTAGACGTTCCCCCACGCAAGTTCTCCCATAGGTTAGTAGTGGTGTTGTATCGCTGTAGGTGTTTACCTGTCGCTCCCAGGATATAGTTTGTGCCGTCCTTTTTCTTGTAGTTAAATAGCGAGTGAAACAATGATGCACTTTCAGCTCCAAACAACTCACAACCAGTGTCTTTAGTTAAATACCCTTCCTCAATGAAGTTCATGTTAATCGGGACAGTCCGTCCTCGGTTGTCATCTACGTCAACAGCCTTTGCCAGCTCGTCTTTGATGATGGTGAATGGTTGCTTTTTGATTGGCATACTAAATAATCAAGTTTTGGTGGGTAAACATTACAGCTCCTTTCTGGTTCGTTTCTTCGTAGACTGACTGTGCTGCCATTCGTTCACCCAGTTCAGTGGCAAACTTATTCTTGTAGAAGGCTGAGAGTTCCTCGTCTTGCAGGTCTTCGTACGCACGAGTCATCGCTCCATAGATGATAGGTTCGTGGAAGTATTCGTTGATAGATGGTGTAGACCCACTGACTAGCTCGTCTGGTTTTGGCCAGTACTTCATTGTCAGGTTTGCTACGGTGGTGTCACTACACTTAATCTCCCCATCCTCAATCGTGTAGGCGTAGGGGATAGTCTCTTTAACAAAGTCATTGATTGATACCTCGGTGTATAAGTTACCGTCATTTCCTACCGCTTCACCGTGGGCTGTTCCAAAGGTACTAGGGAGTGTCCCCACCCCAGCAGTAAGGGTGATGATAGTAGTGTCTATATCAGTAGCAGTAAACAGACGCTTCCATACGTCTTTGTACGCCTCGTTGGTGTAGATGAGAAGGATATTGTCAGGAATAACGTCTGTCGTTGCTTCCAGTATCTTTCGTCTTATGATGGTTTGTATTTGGTTTGTTGTCATATGAATGTCTTAAGCCCAATAAGCCCACCCTCATTAGAGAGTGGGCTTGTGGGATTATGAGATTGTTGCTCGGAGAACAGCTCCTCGTCCACGGTTGCCTTCGAATACTTTGTATCCTCGGACAAGTAGTCCTTTACAGGTAGATACGAATGAGTTCGGGTCAGTCTCACTTGAGATGATAGAAACCTTCATAATCTGTGCTGCAAAAGCCATGAATTCCTTCGTACCAGCTAGGAAGAAGTAACCAGTTGTGTTGTTACCTGCTACTAGCTCTGAGAAGTAGATGTCAAAGTTTGCGAATCGGCCTACAAACCCTTCCTTTACTACCTCTTCGTACGCTACGTCTACTGCTGGGATAAACTCTGGTGCTTGTCGCATGATACCTTCCATTGCTGAGTTAACAACTAGGAAACGTCGTTCCTTACGTGGTGTAAGTGATGCGTTTAGTACTGTACCGAGTTGTACCATGTACTGGTATACGTTGCTCTTAGTCAAAGCAACTGCTGTAGCTCCTGCGATTGTGTAAGAAGTACCACTTGATACTGCTCCACCTGTGTACTCACTTTCTGCTCCAACGTCTTTAATTGTGATTGAAGTTGCTGATGCGTACGCTGTAACGATTTGGTAAGTTGCTCCAGCGTCTGCTGTGAAGTAACCTCCTACCATTGCTGCGGTGAAAGTAGTTCCTGTACCTGTTACTGCTCCGGTAGTTGCTGCTACTGCTACTGATCCAGTTGAGTAATTTGTTCCAACTACGTTTGCTCCTGATGCGTTACGTCGTCCGTACTCTAGAAGTTCAGTGTCGATAAGTTCTGACATGTCCATTCGTGCGTTTGATGCGTATTCTGACATTGTGTCTACATCGTTTTGTAGCTTGTCAATGTCGTCTACAACAAACTTGAAGTAGTCAGCTTGGTCGATAACTAGGTCTTCTGAGGTTGGGTTTAGGTCTTGTGCAACCAATGTCATTCCCTTTGTGTATGAAGAAAGACTGATTTTAGCTGCTGTACGAACTCGAACTCGGTCTCCCATGTTCTTGATTTCACCTTCGTACTTTGTGTTGGTGATGTTCTGGTAGATTGTCTCGTTGTAGAGAGTTTCTACTAGTTTAAGGCTAAATACTATTGGAGTATTAGCTGCTAATGATTGTGACATTTTTGGATTTTATAATCCAGAAGGTTTAATTGATTCCTTTTTTTAGGTCAGCGTTAAATTCTTTAGACATATTAGCGAACTTGGTTGGGTTTTCTTGAGACATACGTGTCCAATCTGCGAGTGAGCGTGCCTGAACTGGTGTTTTATCACCGCCGGTTACGTCCTCTAGGTCGACACGTGAAGTCTTCTTCCGTTCCTCTTCTGCTCCAATCTCTTTGGCTTTGTCGTATAGGTAGCTCTTTCCTAAGTCAACGATGATGTCTTTGATGTTATCTGGGACGTTACTCGCGTTGTAGTAGGTGCTTTGAAAGTAATCTTTGTGGTCGGCTAGTTCAGGGAGGACTTGTGTAGCTTCCTGAAATGCGGTGTCCCACTTACTTTTACTATAAGCCTGGCGGGAGAAGGCGATGGCTGGGTCTTGCAGTATCTCATCCTTGGCTTTCTTGGAGATAGTCTGTGACCACTTAAGCAAGTTGGCTTGTGCGTCTTCATCTAAGTCTGAGAATCCTTCGAAAAGGGCTTCTTCTTCTGGTTGGGTAATAACTTCTGCGCTTTTTACATTTGTCTGAGCTGATTGAAACTCTCGTAGTGATTTGTTCTCTTCGTAGAGTCGCTGGGCTTCTCTGGCACTGTCTTTGAATTTCTGCTCGTAGTCTGTAACCTGTGCGTCAGGGGTTTCACCAGTTTCCGTCTGTTCCGTTCCTTCTTGTGGGGTCTCAGGGTTAGCTGTTGCGTCCTGTGTTTCCTCGTCGAATGAGTTTGGATTGTTCATATAGTATTTTTGACCGTCCTGCTAAGGAGGGTTTGGTCTTATAGTTAATTATAACACATTTATTTGGTATCCTTCGCTGCTGGTCGCTTAGTTTTCTTCATGGCAGCAGTAGCTTTCTGTACTTCTGCTGAGGTCAGTGGCTCTGGTTCAGTGATACCAAGACGTTCCAGGGTGTCTTCATCGAGCAAGTGTTCATGCTCAACTAGAAACTCTACGTCTTGTGAGTCCCATGCGGATTTACTGACAATCTCTTCAATGGTGACTACCTTTGGGCCGGAGCCTTCGAATTCCATCATAATTTAATATTTTTTATCCGTTAGTTTTTGTTATTGATAATATTAGCAATCATCTCTTTCTCTTTGGTTGGTGAGTCAAGGAATGAACACAGGCTCTGTGTAAACTCTATCTTCATCTTAAGAAATAAGTCGTCACGTTCGCCTAGACTCTTAGTAGTAAGGCTTTTGATAGCCTGTTCTACCTCTTGGTCGAGGAAAGTACGCACGTCTGCCTCGGTTAACTGCCTACCACTGAGGGTCTTTTCCCATTCAGCGTAGGTAGACTTCTCTTCACTGTTCAACTCATCGACTGACTTGACTCCTATTTTCTGTAGATAATCGGTTAGTATAGACATTATTGTGGGGTGTTAACTGGTAGTTGTGCCGGTTGCTGTGCTGACTGCTGTGCTGGTTGTGGCTGTTCACTTGCTCCTTCCTCTACTGGTGCGCCCATCCCTTGCGGCTGTCCTTTGTTCTCTTCAAACTGGATGACTTCCTCTATCTCAGCTGGAGACCAGCCAATCAGTTCAAGTTCTTTTCGCTTGGCAATCTTGAGTGCTACTGGGTTGTCTAAGAATGAGTTCTTGATGTAGGCGTTCTTCTTTAAGTCCATATCATCGTTGGCTGACTTCTCAGACTGGAGTACTACTCGCACTTCATAGCCCTGGGGGTTGTACCAGTCATCTCTCCCCACTTCTTTAGATTGGAACTTCCCATCAGCGGCCTTCTTGTATAGCTTGATGCGTCCACGTGAGTTTGAGTCTAGTAGGTCGTAGAATATCTGCCCACTTTGCTCCCATGACTGACGGTATTGCTTGGCTACTACCTGCTGTCGTTGGTCTGACTGTTGGAATGATAGCTCTACCTCTCCAAGAGTTGCCATAGCTTTGTCTTGTAGTCCTCGTTCAGTCGGTGTTTGGGCTACTGAGGATTGAATCATGTTCTTTATGTAGTCAATTTGACCAGTAGTGTCTCCCAGCGGTTGGATTTGCATCTGCTGGATCACCTCTGACGGATTGCCAGGTACACCATACATACCAAACGGTCGAGCCTCAAAGGCTTGTGGGGTAAAGGTTCCGTTCATTGTGTTGAAGAAGTACATACCAAAATTACGGTACGCTCGGTTCTCTAGGTCTTGAGAGAAGTACATGTTCACTACCTTGTTCATTTGCCGTACGTTGTCAGCGATAGCGTCACTCCAAATATCATTCAGGTCTGGGTCTGATGCCCATGTTGCATACGGTAGGTAGTCAATACCAATCGCTTCCTTTAGTGGCTTGTTGTATAAGACTACTGAATCCAGGGCAATAACAATAAGATGCCGTACAAAACGGTTCTCTGTCTTATCCCAAATAAGTTTATGGCTACGGTTTAGCTCTACTTGTACGTCTGAGGCTTTGTAATCGTCATAGTTGGTTACTCCCAGGTCCTCTAGTCGTTGTCGTCTACTCTGGGCTTCCTCGTCACTCCGGTTAGCTTCTAAGAGTCCTTGCTTGCTGTCCAGGTAGACCTTAAGCGCATCCTTACCTTCCTTAGTGTATGACTTGTTCGCCAGGATAGCTCGTAGCGGTATGAAGATGTTCTTATGGTTGAAGTATCGAGCCGTGTTGATGTCTAGTGGGTTGGTCTGAGGGTCAATGTCGATGTCGTAGGGGTCTACTACCGCACATTTGATACGGTTATCCTTCATGTACCAGTACTTGAATCCTCTACCCTGTATTCCGACTATCTTCTTCTCTAAGTTATCAATGATGTCTAGGCTCTGCGTGTCGTAGGTGTGTTGCCATAGTTCGTTAAGAACAACCTCACCGTCTAAGTCACGGTTGCCACTACCTCTGGTCTCAAACTCTAGCTGAGGAGCTTCGTCTATTTCACTAATCCAGTTTTGGACAGTATCACGAATAATAGGGATGTTAACTGCTTGCCGTTGGGTGAGTCTATTGGTAGCTACCTTGTCTCGGTACAGGGTGTAGTTCTCGTTCCACTGGTCAAATCGTCGCTTCTTAAACTGGATAGATTGGTCTTTCTCCTGTTGGTGCTGATTGATTAAAGTTGAATTGTCCATAGGGGGGTGTTGATAAGTATTATTATACCACGCTTAAATGCCGAACTCCTGAATGAGACCACCGGCTTGAGCTTGCATAGTTGACCTGTTCAGGCGTAGTGGTTGGCTTGGTAGCTCCCAGACTGATAAGGCTGTTCCCATAACTGTGTCGTCATGAAGATGGTCTGGGGCTTTTACCTTTAACTTAGTACCGACTAGCTCGTATTGGAAGTATGATAGTTCCTTTTTAAGTACCTCATCGTCCAATAAAGCCACCTTACGCTGGTCTAGTTTGATTGATAGGTTGTTTAGTATGTCTTTACGACTCTGCTCAGTGAACTTGAATGGTTCTAGCATGATACCTCTTTGGTTCAAGTCTTCTACTACAGGGTCTCCCACTCCAGTTGCGTCAATAAAACCAGCAGGTCGATTAAACTTATGATAGATAGCTTCTATCTTGGACTTCTGAATGTTCCAGTCCATGTGATTGAAGCGTTCCAGGAAGACTTGTTCGTGCGTGTGTGCGTCTATGATTGAAATCACGGTAAAGTCTTGGTACTTGGCAAGGTCTACTCCCATGCGATAAAAGCGCAGTGGGTTCGCTTCCACTGGCTGGGTAATACATACATCGTTAATGTTCTTAAAGAAGTTAGTAGCGTTAGCAATGAACTTGCAGTAGTACTCCTGCTGAATCATGTCCTCCGGCATACCCTCTTGACGTTCTCTTTCGATGTCTTCCTCGGTTAATACGCCTGTATCAGTGATAGTTAGTACCTCTGTGAACCACTCTGGGTTGTTTCTAGCCATCTCATACAGCTCATAGGCGTGGTTTTGACCACGTGGAGTACCATTAAAGATAGCCCAGCCCTTGTTTACTAAAAGAATAGGGCGTATAAAACTCCATATATCAGCTCTAGTAATAGGGTACTCACTGAATACTACGCCAATCGGGTTCGTACCGACTCCACTCTTATCAAAAGTATCGGCTCCGATCAGTTGAATGATTGAACCATTGACTAGCGTAACCTTCAAAGTAGACTCGTTTGTCTTAGCGATTATCTCTTTTGGAATATGGTCAAGCATGCGGAATCCGTCTATGTCTATGTTGTCCCAGATAACCTTACGGGCCTGTGTGTACTCTGGTAAGAAGTAGAAGTATGTGCCAACTCTCCCTAATGCTCGCTTTACCAAGTAGTTGAAACAGGTTTTATCTTTACCCGCTCGTCTATGGTGGATTATAAAGGCACGAAGGATACCGTTATCCATCGCTTTATACAGTGGTAGCTGGTAGTTACGTGGCTGGAACTTATGTGGGACTGTCACCATAGTTAATTACATTGATGTTTACCCCTGCTCGTTCGGTTTCCTTTCCGCTTAATAGCTGTACGTTCTTAGTTAGAGTATCTAGTGAGCGTACTAAGTCAGTGTGACGTTCGTTGTCTAGGTCTTTGGTGGATATTTCCATTAGAATTCTATTCCGTTCGGCTTCTAGCTTCTCTAAAAAAGGCATCACAACTGATTGATATGATTTAGTGCCCGTCACCTCTTGGGGGTTGCCTGATGTGTTATCAGAATAGCCAACTTCCCTTAATATCTTTCCCATGTTCACCTTTTTGCCTGTTCCTAGGCTTTCCACAACTTTCGTGGCAGCTCTCTTAGCGTTTTCACTAGCCATATATAATAGTATTTACATCATCCCAGTTGCTGAATCTGATTGCTTTGTCGTCTATGTAGTAATCAGCATTGGGCTTTATGTTAGTAATTGTATCATATGTCAAGCCGTAGTAGTCCATGAACTCAGCTATGTGTTCTGGTTGTCCTCCTCGAACTGAGTGAACGATGACGGCATAGCCAGCTTCTCGGTATCTTTTGAGACTCTCTTTTGCTCCTGGTAGTGGCTGTCCCATTCTCCTATTGGGTAATGGGTTCTTATAGTCGTGTATTACTCCGTCAAAATCTATCGCTAGTACCTTTTTAGCTGCCTGGGTTGGGGCTTTTCTAGTATCTAGGACGGCTCGCTTGCTTTTAGGTATCTTCATTACTTCTTATTACGGGTCTTGGAGACTCTTTTTCCCTTCTTGGGCTTGGTTTCTACTCCGTAGCTCTCTAGTGTGTGGGCTAGTGTGCCTGATTCTTTGGAAATCTTTAGCTTCTTCAGTGTTAGGGCTTCGATAATTAGTGATTGGATGCAATTCTTTAGAGCTTCGTTGTTATTTAAAGCGGTGGTGAAGTTAATTTCCTCTAACTCTGGCTCTGGCTTAAGTGTCGCTGGATTAGCTACTGTCTTACCAGTATCAATTACTAGGGTTCCCAGTACTGCTGCGATATTAAAAGCGTCTTTTGTGCTTACATCTTGTACCGTTAGTTTAAGTGATTTTACTTGCATTGGTTTTATTGTACCACGTTATATTGTCCCCTATAGACGAATCGAACGTCTGCGTTGTAGTGAGTCGGTGTATTGGTATGATTCAATACAGATAGACAGAAAAGATAAATAAGAAACATCTCACTACTAGGTGCTTACCATAAGGGGGATGCTGGCGGAGACTTTAAGAGTTACCAGCCCTTATATTATACCTTATCGGGTGGGGTGTTGTCTAGGACTGATAAGTAATCACGTAACGTATTCCTGAAACGCTTGAATGCTATCCACTGTCTAGTTCCACCATCAGGTTCCAAAGGTTATTAAATACACTGCGATAATTAATGTGTTAAACCATGTTCCGATTACAAAGAAATCCATATTCTAATCCTGCTTATCCTTATAATGCTCCTCTGCGATTTGGGCGAGGTCTTTTAGTAGTTCGTCTAAAGGTAGTAAAAACCCATCAGTTTCGCGCCATTCAAGAAACTTCTCCTCCAACGTCTTCTCTGGTTTGACTGGGGTGTGCCCGTTCAACTCATTAACCGCGTCAACCAGTGTGAGTAGTAGTTCGTTTAATGTGTCCTGTGAAGAATCTATGCTTGGTTTAATTATTTTCACATCTCCGACTTTTAGCATGTCATTGTTCCACCCTCCCTCTATAGCGTCGTTAATTGTTGTTTCTATTTCTGTCATGTCCTCACTATACACCTCTGGGGGTTTTATTGGTAGTTAGGTTATCCCCGTTTTAAATCTTCCAGTATCTTACTAAGCCGCTCGTAGTTCTCTATGTAAAAGTGTACGTCTGCTTTTACCATGATTGGCTTTTTCGCTTTTAAAGGTAGCCACCATCCCATGCCTTTCTGCTCTACTATTACCGATGACCAGTATGTCTCGTGGCTGTGTAGCATCATGTGACAAGGGCTGCAGAGAGGGATTAGGTTGTCTATGTCGTAGCGTAGGTTCGTACACTGTGACTTTAAAACGTGGTGGTGTGCCACTTGTGTGACACTTTGACAGTTCTGCGATGCACCTAGAAAGCAGTAGGGGTGCATTACCTTGATTATTGGGGTCAGTAACTTGTCGCACTTGTTACGCATTGTCTTGACCGTAGGTAGCTTAGAACGTGCCCTCAGAGGCTTGTTTTGCCCTCCCACGCTCTTTTTGTTAGCTTTAGGCTTACTGACTCGATTTGCCTGTTTTTCTTTCAGGCTAGCGATTCTACGGGCTTTGGTTTTATCCCGCTTTTCTTGTATTTCCTTTTTAGATTGTTGTCGAAAGCCGCTACTCTTCATATTCATCTTCTTCGGGTGCATCTTGGTGGAAACCAATTGCTTCGACTAAGTGCACATTACCATTCTCCATCCAATCAGAGCTAAAGTTAATTTCATCGGGTGTGTGGGTTTTTTCTTTTCTCATGCAAGCCTTGATGTCTTTTGCCATTATGTACTTTCTTACGATGTACATCTTTTCTGTTGGTTTCTTCTTTTTCATTCCTTTATTTTAGCACGCTCTAACTCTTTCCGTCTTTGCTTTAGTAAGGCTTTTAGCCAGTCTTCTGTGCAGTCGTAGTATTTCTTATTACTTTCATGCAAGTACCCGTGTTCAGACTTCTGGGGCACATCCAGCTTATATCCAAAGCTGCTGACAAACTCTTGTAGTACCTTTAGTTCGCTTTCAAAGTCGTTAAATATTCCATCACTTTTTAAGGGTGTGGTGAGTGACAGGTCTGCGTCTATTTGTTTCTCTAAAGAGTATGCCAGGTCAAACATCTCACTGCTTGTTAGCTCTAGGGTGTATTTTGTGATTTCCATATTATTTCTTGTTAAGGGCTAGCCAAAGTTTTGCTACTGCTTCTTCTAGTGTGGGAGAATTTGTCACTCCGAATCCACTTTTGGGGTACCCATTGATAGATGCACATGTCCAACTTCCATCGTCTTCTTTAGTTAGTTGATAAAAGTAATGCCCACACGCTTCTATAAGCTCTGATAGGGTTGGTATGTAGCATAATGTTTCTTTATCGCTGTTGTCTCCTACGTACTGGAACGTGCCTACATTGAGTGCCCGATTAGGGTCTGCCTGCGGAAACCCTGCATCCTTTAACTTCTTAGCTAATTCGTATTGCATACTATTGATATTTATTACTACCTACCTCTGCTAACATCTGTGTTTCTCGACTAGGGAAGGGGAAACTTATGTCGAATCCTAGAGAGAATACTTTATCTAGTGCTTTGTAGGTTTGAGTTACTTGGTCTGCTGTGAGCTTTTCTGTTGACTTAATCTTAAAGGCGGCTTCGATGTATGGTTTTGCAAATGTTTCTTTCAGCAGCAGTAAGCTAGGTTGTATCTCAAGGTGTTTAATTACCTTCACCATGTCCTGTAGGGTTAGCCCTTTGTTGTTTGCTTCATTCGCTACTTGGGTGAGGTAGAGGTGTAAGGCTCCTCTCATTGCTTGGGAGTCAGACACTTTCTTTGGTGTGCGTTGCTTGTCCATAGGGTGTTAGATTATTCTTACCTTTTCTGTTGCGTGTCCATTAGGGCATCGCCATTCCTCTCCGTGTACGTTGGGGCTGTAATCTGATACCCCTAGGCGTAAAATCCTTTCTATTCTTGCCTTGCAGACAAGACATTCATATCTTTTGTCATGAATTGTAGACATAGGGTGTTAGTCTTTGGTATTTAATAAAATAACTTTTCCACCGCCTCCATTTACAGAGTATGCGTAGTCCTCATGTGTATTTGAGAACCATGTTCTCCCTCCTAAATATATCTTTATTTCTTTAGTAGTTTTTTTAGTGTCTGCGCTTACTTCTATCTCTAAGATGGCAAAGTTTCCGTACTCATCTATTCCAGTAGATTTTAAATTATGTACTACATACAAGTCTTTAGTCATATACGCTATTCTTATCTATTAAGGTGATGCTGTGCTTTTCTTTAGGTGTGTACTACTCTAGGAGGTCCAATTTCCCTACCAATCTTTTTCTTCATATATCTTTGTTGAGTAAGGTTTTTACACGTCCTACAGACTCTCCAT
>Ga0307940_1000678_pt1 | contig 21416 bp, 19 predicted proteins | sample OrgLakmetagen124_FD_201835 | JGI IMG/M metagenome (GOLD analysis project Ga0307940, IMG submission 201835) | Saline water microbial communities from Organic Lake, Antarctica - #124 | ecosystem: Environmental > Aquatic > Non-marine Saline and Alkaline > Saline | place: Antarctica: Organic Lake... | reverse complement strand
ATCGAAGGTCTGCTGGAGCGCTTCCCATCCAAATCGAAAACCAAGGATTTGTTACGTGCTCCCGGAGCGACGACAGAGCTCCGCACGGCTGCAATTGAAGCAGGCATGCGAGTCGCTGATGTCGATGTCATCTGGAATGCCCGCTTGGAGCTCCCGCTTTGGTATCGCGAGCAATCTGTGACTGAGACCCTGCACCGTTACGGTAATATCGTAGTGAAACCTTAAGTGTGATTCTGCTATCTGAAATCGCTTGCGGCGACCGTGCTCGATGTTACGGTCAGTAATCATGAGTGTAACTAAAGCAATTGAAAATATAGAGCAGTCTTCAGTCGATGCGATCGCTGAAAACCTTAACCAAGTCGTAGCCGAGTCCTATGGACTTCTCGGGCAACTTCACTTGGCGCATTGGAATGTGGAAGGAACAGATTTTCTTACACTTCATCAAATGTTCCAGACCCAATATGAGGAGTTGTTCGTCGCAATCGATGATATCGCCGAGCGCGTCCGTGCCTTGGGTAAATATGCAGAAGGTGGTCTTGGCCGGCTTGCTGAAATGAGCACGGTTAGCGAAGCTCCTTCAGCTTCATCCGCCAGTGCGAAAGAATTTGTCTCATCGGTTTTGCTCGCAAACGAGGTCGTGATTGAAGCGGCTGTCAAAGCCAGAAAGGTCGCTGCCGCCGCAAGCGATGCTGAAACTGAGGATCTCCTAATCGGGCGTATCCAAACGCACCAAAAAGCGGTGTGGTTTCTTAATAGTTACCTCAAATAAGGTCTTTCCTTCTATTTGATCTTTCCGAAGTCCTTTGCTTTGCAAAGGACTTTTTTCGTGTTGGCGACACGGCCGCACTTCTGGCAATAGAATTGCGGATCGCGTGTTAGTTCAAAAAGTAGCTGTGGTTCTTTCTCGAGATCTTTTTTCGAGAAATCACAAATCGTTTTAGCCATGCATAAAGTTAATTTAATGAGAATGATTCGCAATAATATTTGACGATTCTTTTGTTCGGGTGCACCTTTTTTGCACGTGACCATGACAAAGAACGTTATCCATACCCAAACCTCCCAAAACGTCGCAGTTTTAACGCTCGAGCCGTTGATTGACTGGATTGACCGCGAGTTGCTGGATACCTACCAATTGGCACGTGGAAAAGGTGGCAATGCCTTGTTACAACTCAGAAAAATGCTCTCCGAAAAGCATCTTAATGCTGCTGTAAGTGAATTTTACCGACTCCTGCCAAGGCTGGAGAAAAATCACTTTCTATTGGGTTATCGGATTCGCCAATGGATCTCGTTGAATTTCGAAATTCTGGTTTCAGATCCTCTAGGCCGTGTGGAGCCGGAAGGTATCGCAATCCGAGTAAAAGATAGAAACTTGCTGGAGCATCGGAATCGTTTTGTCGGACAAACAGACAAGCCTATCGATGCTTATGACTTGCGCGTTCAGATTGTGGAGAAAAGGAATTTAGTCCACGGAGCGGCAAAGGCTGTAGTCTAGCTAATCTAACACAGAGCTTCGAAGGCCTTAGCTACATCAAAATTCCGGATAGCGGATGTCAGGGGCTTCACCTTTCCAGACGGGGTGCTCGGGAGAGAGAATGTCACCGTCATCGTCTCTGATTGAGCCGTCTTCCTGAATGGGATGAACAGTTACTGAATTATCGATATAAAGGACCACCGCTCTACCTCTGAAGGGCTTGGGATCAAAAATCGTGGTACCAAGGATTAGTGGAGTGAGTGCGAGAGGCGTTTTCGGGGCATCTTTGGAGGAGAGGCCGGAAATATACGAAAAGCCGACCTCGCCTTTCTCAAGTGCTTGGCTGGCTCTGATGAATCCGTCCGGCTCATGGGTCCCGGAAATATTTGCGTAGAAGGCGGTTTCTGAGTGAGTGATATCTGCTGCTACCAGCTGTCGGAAAGCTGAGTTCGAGGATTTCCCAGAAAGACGATCTATGGCCTTCTCTACAGCCCTAATTTTAGCAGACGTGTTTTCGTTGGGGAAGACACCGTATTCATGGTCAAATTCGAATAGCGCAACACCCAAGGAACGCGCGTTTGATTTTGCTTCACTCAAATCGGCCAATTTCTGAATTCGAATAACTCCGGGAGCGATAAGAATAAAAAGGATTATCAATGCTCCCAATACGCAAAGCCAACCTGCCGAGTCGAAAAGTTTTGATTTCGTATCTTCGGGCATAAGCTTGGAATATGGAGAAGAAGATTGTATCTCCTTTGCGGAGGATGGGGAAAGAGCCTGGGTTGTGAAAGGAGATGCAATCTCCTTCTCCTTATTGGAGCTTTGCTCGGAGCAAGTCTGTGACGGCCTTGGGGTTGGGCTTGGTGGGGGCGCTTTTCATGACTTTTCCAGTGAGGAAGTTGATGAGTTTTTCGTTACCGGCTTTGACGGCGGCGACTTCATCCGGGTTCTCGGCGATGATTTGATCGACGAGGGAATCGAGTTCTCCGGCGGATGTGGGTTTGAAGCCCATTTCATCGGCGATGTCTTTGGGGGCTTTCTCCGGAGCGGTGAAAAGAACGGTGAAGACTTCCTTGGCTTGGTTCGGTGCGAGGATTCCGTCCTCAACGAGGATGAGTAGGTCACGGAGTTTCTCCGGTGGGACCGGGCATTCCGCGATGCTGATGGATTGCTCGTTGAGGGTGCCGAGGAGGTTGTTGATGAGGAAGTTCGCGGTTTTTTTAGCAGGGATGGATGGGGCTGCCGTAGCTTCGAAATACTTGGCGAGATGTGAATCAGCTGTGAGCACCGAAGCATCATAGGTGGTGAGGCCAAAGTCGTTCTCGTAGCGGGAAATTTTGCTAAGCCGTGGTTCCGGAACGTAGGGGCGGACTTTATCCAGTAGCGGAGCCGTGGCGATGGGTAAGAGGTCCGGGCAGGGGAAGTAGCGGTAATCGTGGGCGTCTTCTTTGGTGCGCATGAGCTGGGTTTCGCCGAGCTCATCGTTCCAGCGACGGGTGGATTGGATTTGAGCGATGCCCATACCGAGCTCTTCGGTCTGGCGTTCGATTTCAAAATAGATCGCGCGGCGGATGGCGGAAAAGGAGTTGAGGTTTTTCAGCTCTACTTTGGCGCCTAGTGGGTCGGATTCTTTTTCGCGGAGGGAGATGTTCACATCGCAGCGGAGGTTACCCTTTTCGAGGTCAGCATCGGAGGTGTTGCATTCTTGGAGGACGAGCTGGAGGGAGCGGAGGTAAGCGAAAGCTTCTTCGGCGGATTCGAGGTCTGGCTCGGTGACAATTTCCATGAGAGGTGTGCCGGCGCGATTGAAATCGATGAGCGAGGTGGTAGCGAGGTGGGTGGATTTCGCGACGTCTTCTTCCAAGTGTATGCGGTTGAGGCGGACGACTTTGTTTGGGTTCTTGATGTTCTTCCGCGCGTCAGTTGGGTAGCAATCGTCGAAGAGGGGCACGCCGCCGCCTAGACACAATGGGAAGTCCATCTGGGTAGTCTGGTAGTTTTTAGGCATGTCCGGATAGAAGTAATTCTTCCGGTCCCAGCGGGAATACTCAGGTGAGCCACAACCTAGCGCGAGCCCGGTGAGAAGGGTTTTCTCGATGGCGCGCTGGTTGAGCGTGGGTAACGCGCCTGGGTAACCGAGGCAAACGGGGCAGGTGTTAGTGTTCGGGTCATCACCAAAGGATGTCCGGCAGGCGCAGAACATCTTGGTGTCGGTATTGACTTGGGCGTGGACTTCTAGGCCGATGGTGACGAGGAGGCTCATAAACTTTAAATTTAAATCTCAAGAGAGACTGGGGCTGTGCGGGAAGAGGATTGAACCGCTAGGTAAGAGAAGTTCGCCAAGCGAAGACTGAAAATTTGTGATCTTTTCACTTTCCTTACTTGGTGAGTTTGGCGGTAAAATTTTTTACTAACCGAGGTTTTCGATACGGAAGACGACCGGCTCTGAGTTGATGCAGTCGAGTTGTTCGATTTTGGCGAGGGCGTCGGTAAGTTTTCCGAAGGTGCAGGAATGGAGGGTGAAGACCATATCAACAAAATCCGCATCTGGGTTCGATGGGTCAACGGGTGAGTGCGTGCCGGAGATGCCGATGCCGTCGTTGGCGATGATGCTGGCGATTTCCGCGATGACGCCAGGGCGGTCGGTGACATCGAAGCGGACGTAGTAAGCGGTGCGGGTGTCTTCGATGGGAACGATGGTGCCCTTTTCCCTGTAGGGCAAAAAGCCGCGGTGGCTAGAGGCGTGTGCGAAAGCGCGGGCTGCCTCCACGAGATCGGCGACGACGGAGGAGGCCGTGGGGCCTTGGCCTGCTCCGCTGCCGTAAAATAGGGATTCGCCTGCGGCATCAGAGTTTACCGAGACGGCATTAAATACGCCGTTGACTGCGGATAAGATGTGTTTGTGTGAGATGAAGGAAGGCTGCACGCGTAATTCAACCGAACCATCTTTTTGCTCACGCACGATGGCGAGAAGCTTGATTACGTAGCCAAGAGATTTCGCGAATTTGATGTCGGTAGGGCGGACCTGCTCGATGCCGGTGACGTAAATGTCCTTTGGATCGATGGGGAAACCGTAGGCGAGTGTGGCGAGTAGGATCGCTTTGTGTGCGGCGTCCCAGCCATTCACGTCGAGGGCGGGATCTGCCTCTGCGTAGCCGAGTTCTTGAGCCTCATCTAGGGCGGTCGAGTAATCGATTCCGCGCTGTGTCATCTGCTCGAGGATATAATTCGAGGTGCCGTTGATGATGCCGGTGAAGGAATGAATTTGATTTCCGACGAAGGAGTCTTGGATGGTTCTGACGATGGGTATGCCGCCCGCGATCGCGGCTTCGAAAAAGATGGGTGTATCCATTTTTCTGGAAATGGCAAATAGCTCAACTCCACGCTCGGCGAGGAGAGCTTTGTTACCGGTGACGACAGGTTTTTTAGCCAGCAGGGCTGCGGCAACGATTTCGAACGCATCTGTGGTGCCGCCGATGAGCTCTACCACGATGTCCACTGCAGGGTCTTGGACTAGTTCATGCCAATCTGTGGTGAGAATTTCAGTGGGCGCGGCGGAGGTTGTCTGGCGTGCTTTTTTAAGATCACGGACGAGGATTTTGGTTATTCCAAGGGAGACACCATTACCTGTCCGGTCCGCGATTAGTTCGCCATTCTTTTCAAGGGTGTTCCACACGCCGGATCCGACGGTGCCAAAGCCCGCTAAGCCAATTCCTAGTTTCTTACAATCACTCACGTGGCGAGGCTAGGGTGCGTGCGTGAAATCTCAAACTTGAAATTCATTTCAGGGAAAATGAAAAGCCCGGGGAAATTCCCCGGGCTTTTCTTAAAAAACGATATCTGAGTGCTGTGGGATCAGTCGTTGGACTCCGAGATGGAATCGCGCATGGAAGTGTCGGACTTGACGTTCTCCATACGGTAGTAGTCCATGACTCCGAGATTACCGGAGCGGAAGGCTTCAGCGAGGGCCAGCGGGACTTGAGCTTCTGCCTCGACGACTTTGGCTTTCATTTCCGCAACACGAGCGATCATTTCCTGCTCGAGGGCAACCGCAGCAGCACGGCGGATTTCCGCTTCTGCCTGGGCCATGTTTTTATTGGCTTCGGCCTGTGCCTCTTGGAGTTGCGCACCGACGTTTTCGCCGACATCGACGTCAGCGATATCGATGGAAAGAATTTCAAACGCAGTGCCGACATCGAGGCCGCGTGCAAGCACGACCTTGGAAATGGAGTCGGGACTTTCTAGGACGACTTTGTAGCTGTCCGCAGAGCCGATGGTGGTAACGATACCCTCGCCGACACGGGCGATGATGGTTTCTTCTTTTGCTCCGCCGACGAAGCGGTCGAGGTTGGTGCGGACGGTCACGCGGGCGCGGACTTTAACTTGGATGCCGTCTTTGGAAACGCCGTCAATAGTGGAGCGGCCTGAGGTGACGGATGGACAGTCGATGACTTTTGGATCGACCGAGGTGCGCACTGCTTCGACTACTGATTTCTCTGAGCCTTTGGTTGCGAGGTCGATAGCACAGGCACGATCCCAATTGAGCTCGATTCCGGCTTTCTGGGCGGCGATGAGTGCTTGGATGGTGGGAAGGACGTTACCACCAGCGAGGAAGTGAGCTTCGATTTCATTGATATCGATTTCTATTCCGGCCTTCTTTGCTGTGATGCGGCTGTCGACGATGGGGCCGTATGGAACCTGTCTGAGTCGCATCGCGATGAGATCAGAGAAGCCGACATAAGCTCCGGCGAGCCATGCACGCAGCCAGACGCTGAAGAAGGAGAGAACGACGAAGGCGATGACGATGCCGACGATGCCGAGCACGACGAGTAGGATGGTAGAGAGATCCATGTTGATTTATTTTTTAGTTCTTACGGTTAGTTGAAATGAATTAGCGGAGATGACTTCGAGTTCGGTATCTTTTGGAATTTGTCCAGACTCTGACATGGCTTGGTATTGTTTTCCAGAAATCAGGACCACGCCACTAGGCGAGAGGACCGTGACGGATGTAGCGATTTTGCCAATCAAATCCCGACTACTTTCTTTAAAATTACTGGAAGAGCCTTTTATCTCGCGGCTAAGAAAGAATTGCCTTCCCATCCGAGTGTTAGGGAGAATCTTAAATTGGATGTAAAAAATGATGATAGCTGCAACGATGGTGATGCAAATTGCGATTATGCCCTCTGTCGTTCCAAGGGTTACAAATGAAAGGATGCACCCAGTAAATAGCAGTATGCCGCCGCCGATTCCGAGGATTCCTCCGGGTATCATGACCTCCAAGGCGAGCAGAAGCAGGCCGATGGTAAAAAGAAGAATGATGATTTCCATGGCGATATCTTAGAAGATGTTTTCAGCTTTGAAAGCAGAACAGTTCAGGCGACGACGTCGACCTTGAGTTCGAATTCACCTACCGAGATGACTTTTACGGTCGATCCTGGATCGGCGGTCCCGATGGTAAGCCGTGCATCGTAGCGTTTCCCGAGGATCTCGATTTCACCAGCGGGGAATAAGCCGCTCACTGCATGTCCGGTTGCACCAATGAGAGATGATTCGCGGCGCGCGGTGGAAGAGAGTGTGGTCTCTCCGCCAATGGATGATGCGAGAACCATGCCTCCCCATAGTCCGCCGTGGGGCATGAACCGGAGCAGGAGTATAAAAGTCAGGATCGCGCCGCAGAGGCCTGTGATGAGATTAAGGAGCGGGCGGAAGAGGAAATTGGAATCCCATGGGATGGGTTGATCCGGCCAAATGTCCGCCATGCCCCAGAGCAGAGAACCCAGCATTAGCAAGGCTCCCGGAACAGCTAGGACGAAGAAGCCGGGGATGAAAAATAAGTCAATGGCGACGAGTAGAAAGCCGATGAAGAAAAACAGGGCAGCTTCTTGACCTGAAAGACCAGCGGCGTAGTGACCAAAAAATACGATGCCGAGTAGGATGGCTCCACCGATTCCAAAAATACCAAATCCCGGGGTTTTAAATTCAATGAAGATAAGCACGAGCCCACCGGCCAAAAGCAGCGGAGCGATCGCGGTTATTAGCTGAGCAAGTCTCTCCGACCAGGTGACTTCGAGCCTTGTGACGGTGTAGTTGCCCTCTCCGAAAAGGGTGTCGGTGAGCGCTTCGAGCGAGGGAGCTATGCCAGTTGCGAGTAAGGGCCGGAGCGGCGTTCCATATTCCTTCATCGCTTCGCCAGCAGTGAGAGAAAGGAGTTCGCCTTTGGGCTTTAGTATTTCTTCTCCGAATTTCAGTTCGTAGTCGGCATCGATCATCGCGGAGATCGCTTTGGCGCGGTTTTCGTCATCGCCTGACATCGCGCGGACGCGGGCTTTGAGGTAGGAAACGATTTTCTGTTTCATTGACTCATCGATTTCCGCGCCACCACCCGAAACGGGGGCTGCCGCACCGATGATGGCGGTGGGAGCAAACCAGATTTCATCAGTTCCGGCGGAGATTAGGGCCCCAGCAGAAATGGCTTCGGTATTGATGTAGGTGACGACTTTACCGGGGAATTTCTCGATTGCTTTGAGGATTTCAAAAGTGGTGTCAAGGCGGCCACCAGGGGTTTCCATATCGAGGATGACCGTATCAGCGCCTTGTTCGATCGCGGTTTTGAGGCCGCGGCGGAGAATGTAGAGTTCGGGGGGTGCAATCTGGTCGCGTATCGGAATGATAACGACTTTCTGCTGAGTGGGTTTTTCCTCGTTTTCCTTGCTTGAGACAGGGAGCAAGCCCGCGAAGAAGAGGGTGAGGAAGATCAGTTTTTTCATGCGATTTTAGTTTTCTGAGAATAAACGAAGGACGACTGCTAACCGAGCACTATAGCACTACGCGAGGTGGTGTAGAATTTCAATTGCCCATCGCTGTGGATCGGGTATTCGGCGGCCGGGTCAATGCGGCCGTGGCCGCCATAGCATTTCGCGTCGGAATCGAGCAGGAGCTCATGGTTTTTTTTCTGGTGAGGTTTGACTCCGTAGCCGGGGATGGATTTGTCATGTGAGAGGTTGATGATGAAGATTAAGTTGGCGCGCTCTGCGATGATGATTTTGTTCTCATTATCGATGTGGAGTAGGTTTGCGGGTGGTGCTTGGAGAAGGTTCCGTTCTTTCGCCAAGGCAACGAGGTCGCGATCCCAATCTGCGAGCCAATCATATTTCAGTTCCGGATTATCGACTAGTGACCACTGGCGCCGGCAGTAATGGTAGGACCAGTTGTTACCTTCGCGTGGGAAGTCCAGCCATTCGGGATGACCGAATTCATTACCCATAAAGTTGAGCCAGCCTTCTCCGCCGAAGGCGAGAGTCATGAGGCGGATGATCTTGTGAAGAGCGATGCCGCGTTCGACGACGGGATGGTCATCTTCTTTGTTCATGTGCCAATACATCTCCTTATCCATGAGGCGGAAGGCGATGGTTTTGTCACCGACCAATGCTTGGTCGTGACTTTCGGCATAGGAGATCGTGGCTTCACCGTGGCGGCGATTGTTGAGGACGCCCCAGAGCTCATCCATGTTCCAGTCTTCGTCGCGCTGGTCTTTGAGTAGCTTGATCCAATGATCGGGAATACCCATGGCTAGGCGGTGTGTGAAACCGATGCCTCCCTCAGAGTTCGGACGGCAGAGACCGGGCATGCCGGACATGTCCTCGGCGACGACTATCGCACCGGGTTTGATTTCCGAGATGAGTTGGTTGGCGAGTTTGAGATAGAGTATCGCGTCCTCATCGGCATCGTCCCCGAAGTAGTCTTCGTAGGAGCCGAAGGCGCGGTTGCCATGCGAGTGGTAGAGCATGGAAGTGATGCCATCGAACCGGAAGCCGTCGAAGCGAAATTCCTCAAGCCAGTAGAGCACGTTCGAAAGCAGGAATCTGCGGACTTCGGGGCGGCTGTAATCAAAGCATTTCGAGTCCCATTGAGGATGTTCACCTTTATCTCCGGAGTGGAAATACTGATGCCCAGAGCCGTCGAGATTGTTGAGGCCTTCGGAAATATTTTTAACCGCGTGTGAGTGGACAATGTCGAGCAGGACCGCGATGCCCATGCCGTGTGCGGTATCGATCAGATATTTCAGATCTTCCGGAGTGCCGAAGCGCGAGCAGGAGGCGAAGAATGAGGAGACGTGGTAGCCGAAGGACCCATAATATGGGTGCTCTTGGACGGCCATGAGCTGGACGGTATTGTAACCAGCTTTTTGAATACGTGGGAGGATGTCATCGGCGAACTCGCGGTAGGAATGCACGCGTGGCTCTTCGCCAGCCATTCCGGTATGAGTTTCGTAGATGTAAGGAGTCTTGATTTCCGATGGGTCGAATTCGTGCTGCCACTCGTAGTTTTTTGAAGGAGCCCAGATTTGGGCCATGTAATCGTGACTCACCGGATCTTGAACGGTTCGCCTAATCGTGGCTGGCAAGCGGTCGAGTGATGAATTGTCCGCGCCGAGAATGTGGAGTTTGATTTTCTCGCCGTGTTTCAATTCAGTAGCGGGAAGTTTGAGCTGCCAGATGCCGCCGTCTAGTTTCTGAAGCTTGTTAGCTTCCCGATTCCATTGATTGAAATCACCCACCAACGAAACTGCTTTCGCTTCGGGTAACCATTCGCGGACCATCCAGTAGTTTCCTTCTTTGTTGAAATGAATACCGTGTTCTTCGTGAGTGCGACTGTAAGCGGTGAGCGAATCGCGGCTTTCACGAATTTCAGCTAAGGTTGTTTCGAAGCGAGCGGTGCGCGCCAGGATCGCTTCGGTTTGGGGTTCCAACCATGGGTCGTCCTGGACGAGTTTGGGGAGCTTTGCCGATGTTGCCATGTAGGAAGTTAAACTCGGAAGCGGGGTGCTTGGGAACTGAAAAGCAGATTTGGAGGGAGTTCTTCCGCTTCGGAGGCATTAGATACTTCGTGGGTGAAATTGAAACTTGGTTCGGGTGATTGAAGAGCTAACCTCCGCCCATGTATCTGAGTGAGATTCAAATTGGGTTCACGAGTTGGGATTGGGTGGTGTTGGTAGGGTATCTTTTGTTGACGACATGGGTGGGTCACAAGATGAGTGGCCAGCAGGCAAGTATTAAGGATTTCTTTTTGGGCGGAAGGACTTTGCCTTGGTGGGCGGTGAGTGGCTCGATGATCGCCACAGAGATCAGTGCGCTGACTTTTATTGGAGTGCCCGGAATTGTGTTCGGGCTGCAGGGGGATTGGACTTATTTGCAATGGGGGTTGGGCTCAATGGTGGCTCGCTTTGCGGTGGCGTATTGGTTGGTGCCTCTTTATTACGAGAAAGAGATTTACAGTCCCTACGACTTTATGGGCAACCGCCTTGGCTCAAAGGTGAAGACTCTGGTCACGGCATTGTTCTCGATCGGTTCGGTTTTGGGGCAAAGTGTGCGCGTATTGGTCACTGCGATCATTCTGCGAGAAGTGACGGATATGCCCGTTGAGTTCTGCATTCTGGTGATTGGTTTGGTTGCCGTAATCTGGACGTTGATGGGTGGTATGCAAACGGTGATCTGGACAGATGTAATGCAGTTTTGCCTATTCGTGTTCGGTGGACTACTGGCTTTCTTTCTATTAGTGAAAGGGCTGGGCTGGAACGAAATCGTCGCCCTGAACCAAGTAGTGGTGGATGGGACTGCGATCGACAAGATGCGCTTCCTTGATCTGACTGCCCCTTTTGAAAAACCGGAACTGCGTTATACCTTGTGGGTGGGCTTGTTGGCGATGCCTTTCCAGAACTTTACGGCGTTCGGGGTGGACCAGTTAAATACGCAGCGAATGTTTTGCTGTGGGAATGTGAGGGATGCGCGCAAGGCGATGTGCTGGAGCAGTCTTTCGCTTGCAATCACGCTATTGATGTTGGCGGTTGGTTCGGGCTTGTTTGCCTGGTATCAGCAATTTCCGCCGGAGGCGGCCTTGGCGACGAAGTTCGCAGAGAGCCCGAACAATGTTTTTCCGGCTTGGATCGTGCGTGAAGTCCCGGTGGGCCTGACCGGCCTGATTCTGGCTGGAGCATTCGCGGCAGCCATATCGAGTTTGGATTCGATTCTAGCGGCGCTGAGTCAGACCAGTTTATCAGTGATTTACGGGCAAGAACGAATGGAAGCGGATGGGCAGGGTGCCCGGATGGTAAAGATTTCGAGGATCGCGGTATTGATTTGGGGTGTGATTCTAACGCTTGCCGGCCTGCTTTTATGGGAGATTTATCAGCGAAACGAAGACAGTGATTTGATCGGTCTGGCTTTTGGAATGGTGGCATACACCTACGGTCCACTGTTAGGGGTTTTGCTGGCAGCATTGATTCCGTGGCGGGCGAGTGGACTAGGCCTGGTAGTAGGAACTTGTTTTTCGGTGCTACTGGTAGCGTATTTCCGTCCGGAGTTGGTGAGTATTCTCGAGATGACAGGGCAGAAGAATCTGGCAGAAACTTTGATTTACAGTCGGCCTAAGTTGGCTTCGGAGTGGTTCTTTCCAATCAATGCGTTACTCACTTTGGTGTGTGGATTAGTTGGTGGTCAATTCAAGCGGAAATAAGCGAAGGCTGATCAAGTGCATCGCCGGTTTTATGGCCTTAAGTCTGAATAATAATACCATCGGTAGTATTAAGCTGGTGAGATCACAGGTTGCTACTGGTTCTTTTTGAAGGCTCGTCTGTTTAGTACTGTTAAATAATTTTTTGTGTCGGTTTCGTCACGATAGTTTTGATTGTAAATCAACGACTTGTGACTTCATTTTAGAGCTTAGTGGCGAGAAGCTTCACAAAAGCTAAGCAAACTTTTAGTCAAGATTTTTAAAATTTTATCGCGTGGAACGCTTGTGGAATACGGGGAAAAAACTTCTATCTGTTGGAGCGCTTCTTTTAAAAATTTTCGGGAGCTAAATAGTTATTCAGTGTCTCCCCACGTTAAGTTTCAGATTAGCCCATCGGGGGCAATTTAGAAGGACAAGACGCTCCCAAAAGCCATGATTAGAAACACCTCGCAAAACACGATTTCGAAAACTCCGTCGAATCAACAATCCAGCCATCATGTGGTTGGAGTTACTGATGAATGGAATGAGATTTCAACTTTGCTGAGAAAGTCTATTGGAGGTGATGCATTTCAACGTTGGTTCGGTTTGGCTAGTTGGGAAAGCAATGACGCTGGTGAGGGTGTCGTGACAGTTCCGGGAGAGATTCACCAAGTCTGGATCGAGACAAACTATCTGCCTGAATTGATTTTGGCTGCCGGTGAAGTTTGCGAGGGTATTCACCAAGTGACAATCGAGGTTTCTGGCTCTGCTCCGGAAACGGATGGCGATTTGCGGGAGGTAAACGAGCCTCTCGTTCGAAAAGAATTACCGGATGATATTCTCGACAAGCGCTCACGGGCAGCGGGTTTGAATCCTGATTATACGTTCAAAAAATTTGTAGTGGGTAGCAATAGTCAGTTCGCCCACGCGGCCTGTCAGGCAGTCGCTACCAAAAGCTGCGTTGGTTACAACCCGTTGTTCATACACGGCTCTTCAGGCTTGGGTAAGACTCACTTGATGCACGCCATCGGGCATGAAATTTTGCGCCGTCGGCCGGACACACGAGTGATTTATCTGACGTGCGAGCGTTTCACCAACGAGTTTATCGAAGCTATTCGCAAGGGAGATATCGAGAAGTTCCGCCGCCGCTACCGTAGTTCGGATGTCCTGCTGATTGATGATGTTCAGTTTCTTGCTGGTAAGGAGCGCTCTCAGGAAGAGTTTTTCCATACATTTAATACCTTGCTTGACGGTCGTAACCAAGTGGTGCTCACGAGCGACCGCCCAGCTTGCGAGATCAAGAGTATCGAGCCGCGTTTGATTTCACGCTTTGAGTGTGGTCTTGCCGTTGAGCTACAGCGCCCACAGTTGGAAACGCGTATGGCAATTCTCAGGAAAAAGTCACAAGAGTGGAAAGTTTCAGTGGATGAAACCGTTCTGAATTTCCTTGCTGAAAAAATCCGATCCAATGTCCGGCGTTTGGAAGGAGCCTTGGTTCGTGTTGCCACGTTTGCCTCGCTTGCTGGTGAGAGTGTTTCAGTCGAAAAAGTTGAGTATTTGTTGCGTGATTTCATTCAGGAGGAAGCAAGCCGTCAGGTTAGCATTGATGGTATCCAGCGAGCAGTTGCGGAAACATTCGATGTTCGCATGGCGGATATGATTTCACGGCGTCGGCCTGCGAGTATTGCGTTCCCTCGCCAGATCGCGATGTATCTGAGCCGATCCCTCACTCACAGCTCCCTTATGGAAATTGGAGAATCCTTTGGCGGCAGGGATCATGGGACCGTCATTCACGCGTGCAAGAAAGTGACGTCCGAGCTCGATCGGCAGCCGGGGCTGCGTGAGCGAATTGAGCGGATCGAGAATGACCTGAAGCGTTAGGCTTTTGGTGGGTTGGTTGCAGCGCGGCTCTGCGCATATGCTCCGGAATGATATAAATTCCCTTGGTACGCTCATTGCTCTCAAGTAAGATAACCCCGAACAGATAAGAATCTATTATGAACGATACACCATTTTCCAAAAAGCCTTCCGCTCCAACAGAAGAAACTTCAGCAGCCTCCGCTGCCAATGACCTTCGCTCCGCTGCAGAAAACTTTGCTAAAACCACCGGCGATCAAGGCGCCAATGTAAAAGACCGCGCTGTGGAAACTGCCAATGCACTGCGATCTTCTGCTAGCGAAAAGGTCGACCAGTATAAGGCTGTTGCCACAGAAAAAGCGGAACATTACAGGACCGTAGCGACCGAGAAGGCACAACAGGTGAAAGAGACCGCCCAAAAGCAATGGGGTGACACCCAGGTGAAAGCAAAGGAACTTCACGTTACGAGTGAAGATTACATCAAACAGAATCCCTCCAAGGCGGTTCTTGGTGCATTAGGTATCGGTTTCCTCATCGGCCTGATCGCACGGCGCTAACTCGCTGGTCTCTGCCGTAACTGCAGCTAGGTATGGAAAAGAGCTTATCGATTTTCGGTAACGAACTTTTTCGGCTATAGCGGTTGGTTCGCCCATTGAACATCCATTCGATCATGCCTGACGAACATCCCGATTCTCGGCTTCCTTCAAACGAAGCCGGCCAGTTCCCGTCTCCAAACGAGACAGAGCTTCCGAAGAATTGGATAGAAGCTCTTACCGGCTTAGTTTCGTCACGAATCGCGATTTTTCAAATCGAAGCGAAAGAAGCGGCCAGCAGTGCGCTCGCTAAGATTCTCCCGCTGATCCTAGCGCTGAGTTTTTCGTTGATGGCGTGGCTGTTACTGGTTGCTGGGTTAATTGGTTTTATATCTCAAGGCTGCGGCTGGAGCTGGTATGATGCGGCATTCGCACTTGCCGGTGGGCATCTCCTGCTCGGAGTGCTCATGCTTCTGCTAGTGCGTTCAAAGCCGAAAGAACCGTTTACCGTCACACGAGCAGAATTTGAAAAAGACCGCAAATGGCTAAACAAACTAAAAAATCCGCCGAACTCGGGGAACTGATACGGCGTAGCGAAGCGTCCCGAGCGCAGTTGAGCCGAACGCATGCTAAGGTGAAGCGTGGGCTGAACGTACCAGCTAAGATGGCTAGGGCAGTGAAGTCGAATCCTTTTGCATGGGTCGCGGGGTCGGCTGCGGTAGGATTATTCGGAAGCTTTCTTTTCAGTTCGAAAAAAGAAAAAATTAAGGCACCTGAGAAGTCCATGAGGAAGTCGAGAGGCTTTGTAATGGGGTCATTGGCGCTGGCGATTACTTTGATTAGGCCTTTTGCAAAAACCTATGGGATGAACCTACTCAAAGATTATCTGAGAAATCAACTCACTCGCGGAGCAATGGGCAGGGCAAACACGGGAGAACAGGGGCTACGCTAAGTTGATAATTTATCTGCAGTAGTTTGACTTTGCTTCCTTAAACCATTTTTCTAGTTGAGTATGAAACCGAACCTTTTCATATGTCTAATCTGAGCCGCTCTTATGTCTGAATACGAAGTCCTAAATCACGTTGATGAGTATTTGAAACTCGCACGAGTATTCGCTTGTTCCGATCTGCATCTTGCAACTGCGTTTCCACCTGCTTGGCGTCGATATGGTGAGCTCACACCGATTTGGCCAGATCACCCACCACTTGAGGCAGAACAGGCAGAGAAGCTTGTTCGCTCTTTCCTTGGTGATAGTGAATGGCAGCTTCTTCAAGAAAAGGGTGATCTCGATTTCGCTTACGAGGGCGATGATGGCCGCTACCGGGCCTCCATTGTAAAGCAGCGGCTTGGTTACGATATGGTGTTTCGTGTGATCAACAGCGACATTCGCGCGATGGATGATATCGGACTACCTGTCGAACACATCATTCCGCTAACGCGTTACCAGAACGGTCTAATACTTGTCACGGGATCGGTGGGTTCTGGAAAATCGACCTCTCTGGCCTCTATCGTGGATTTCATCAATGGAGACAGAGATGACCACATCCTCACGCTTGAGGATCCTATTGAATATGTTTTTGAGTCAAAAGGTTGCCACGTCAATCAGCGCGAAGTGCGGAAGCACACCGAGTCCTTCGCGAGAGCTCTGCGCGGCGCGCTCCGAGAAGATCCAGATGTGATCATGGTCGGTGAAATGCGAGATTTGGAAACCATTCAGCTTGCACTCACCGCTGCGGAAACCGGCCACCTTGTGCTGGGAACGCTCCACACCGGTAATGCGCCACGCACGCTCGACCGTGTGCTTGATGTTTTCCCCATCGATCAACGTGATCAGATACGCATCATGGTTTCCGAGTCTTTGCGAGGCATTCTCTCCCAGCAATTGATACCAACGATTGATGGTGAAGGGCGCGTGCTGGCGACAGAGCTTCTGGTGAATACTCCAGCCGTTGCCAACTGCATCCGTGAGGGTAAGACCTTCATGCTTCCCGGTGTTATGCAGACTGGTAAACACGTCGGTATGATCACCATGGACGAATCTCTCCGCCAACTTTACGTCAAAGGCAAGGTTAGCGCCGAGGAAGTGCTGTTCCGAGCTGAAGACAAGAGCCAGATGCGATCATTCCTACAATCCTGATCAAAATCACCAACCTTTTTCCTGCGAAAAACACCTTATTGATATGGCCAAAATCGACGCTTTTTTCCAACACCTGATTGCTAGCAAAGGCTCCGATCTGCATTTATCCGAGGGTCAGCCTCCCAAAATTCGCGTTCACGGATCAGTGATACCAATTGAAGGCGAGGAAGTTCTCGAGGGAGAATCATTCAAGGAACTCTTAGAGGAGATTTGTGACCCGAAGGCGTTCGAGGCCTATCTTGAGAATGGCGACCTCGATTTTGCTTATGAAATGGATGAGGACTCGCGCTTTCGTTGCAACTACCTGCAGCAGCAAAATGGTTTAGCGGCAGTGTTTCGATTGATACCAACCGAGATCATGTCACTTGAGTCTCTCGGAGTTCCGGAGACAGTGAAAGAATTTGCCCATATGCGTTCAGGGCTGGTGCTCGTGACCGGGCCTACCGGTTCGGGTAAATCTACCACTCTTGCGGCCCTCCTAGATTACATCAACGAGAATTCGGCACGCCATATTATTACGGTTGAGGAGCCGATCGAGTTTGTGCATCGAAATAAAAAATCGATCATGACACAACGTGAAGTGCCGATTCAAACCCCGTCATTTGCTGACGGGCTGCGTGCGGCGCTGCGCCAGGATGCTGATATTGTCTTGGTTGGCGAAATGCGGGATTTGGAAACTATTTCACTCGCGCTGACGGCAGCGGAGACTGGCTTGCTTGTATTTGGAACATTGCATACCAACAACGCGCGTAAAACCGTCGACCGTATTGTTGACGTTTTTCCCGCAAACCAGCAGTCGCAGGTGCGGACGATGTTGGCGGCATCACTCCGCGGGGTGGTTGCTCAGCTCCTGTGCAAGCGTATCGACAAACCCGGGCGTGTTGCAGTTCACGAGATCATGTTCGGAACGCCGGCGGTGGCTGCGATTATCCGTGAGGGGGCGACTCAGAAACTTTACGACGTCATTACTGGCGGAAAGAGCGAAGGGATGCAGTTCATGGATGAATCGATTTGGTCGAAGCTCCGCGAGGGTATGATCTCACCACAGGAGGCTTACATGAAATCCATCGATAAAACGCGGTTCAAAAAATTCCTCCCCGATGAGGCGTCACATTTGGGTGATGCTTCAGGTGATAATCCGCTTTCGCATTAGATTCACTCGGGAACTTCGTCCCCGAGTATTTTATCGAGCTCGGCAACCCGTTCCCACGGGCAGCGCTTACGCTGGTATTTTTTCCAAACGATATCGCGCAGGGCTCTCCAAATTTCTTCGGAGGGTTCTTCAAGCACTTCCCAATCGGGATCGGACTTCAGAGTGGTGAGGATTCTCCATTCGTGACCGTGGTAATTGCCGCGGTAGAAACGTTTGCCCTCATCTGTTCGCTCGTTCCACTCGTGTCTTTCCATGGAGGAGAGAGGACCTTTTTAAAGGCGTGTATGCAAGTCGGGATTGTCATCAGGCGGATTATCAAACCTACCGTTTCTCCTGAGCACCTTTAGTAGCGGTGGTGATACGGGATGCTCAGTAGATTTCAGACCTCAGCTCTCGAAGTAGGTGTAGCCTCCCAAGCCATCACGATAGAGGTCCATGATCTCTTTGCGTTCCTTCGGGGAGATGCGGCCGTCGGCGACGGCCTTCTCGGCGAAGTTACGGAATTTAGAGACAAGTTCCTTGGGGTCGAATTCGACGTAGGTGAGCACGTCGGCAACAGTGTCGCCCTCAACCTCGTGTGTGTAGACAGGCTTACCTTTTTCGAGATGCACGCCGACGACGTTGGTATCGCCAAGGAGGTTGTGCAGGTCACCAAGGGTTTCTTGGTAAGCTCCGACTAGGAAGACGCCGATGTAGTAAGGCTCATCTGCCTTGAGTTCGTGCAGCGGGAGGATTTTCGCGACGTCACTTTTATCGATGAAGCGATCGATTTTTCCGTCGCAGTCGCACGTGATATCCGCAAGCACCGCTCGGTGCTTGGGCTTTTCGTCGAGCCGGTGAATTGGCAGGACAGGGAAGAGTTGGTCAATCGCCCACGAATCCGGAAGCGACTGGAACAGGGAGAAATTTCCGTAGTAAAAATCCGCAAGGCTGTTGGAAAGCTCTCGGAGGTCCTCGGGAATCTGATCCATGTCGGCGATCATTTTGGAAATTCTTGTGAGGATGTGCCAATACCACCCTTCCGCAAGACCGCGCTCGCGCAGGGTTGCGGAGCCGTAGAGGAACATCGCGCGCACTTGATCCCGGTAGTAAATCGCGTCATTCATCGCCTCCTGAAGGTTGTCTTTCTTGAGGGTCTTATTGACGTGGAAAAGGTTGGTCAGGTTCTGCGGAGGATTCGCGGGCATCTCGGGCTCTTTGTCCGTGGTTTGCGCGGAAGTGACATCGAGAATATTGAAAACCAAGACCGAATAATAGGAGACCACAGCGCGGCCAGATTCTGAAATAAGGTTTGGGTGCTGGACGCCGACGCGGTCACATTGCTGGCCGATGACTTCGACGATATCGGTGCAGTATTCCTGAATCGAGTAGTTGCAGGAGGATGCGAAGTTTGTGTGGGACCCATCGTAGTCGACAGCCATTCCGCCGCCCATATCGAGCACACCCATGGGTGCGCCTTCTTTGACCAGATCGCAGTAGATGCGCACTGCTTCTGCGGCGCCTTCGCGGATTGCTGCGATATTCGGGATCTGGCTGCCTTGGTGGTAATGGAGCATTTTCAGGCAGCCGAGGTGGCCGCTGGCTTTGAGGGAGTCGACCACGTCGATGACTTGTGCTGCATTCAGGCCGAACACGGAATTGTCTCCGGCAGATTCCTGCCAGTGGCCGGAGCCTTTTGTTGAGAGGCGAATGCGTATGCCGAGATTGGGGAGGACACCGATCTTGCGCGAACGCTCTAGGATGAGGTTCAGTTCGCTGGGCATTTCAAGAACCAACATGATCTTCATACCCATTTTCTGAGAGTGAAGAGCGAGGTCGATAAACTCCTCATCTTTGTAACCGTTGCAAATGATGTAGGCTTCAGGATCATGCATGTGCGCGAGAGCCGCAATCAGCTCTGGCTTGGAGCCAGCCTCCAGGCCGTAGTGATATTTTTTTCCAAACTCTGCAATCTCCTCGATGACTTGGCGCTGCTGGTTGACCTTGATCGGATACACTCCGCGGTAATTACCTCGGTAGTTGGTAACCTTGATGGCTTTGTAAAAGGCCTCGTTGATTTCCGTGATACGCGAATGCAGAAGATCACGGAAGCGCAGTAGCACAGGCAGATCAGTTCCGCGATCGCGCAGGCCTTGGATCAGATTATGTAGAGAAACGTTTGCGGTATTTTCTCCATCCTCAAGCTTTACTGCAACATGACCGTCCTTGTTGACGCTGAAAAAATTATGTCCCCAAGAATCGACTCCGTAGAGGTCTGATGACTGCTCGGTGGTCCAAGGTTTCTTTGAAGAAGTTCCGGAAGAAGGTTTAGCTGTAGCGGATGTTGAAGGCACGGCAGAACGTGGCACGTGCAGAGACAAACTTCAATCGGATTTGAGAGTGTTGGAAACAGGCTCTAGCGGCCTAGGGTGATTCATCCGGCAGATATGCAGCGCCACGATCAATCTGGAATCTCCACTCAAGTGGCTTCTCTACCGCATTTCCTTCGAGGTCATTCCAGGTGACGAGCACGCGGCATGTTTTGTGGCGCAGACGTCGGTTTACCTGCCATGAAAGAATATTGCGCGATGAATCGAAGAAGGCTGGCACTTCCCCGAAGCCAGCGACTTGCATTTTAAAGGTTGCTGTATCGATGTTCTCAGATTTTGTAAAATCCACTTCAATCGTCGGCAGTCTGGTATTGATAATTGCCCCGGGTTGAGGACTGACCGGAAATTGAACTTTCTCAGGGAAGCCGCTTAATTCAGTGCCGACCATACCGGGCCGCCCCTCATCAAAGCTCGTGGCGAAGGCGAAAATTTTATCGTAATTCCCAAGGATGATGTAGCGGGGAAGAAGGTTGTTCGGAAGGTCACGTTTTACTTTTCCTGGCTGAACTGTGAATAGGTGTGAGTAGCCGACTTGCTCTGCCTTGCCTAACATTGCCTCGGTAAAGAAGCCGCCGGGGTAGGCGAAGGTTGGAGTGGGCGTTTTGAAGGTTTTTTCCAAGTAGAGTTTCGACTCAAGCATTTCCTTGTCCAGAAACTGGTCAAAAGCATCCGGCCCAAGTTCCTGATATTTTTTAACGGTCTGCGGAAATGGATGGCTAGTGGAATGGCTGCCCAGTGTCGCGCCGTTTTTGAGCATCTCCCGTATCATTGAGCTAGTCAGAGCTTTGCCGCCACCGTCGACGTAATCTTTGTAGAGATAAAGGGTGAACGGATAGCCCATCTCTTTGAGCACTGGATAGGCATCGGTGTAAACTGTCTTCCACCCGTCATCGATAGTGATCACCGCTGACTTTGCTGGGATGCGTTTCTTACCTTCTTTCCAAGCGATGAAATCCGCCATGGAAATGACTTCGATGCCCATTTCACGCAGGGCCTCCATTTGTTCGCGGAATTTCGAGGTGCGGATGCACATTGCGGTCTCGCGCTCCGTTTCGGAAAAATCGTGATAACCGAGGACTGCCACACGCGTGCCGTCATCCGGCAGTAATGTATCACTCTGAGTAAGAGCAGGGATGGCCAATAACCACCAGAGGCTAACGATTGCGAAGGCTGACTTCATTTGAGGAAACGGTAACTACCCTGAACATGCTTGTAAACCAAGCGTTGGCCGATCATCACGAATAGCTTGTCTGATATCATCAATGATCAACACGGAAACGATGGGTTCGATTTATATATTTGGCGGATTCAGGTCGGAAGTGCACCGATCAATTTGAGAGGAAGATAGAGTTCGGTGTTTTCCTGTCGAGGCACTTTCGCGGGCGACGGTTGAGCTTATCTTGAACCT
>Ga0307940_1000669_pt1 | contig 21689 bp, 17 predicted proteins | sample OrgLakmetagen124_FD_201835 | JGI IMG/M metagenome (GOLD analysis project Ga0307940, IMG submission 201835) | Saline water microbial communities from Organic Lake, Antarctica - #124 | ecosystem: Environmental > Aquatic > Non-marine Saline and Alkaline > Saline | place: Antarctica: Organic Lake... | reverse complement strand
AGAGCTGGAGGCTTTTCATCGAGATATTGGCAGGAAGTTGGAATTAGGCCGAGCATTCAAAATCACTCAATAAGGAGACCAATTATTTCGCGATCAATACGACCTTTAAAGAAGCCCGTAAAAATGTAGTTTGTAAGGAATACGACTTGGTTCAGCGCCATTAACACTACATCAGCGTCTCAGGAATATGCTTGTGGTGATCGCGTCTTCTCATAGTTTCGCGCCATGATTTCGTTAAATTCCAAAGGTAAACGATCTTTCTCTGCGTTATTGCGCGGCTTTTTTTTACTTATCGCAATGCTTCCGTTGCATGCGCGAGCCGCAGAAAAATCATGGGCCGATCAACTGACAGATAAGATCAACGGCCCAATTGAGCAGTTTACCAATTGGTTATTTGGTATCGTTTTTTGGGGGCCTACATTTGAGGTAATCGGAACGATTCCCTTAGTACTGATTCTTTTGGCGGGAACCTCTATTTTTCTCACGTTCTGGTTTGGTTTCATAAATGTTCGCGCGCTGGGACTTGCGATCAAAACGGTGCGGGGCAAATACACACGCCCGGACGCACCAGGGGAAATTTCCCACTTTCAAGCTTTGAGCTCGGCGCTTTCAGCTACGGTTGGGCTTGGTAATATTGCCGGCGTAGCGATCGCGATTGGCATAGGTGGCCCGGGTGCGACGCTGTGGATGATCCTGTTGGGGATTTGTGGAATGACTACGAAATTTGCCGAATGTACCTTGGGCGTTCGCTACCGGAAAATTGACAAAAGCGGCAAAGCGCACGGCGGCGCGATGTATTATCTGACACGTGGCTTAGCGGATGGAAAAACTGGAGGAGCTAAGAAGTTTTTCAAAGGACTCGGTTGGGGGTTGGCTATTCTTTTCAGTATCGCCGCGATAGGCGGTGCGATGGGTGCGGGAAATTTATTCCAATCCAACCAAGCCTATTCTCTTTTTGCCAAACAGTTTGAAGGTGGTGACGGTAGTTTTGCACAATTTATTACTTCGGATGGCGGAAGTGTTACGTTCGGAGTGGTTATGGCCTTCCTTGTGGGCGCGGTGATTATTGGAGGTATCCAATCAATTGGTAAGGTGACGTCCATCTTGGTGCCTGTGATGTGTATCATGTATGTTTTGGCGGGCCTGGTCATTTTACTAATGAATTTTGAGAAAGTGCCGGGCGCGATGATTGAAATTTTTGCCCATGCCATGGACCCCACGGCCGTTGTTGGTGGTCTGGTGGGTGCGCTGATTCAAGGTGTGAAACGAGCGGCTTTTTCAAACGAAGCAGGCATCGGCTCCGCCCCGATTGCTCACAGTGCCGTTAAAACTGACAAGCCAGCCTCTGAAGGTTTGGTCGCCCTGCTCGAGCCGGTAGTCGATACCGTGGTCGTGTGCACGATGACCGCGTTAGTAATCGTGATCACAGGTGAGTGGAAAGTTGATGCCAGGGTGCATGAAAACACGGAAGCTCCCGTCTACATGACGCAGATGAATCATCTTGAAGAAGCCAAATCTGCATTTAGTAAAAAAATGGATAATCTTCCGAGGGGAGAGCGCTCCGCCTTCCCGCTTCGTGCATACATGGAAGAGAATGCTGAGCAATTTTTACTACCCGGAGATACTCCTGTTCGTATTATCGGGAGCCCCGAGAATGATGAAGATAAAGAGGAGTGGGGACAAGTTTACGCGAACGAAGAGACAGCTGAACTACTAGCTGGATTGGGTGCTGATATTGAACATGTCATCTCTGAAAAACTTGGTTCAGACGGAGTGGACCGTCACTTTGGCCTGGGCGGATCTGGCGATCAGGCATCTCTGTTTGCGGTGTGGATCCCACTCAATAATGATGTACTGAGCAAACAGATGGACATCACAAAAACATCGGAGGCATTTGGCAGTGGCCTTGGCGACTGGTTCCCGTTCGTGCTGACCATTGCAGTGGTGCTATTCGCTTTTTCCACCATGCTCAGCTGGAGCTACTATGGGGAACAGGCGTTGATTTTCCTTTGTGGTGGCGAATACAAGAAACCGTTGGTCATAGGTTACAAGCTGGTCTTTTGCCTAGTCGTGGTGCTTGGCGCCATTATTGGAAGCGGCTCTGCTGTTAGTATTGGCGATGCCTTCTTGTTCGCGATGGTTGTCCCGAACTTGGTTGGAGTGTATTTCCTTCTCCCTAAAGTTCGTGAGAGCCTCCAAGACTTCTTAGCTCACGCCAAAGCAATTGATCGTGGAGAAAAAACTCGCGAAGACATCAATTGAGCCCCAGAGAAATAAAGCTAAATGGCTCGTGATTATAAAATAAGGCGAACCAAGCCGACTTCGACTTCCGGTATCGATTATGAGCAGGCGCTGAATGCTGAGCAATATCTTGCGGTTTCATCGGCGCCGGGAAAGGCATTGGTAATCGCCGGAGCTGGCTCGGGTAAAACACGGACTCTCACGTATCGGGTCTCCTGGCTGCTCGATCAAGGCGAGAGCGCACGGAATATTCTACTACTAACGTTCACCAATAAGGCGGCGCGCGAAATGGTCGAGCGCGTGAGCGCATTGGTGGTGGGTGATGTCGCGGATCTTTGGGCTGGAACCTTCCATTCGATTTGCAACCGTATCTTACGTCGCCACGCGGACGAGATCGGCTTCACGAAATCTTTCTCGATCCTTGATCGGGATGATCAGAAGTCGCTGATGAAAGGAGTCGTTGCTGGGCTAAATATCGACACCAAGGTGCGTCGCTTCCCCAAGCCGGATGTCTTGATTTCGATGTTCAGCCTGATGGCGAACACAGGCGCCGGACTGGAAGAGGTATTGAATGCTCGGTATCCGTATTTTTCCGATTGGCAACCTGAACTCGAGAAGGCTCTTGAGGCCTACGTTTCGAAGAAGCGGCAGACGAACTCGCTGGATTTTGATGACATGCTGAGTTTCACAGTGGAGCTGTTCCGTGATTATCCAAAGGTGCTGGAAATCTACCGTAAAAGGTTCCGCAATATTTTGGTGGACGAGTATCAGGACACTAACTCTGTCCAAAGTGAGTTGATCGATTTGCTCTCCGGTGAGACAAACAGCCTGATGGCGGTGGGGGATGACTCACAATCGATCTATTCTTGGCGAGGTGCAGAGGTAGATCATATTTTAAACTTTCAGAAACGGTATCCTAATTCGGTGGTTCACACAATTGAGACGAACTACCGCAGTGTGCCGGAAATTCTGAACCTCTCGAATGCGGCGATTTCCAGAAACAAGATGCGTTTCGAGAAGAACTTAAAATCGTCCAGAGGGGAAGTTGGGGCAAAGCCCGCGCTGGTAGCGGTGGAGGATCCTGCCAGCCAAGCGGCTTTCGTTGCCCAGCGCATGCTAGAGCTCAGAGATGAGGAGGGGATCGAGCTCTCGGAGATGGCAGTTCTTTATCGAGCGCATTTCCAGAGTTTGGAGGTTCAGATGGAGCTCACAAAGCGCGATATTCCATTTTCGATCACCAGCGGACTTCGGTTTTTCGAGCAAGCGCATATTAAAGACGTGGCTGCATTCTTACGCTTTGTGGTCAACCGCAAAGACGAGGTTAGTTTTAAACGCATGGTTCAGTTGCTGCCGGGCTGCGGTCCGGGAACTTCAAATAAGCTCTGGCTAAAATGGCTACGTGATCCGGTTTCCGGAGATGCCATGCCACCCAATAAATGGTCGGATGTGTTGCTGGGATATCCCGTTCCGAAAAAAGCAGCGCAGCACTGGGAGCAGCTTTGCTACACGATGGATGAGCTTAGTCCAGGAGGGGAGTTTGCTAGTCCCTCGGAAATGGTTTTCAGTGTGCTGGAGGGGGTCTACGACGATTACATCAAGGAAACCTTTGATAATTACGAAGGGCGGCGTGGTGATATTGAACAACTGATTCAGTATGGTGGTACATTTGACGATGTCCTCGAATTTCTCGGTCAATTATCGTTGATGAGTTCTGTCGATGGTGAACCGAGTGGAGAAAAATCTGAACCGGACGACGATAAGGTGACGTTGTCATCCATTCATCAGGCAAAAGGACTCGAATGGAAGGTGGTGTTCCTTATTTGGCTGGCCGACGGACAATTCCCTAATAGCCGGATACTGGACTCCGATGACGAAGCAGCGTTTGAGGAAGAAAGGCGCCTGTTTTATGTGGCTCTAACCCGAGCGAAAGATGAGCTCTATTTGAGTTACCCGATGCTTAACCCTAAAAGCTATACTGGGGAAATTCTCTGCCGCCCGTCACGATTTCTCGATGACTTTCCGAAAGAGATGGTTGAGGTGTGGAACGTCGGCAGTGAATGGACAGATACTGAGTATGATCCATTTTAATTTCCAAACGTGTGAAATAAAAAAGACGAGCTAAACAGCTCGCCTTTTTTTAAAATGGAATCAGCTAAAATTAGCCGCCGATTTCAGTCCGGCCGGCGAGTTTAGCGCCTTCTTCCATGGAGAAGACTTTCGATTTGATATCGCCGTTAATCTGAGATTTATCCTTCAGTTCGCAGCGCTGGGAAGTAATTTTACCTTCGACGTTACCGAAGACTTTAACTTCTCCGGCAGACACATCGCCTTTTATCATAGCATTTTCGCCAATGGTAATTTTGCCTTTTTCAGAGGTGATCTCTCCTTCAATCTTTCCGTCGATAATCATATCGTTGGAGAAGCGGATAGAGCCGATAATTTCAATTCCGGTAGAAAGAACGTTAGTAGCGTTTGCCATAATGAAGCGAGAAAAGCAGAACGCTTTAAGGCTGGCAACTCGAAAGAAATATCCTTTTCATAGGTTTTTGAGTGCGCGCATCAAAAATATCCCGTTAGATAGCCCACGAAAGTAACGTTTTAATACCATGCCCAGAGTCACGATTACCATCCCAGAACAAACACCTCAGCCCTACCGCTTCAGCCTTGATCGTGAAGTCGTGAAGATTGGACGTAGTGGTGAGAACGATATCGTAATCGATAGCGGCTCAATTTCTGGGAATCATTCGGAAATGCGGAGAGTTCTCGGAGGTTATGAATTGGTGGATCTCGGGTCGACAAATGGGACCAAGCTAAACGATGACCGCAAGGAGAAGATCGAGCTGACTAATGAGTCGTCGGTAACTTTGGGAGATGTTGATTTCGGTTTCTCCCTAACAGATGAAGAACTTGAGGTAATGGCCAAAGAAAAGGGTCCCGCCAAGCTTCCGAAAGCAGCAGTTGCAGCAGCCTCGCCCCTTGTTCAGGAACTTGAGATCGGGGAAGAATTGGAGGAGCCTGAGGGGACGAACCCGTTGGTTGGAACCATCGTCAAAGGACTTCTAATCCTTATTTTCTGCATTGGAGCATTTTTTGTTGGAGCGTCAGTTCGTCACCAAAAAGAAACCGGGGAATCCCTTTTCAAAGCGATGCCAAATAAGGCAGAACAGTTGCAAAAGGCTGCAGATAAAGCGGCTCAGTAGATAAACCGCAGCTGATGAAGGCGCGGCGGTCTAAGGCCGATTCTCATTTCAAATTACACATTGAAGCGAAACTCGATCACGTCGCCGTCTTTTACGACATACTCTTTACCCTCAATCCGAAGCTTGCCCGCTTCCTTGGCTGCGTTCTTGGAACCGAGCGAAATTAGATCGTCGTAGTGCACCACTTCCGCGGCGATGAAACCTCGTTCAAAATCTGTATGGATAACTCCAGCCGCGGCGGGGGCTTTGTCACCTTGGATGATAGTCCAAGCGCGTGTTTCTTGAACGCCAGTGGTAATATAAGTGCGTAGGCCGAGGAGCTCGTAAACACCGCGAATTAACCCAGAGACTCCGGAGTCTTTCACTCCCATGTCAGCTAGGAACTCTGCGGCCTCTTCCGGCTCAAGCTCTGAGAGCTCTTCCTCGATGCGAGCGGAAATCACCACAGATTCCGCCCCAGAGTGCTCTGTAGCAAACTTCCTAACCTTGGCAACTTGTTCGTTGGCATCGGGATTCTCAGTCACTGCAGCCAATTCGTCCTCGCTTACATTGCATGCGTAGATCGTCCGTTTTGAAGAAAGTAGGAAAAAGTCTTTAACGACTTCCGCATCCTCAGTTGAAAATTCTAAAGTGAGGGCGGGTTTTCCCTGATCGAGGTGTGGCATGATGATATCTATCAGCTCGACTTCTTTTTTCGCCTCTTTATCGCCGCCTTTGGCTTTCTTCTCGCGCGACGAGCGGCGTTTCTCAAGAGCTGCCAAGTCTGAGAGGATCAGCTCTGCATTGATAATCTCGATATCGCGAATGGGATCGACGGACCCAAGCTCATGAATTATGTCGTCATTTTCAAAGCATCGCACGACTTGCACGATTGCGTCGGTCTCTCGAATGTTGGCGAGGAACTTATTACCTAGGCCAGCCCCTTCCGAGGCACCTGCGACCAATCCTGCAATATCTACAAATTCAATTGCTGTCGGGATAAGCTTTTGAGAGCCGGAGAGCTTTGATAGGGTTGCAAGCCTGTCGTCAGGGACTGATACCATGCCCACATTGGGGTCGATGGTACAGAATGGGTAGTTCGCAGCCTCCGCCTTACGTGTGCGTGTGACAGCGTTAAATAAGGTGGATTTTCCGACGTTTGGTAGACCTACGATTCCTGCTTTGAGCATAAGTCGGGAGATTGATCAGAGTCACCGACTTGGGCGAGAGAAATTTTTACTCATATTTCCAATGAAGAGATGGGAGGGTTATTAACTGAGGTCGAAGCATAAAGTCGTAAACTTCAACAAGAATGAACGAAAATTCCATACGAGCTCTTCTGAATTGAAGAACCAACCAAGGATATTTAGGCGTCAGAGAATCTTGGAATAACAGTAATAAGCCGTAATTCCGTAGCAGGGTGATGCAGTGTTTCGTGAAGTTCTGCTAGTGGCTTTTTGATCAAATTTATCGCCACGGAAAAGGGGAGGGTGAAATAAACCGAAATTAAAGCAGATTTCCCGATTGACAGGCCGAAAGTGGCTGCCTAGTTTTCGCGCCCCTTCAGGACAGAGCGATTTTAGACTCTGTCGAAGTTCCTACCAAGATTGAGATGAAGACATTTTCCGCCAAACCACATGAAGTCCAACGCGATTGGTATGTGATCGATGCCAAAGGCAAAGTTCTCGGCCAAGTCGCTGTTGAAGCCGCACGCCTTCTGCGTGGTAAGCACAAGCCAACTTTTACTACCCACGTTGATACTGGAGACTTTGTTGTCGTGATCAACGCGGATCAAAGCGTTCTCAGCGGTAATAAAGAGACCGACAAAATTTACACTCGCTTCTCCGGATACGTCGGTGGGCAGAAGGTAGAAACTCCTCAGAAGCTTCGTCAGCGCCGCCCAGTTCTCCTCGTCGAGCGTGCCGTTTGGGGAATGATCCCGAAAACACGCCTTGGCAGAACCCAATTCGGGAAACTTAAAGTTTACGCCGGTGCTGAGCATCCGCACGAAGCGCAAAGCCCAAAGGTCTTCGAAGTCCGCTAAATTCTACTGATTCTATATTATGCCAGCTACTGCCACTCACAGTTCCACCGGACGCCGTAAAACCGCTGTCGCCCACGTCTGGGTCACAGAAGGCACCGGAAAGATGATCATCAACAATCTTTCTTTCGAAGAATACCTTCCGACTATCGACCTTCAGAATTCCGTAATTGCTCCTTTTCAGGTTGTAAACATGGTCAATAAGTTCGATGTCAAAGCAGTCGTCAAAGGAGGCGGCAAGCACGCTCAAGCAGGTGCGATTCGCCACGCGATCTCCCGTGCTCTCACCAAAGTGGACGCGGGTAATCGAGGCCTGATGAAGCCAGAAGGGTTTCTCACTCGTGATCCAAGGATGAAAGAGCGTAAGAAGCCCGGTCAGCCAGGTGCACGTGCTCGCTTCCAGTTCTCCAAGCGTTAATCTTGGGACCTATCAATTTCGAAAAAACCGCACCAAATTGGTGCGGTTTTTTTGTGTCAGAGTTTTGTGCCAGAATATTGAAAATATTTTGCAACTTCCCAGTAGCCTAGGGGTTGATGAAACCGTTACATTAATCTTATGAACTCGATAATTTGGATTCCGGCTGTCTCATTGGCCGTTGGTTTGGGAGTGGGCTTTGGAATTGGAAGTGCAGGTGGTGATTCTGGAAACGATGAACTCTCCTCCAAAGAAGTGGTGGAAACCCGCTCGGGGAATCGATTTGGCTCTTCTTTTGGAAATGATGCTAAGGTAGAAAAAAAAGCTCGAAGCTTAGATGAGATTTACCGAAAGCCAGGCCAAAGCAATCGCACCCAAGCCTTACTGGATTTGTATTCGAGTTTGGGACCCGATGAATTTTCGATTGAGGCGGAAAAGCTCGACGCTCTTCCATTCAATGAACGCATTTTAGCTTCGGTTCTACTTTTCGGAAAATGGGCGGAGGTTGATCCAACCGCAGCGATGGCATTCACCGATACCATGGGATTTGCCGGCGCTTTCGTCAGGCCTACTGTGCTTCAAGGATGGGCGAGTTCCGATCCTGTGAACGCAGCAAATTACTACACTGAGAATCCCGGGCAGTTCGCGATGATGAATATGATGGGCGGCGGAAGAATGGGTGCTCAAGGACCTGGTGAAATCATTGCAGGTGAGTGGGCCAAGCAGGATCCTAAAGGGGCTTTGGCGTGGGCATCCGGCCTGAAGGCAAAAAGCACTGAGGCGATGACCGCAGTGGTCTCCGAAGTAGCGAAATCAGACCCGATGAAGGCTGCCGAGATGGCAGGTGGAATGACCGAAGGCTCCAGAGCAGCAGCATACGAAAGCATCGCGAAACAATGGGGGCAGAAAAACTTCACCGAAGCAAATTCTTGGGTTTCAGGCCTGCCTGATGCTGAGCGGAATCTTGCTTTAGCTGCGGCAATTCAAGGCCTGGCACAAACCAGTCCGAAACTTGCAGCTGCAGAGATCGGTAAAATGACGGATGAGGCTGCAAAACGTGAGGCGATTCCTACGGTCGCTAAGAATTATGCACGTAATGATCTGCAGGGGTCCATCACTTGGCTGAATGATCAGGGCGATGATTCTAAGCGTGCGGCGATGCGCGAGGTGATGCCGATCTGGGTTTCTTCGGATCCTGCTGCCGCTTTGGGATTCATTAACGAGCAGGCCTCCACCGATGTTAGGGACCGTGCTGCGGAAACCTATGTTTGGAGTAATAAGAGCTCTTCTGCCGCAGAGTTGGCCGAAGTTGCTGCAATGATCACAGACGAGCGCAGTAAAAGCCGCATGACAGGAATTGTTGCCGCGCGCTGGATGCAGGAAGATCAAGAGGCGGCTAAACAGTATATCAATGCCGCCGATTCAATTTCCGATAACATGAAGGAGCGCTTATTGGACGGTCAGCCGATATGGGGTAGGGGCAGAAGATAATTACGGAGATAAATTTTGGTGTGGCTCCCGCTAGAAGGTTGGGTTAGATATCTTGGCAATATGAATTTTGAATTTATCGCCTCCTCTTCCCTTGTTGCGACGATCACCTTAGCTGCGCTTGTCGTAATTATCGTGTTCGCAGGTCTTTTTGCGATGGGTGTCTATAACGGCCTCGTGAAACTGCGTAACATGTATAAAAACGCGTTCTCGCAGATTGATGTTCAACTCAAGCGGAGGCACGATCTCATCCCCAATCTGGTGGAGACTGCAAAGAGTTACATGAGTCACGAGCGTGAGACGCTTGAGGCGGTAATCGCTGCGCGAAATGTGGCTTCCGGCGCAAGGCAGGAGGCTGCGGCGAATCCAGGTGATCCCGGATCTTTAGAGAAACTGAATCAGGCTGAGGCTGGGCTTGGCGGAGTGATGGGACGGCTTTTTGCAGTTGCTGAGGCTTATCCAGATCTCAAAGCAAACCAAAATATGATGCAGTTGAGCGAGGAGCTTACGACAACTGAAAACAAAGTAGCTTTCGCGCGACAATCCTACAACGATTCGGTTCTGGCTTATAACAACAAACGTGAGGTTTTCCCGAATAGTGTGATTGCCGGAATGTTCAACTTCGGCGCAGCGGCCTCATTCGAGATCGAAGTCGAAGCCGAGCGGCAGGCTCCTAAAGTCGAGTTCTGAAGACCTTGTCTTTCGGTAGATGAATTTTTTTGAAGCACAGGAGCAGGCTAGAAAGTCCAGCCGCATGCTCGTGTGTTGGTTTGCGTTGGCGGTCGTTGGCGTGATCGCGGTGATGTATTTTCTCGCGAGTTTTGTAGCTAATTTTACTTCTTCGAAAGAACAGAGAGGCTTTGATGCCATCGAAGTGGATAGCTCGGTCTGGTGGAATCCGGCATTACTGTTGTGGACGAGTTTGATCGTCGGTGGGGTGATCGTCATTGGAAGTTTGAGTAAGCTTTTGCAGCTCTCCGATGGTGGTAAAGTGGTTGCTCAGAGCTTGGGTGGAAGACTGGTCGAGCCATCGAGTAGGGATCCACTAGAGCAGCGTCTTACCAACGTGGTAGAGGAAATGGCAATCGCCTCTGGAGTTCCTGTTCCGGAGGTATGGATTATGGATGAGGAGTCTGGAATTAACGCGTTTGCTGCTGGAACTGATCCGGCGAATGCGGTGATAGGGGTGACTCGTGGAACTTTAGAGCGTTTGAACCGTTCGGAACTTCAAGGAGTGATAGCGCATGAGTTCAGCCATATCTTGAATGGAGATATGAAGCTCAATATCCGGTTGATGGGCTGGATTTTTGGCTTGGTGATGCTTTCAATTGTGGGTCGCATGATACTCCAGTCCTTGTTCTTTGCCAGAGGGTCACGCGATTCCAAGAACGGTGGTGGTATCTTACTCGCGATTGTAGTTGTTGGAGCCAGTGTATGGCTGGTGGGTTCCGTTGGAGTGCTATTCGCGAGAATGATTCAGGCCGCTATTTCACGTCAGCGTGAATTCTTGGCAGATGCCTCTGCTGTTCAATTCACAAGGGATCCCAGCGGAATTTCGGGTGCGTTGAAGAAAATTGCAGGCTTCTCCGAACACGGCAAAATTTCCTCACCAAAAGCCACGGAAGCGAGGCACATGTTTTTTGCAGGGAGTAGCCTGAGCATGATGATGGCAACACACCCGCCCTTGGAGAAGCGCATTAAAGCGATAGACCCAAGTTGGGATGGGGAGATGTTGGAAGGTGAGCCCAATCAGGCAGCTTCATCCGAATTTACCGGATCGATGAGTTTTGCTGGAGGCAGAGAGCAGGATCGTGCGGCAAGTGGAACAGATGATAGTGGTGGAGGTGAGCATGTTGATACTTCTGTCGGTGACGGGATCGATCATAAATTCCACGCCGGCAAAATAAATCTGACCTCTAAAAATGAAGCGAAGATTTTGTTACTGGGCCTGTTGGCTAGGACGGGCGCTGGCGATCCCAAACATTTCCGTAATACTCTTGGGGCTCACGGTTTCGACGTCGTGACAGCTGACTTGATTATTGAGTCAGGTCGGAAAAACGTGGATCTCAGTTCATCGCAGAAACTTGGTCTGGTGGACCTTTCTCTGAACTGGTTAAAGCGTATGCACCGGGCTGAAGCACGGCAATTTGTTGCCGCCACAGAGGCATTGATCGAGGCGGATGGGCAAGTGGACTTATTCGAATTTATGCTGCAACAGGTTCTGCGGAGGCATGTTGAAATTGGCTTAGGGCTCGAGCCGATTCCCAGAATAAAATACAGAAAGCTGGTGGATCTTGAGTCGGAAGTCTCCTCCTTGCTTTCTGCTTTCGGCGAACTTGGTGGCGGAAGTGATTCGCTGCAGAAAGCTTTTGCTGAATACCGCGAACATACTGGGCGAGAAATTCATATGAGCTCGGTTGGTCTTTCCGATGTCGCCGCTGCATTACGAAAGTTTGATGCATCGACTCCACTACTTAAAAACCAGATCTTGCAGATGTGCTCTATAGTGGTGGTAGGTGACGGTAAGATTGAACAAACAGAGCTGGAGTTATTACGCGCGACTTCAGAGGCGATCGGCGCTCCGATTCCTCCTATGGTGAGATCGGTCGCCTCAAATTGAGCTTCTTCGAGAGCATTATACTGAGCTGGAGCTCGCCCAAATAGGCTCGTGGTCACATTTGAAACGATGTGTAGTCAACGCTTGCGTTTGGCGAGGAGCATTGGAAACTACTGCCAGTGGAGCAGCTTCGAAAATGTTGGTGGCAATGGGTCTACCGGTTGGGCCTAGATGCTCCGTTGGTGGCGGTGTTGTGGCTTTTTCTTTTTGCAAAAACCTGGCGGGTAAACTACCACCCTTGGGAGGCTTACGTTGCTCTGGGATTGATTGTTTGGACCGTTCGTATTGTTTCGAAAATCCTGCAGAGCTCAATGGTGGGTGATCAATCTAAGTTCGAGCTGGTTCATCGGAAGTTGCTTACGAGAATCGCGATTCTCACTGGGATATTAGCGCTGGTGCTGACCATCTTGAATTTCCCTCTGTCAGTTTACAATTATCTGATGGTTGGAGCAATTCTGGTTCTTGCTTACTTTGCAGTGGCTCTTTTTTCTTCCACCGCTGAAGGCGAGATTTCGTATCTAAAGCACATTGTAGCTGGCGCTGCTTGTGCGTTTGGGACGGCGCTGATGGCTCATGTCTATCTACCCAGTCTGGAGCTTTACGATTTGATAAGGTCGCGCGAGTTCATCTGTTTTTCTGTGCTCTGCCTGATTGCGTCCGCTGCTGCGGAAGTTTGGTCGAATACCGATCGCTCAATGGACAAGGAATCGTCGTTTCAAGATGAGCTTTTGCTTTCGTTACCACTTACTTTGCTCGGTGCGGCATCGTTGATTTTTGCGGTGCAGGCAGACACGATGACGGCTCGGCCGTTCTTTTACGGAATTCTGACGGGTGCGGCTTTGTTGCAAGTCCTCAACCGCACGCACTACCGATTTTCCGTTGTGGATATCAAAGTCCTGACCAGTTCCTGCCTATTGGTGCCTGGGATTATCTTTCAGGCCTACGAGATGAGCCGGTAAAAACAGCGGGATTAATCAAATTGGCCGATTGACAGTGAAGCCGCTGTTGTTAGCCTCCCGCGCCCACTCTAGGAAGCACGGAACTATTTGGTTCAGTGATGTTTCTCCAAGCTGTGAGCAACCCACTAATAACAAATAAGATGGCAATCAAGAAGAAGACCGCAGTTAAAAAAACGGCTAAGAAGAAACCCGCAGCGAAGAAAAGCTCCGCAAGAGCAAAGACCTCCGCAAAAGCTACTAAATACGTTTACACCTGGGGCGCGGGCAAAGCCGATGGTCACGGTAAAATGAAAGAGCTCCTCGGAGGCAAAGGCGCGAACCTTGCGGAAATGACACGCATCGGCCTTCCAGTTCCAGCAGGTTTCACGATCACGACCGAGGTTTGCACCTACTACTACGATCATAAGAATACCTACCCGAAAGTTCTCCGTTCCCAGATGGAAGCGGGCGTGAAGAACATGGAAAAAATCATGGGCTACAAGTTCGGTGACGACAAAGGCTTCCCACTTCTCCTCGCAGTTCGCTCCGGCGCACGCGACTCCATGCCGGGTATGATGGACACCGTCCTTAACCTCGGTCTCAACGATAAGACTGTCGCAGCTCTTGCGAAAGCAACTGACAACGAGCGCTTCGCATGGGATTGCTACCGCCGTTTCATCCAGATGTATGGTGATGTCGTTCTCGGCGTTCAGAAACTTCCTACCGAAGACCACGAGCCATTCGAAACTGTCATCGAAGACTACAAGCATGAGGTTTACGGAAAAGACATCATCGACTCCGAGCTCACCGCTGAGGACAACAAGAAGATGGTCGCCCTCTTCAAAAAGCTCGTCAAAGACCGCACTGGTCAAGGCTTCCCGGAAGATCCATGGGAGCAGCTCGAAGGTGCCTCCGGTGCTGTATTTAATTCATGGATGAACGACCGTGCGAACGTTTACCGCCGTAAGTATGGCATTCCCGCAGCATGGGGCACTGCCGTCAATATCCAGGCCATGGTCTTCGGAAATACTGGTTCGGAATCCGGCTCTGGTGTTGCGTTCACGCGTAACCCTGCTGACGGCGAAAACGTTCTTTATGGCGAGTTCCTCGTCAACGCACAGGGCGAAGACGTCGTTGCTGGTGTCCGTACTCCGGACGCAGTTGCAGGAATGGCGAAAGCCCTTCCAGCCGCATTCAAGGAACTGATGAAGGTCCGCACCATTCTTGAGAAGCATTTCAAAGATGTGCAGGACGTCGAGTTCACCATCCAAGAAGGCAAACTCTTCATGCTTCAAACACGGAACGGAAAGCGCACCGCAGCAGCCGCACTGAAAATTGCAGCAGACATGGTGAAGGAAAGACTCATCGATTGGCAGACCGCCATCGTTCGCAACCCTGCCGACCAACTTGAAGCGCTTCTTGCTCCAGTGTTCGACATTGAAGCTACCAAGAAGCAAAGCATCATCGCCAAGGGTCTCCCAGCCGGTCCTGGTGCCGCTTCCGGAAGAATCTATCTTAACGCAGATCGTGCGGAAGCCGCTGCACAACGTGGTGAGCAAGTCCTGCTCGTCCGTGTAGAGACTTCCCCGGAAGATCTTCGTGGCATGATCGCTGCGGAAGGTATTCTAACTTCAAAGGGTGGAGTCTCCTCCCACGCGGCACTCGTTGCTCGCCAAATGGGCAAGGTCTGCGTTTGCGGAGCTGCAGGCGTCGAAGTTGACTACCACAAGAAAACCGTTAAGGCAGGTGGTAAGACTTTCAAGGAAGGTGATTACCTCTCCATCGACGGAACAGCTGGAACGGTTTACGGTGGCGAACTAGCCACTGAGGAATCCGAAATCATCACTGGTCTCGTCAACAATAACAAAGCCTCCCAAGCGACCGAGAAGTTCAAAAACTTCGTTCAGCTCATGAGCTGGTGCGCAAAAGCCACCAAGATGGGCGTTCGCACCAATGCTGACTCTCCGGAGCAAGTGAAAACAGCGATCGCGTTTGGCGCGGAAGGTATCGGCCTTACCCGTACTGAGCACATGTTCTTCGAAGGTGAGCGTATCGACGCGATGCGTGAAATGATCCTTGCGAGCAACGAGAAAGCTCGTAAAGCGGCTCTTAAGAAACTTCTTCCGCATCAGCGCAAGGACTTCTTCGGCATCTTCAAAGCACTTGAAGGCAAGCCGGCTACCATCCGTCTTCTGGATCCACCACTTCACGAATTCCTTCCTCACTCTGAAGAGCAGCAGAAGGATCTCGCTAAGAAAATGGGCGTTTCCTTCGAGGAACTCCATCAACGTGTTGAAGAACTCCACGAGTCCAACCCGATGCTTGGTCACCGCGGTTGCCGTCTTGCCATTTCCTATCCGGAAATCGCAGAAATGCAGGCACGCGCGATCTTCGAGGCAGCAGCTCAGTGTGTGAAAAAAGGAATTAAAGTGACTCCTGAAGTCATGGTCCCACTCGTTGGCTATGCTCGTGAGTTAGAGCTTCAGGTCGGAATCATCCACCGCGTCGCTGCGGAAGTGAAAGAGGCGAAGGGCGTTAAGTTCGACTACCTCGTCGGCACTATGATCGAAGTCCCACGTGGTGCTCTCACCGCAGACGAGATCGCCAAGCACGCACAGTTCTTCTCCTTCGGCACGAACGACCTCACCCAGACCGCTCTCGGCGTCAGCCGCGATGACATGGGATCGTTCCTTAATAGCTATCAGGAAAACGACATCTACCCTAAAAACCCATTCGCCTCGCTCGACACCACTGGTGTTGGCCAGTTGATGGAGATTGCGGTGGAAAAAGGACGCGCTACCAAGCCTGATATCAAGCTTGGTATCTGTGGTGAGCACGGTGGTGACCCGGATTCGGTTACCTTCTGCCACAAGCTGGGCCTCGCCTATGTCTCTTGCTCGCCATACCGCGTGCCGGTTGCTCGCCTTGCAGCTGCTCAAGCAGCAATTGCAGACGGTTCCGCTCCAAAGCCGCCGAAAAGAGTTATCAGGACAGCAGTTAAAAAAGTTGTAAAGAAATCCTCTAAAAAAGCTGCGAAGAAAAAAGTAGCTAAGAAGAAGTAGGCCTTAGAGCGGCAGCTAGCCGCTCTGCTTAAATAATCAAAAAAACGCCTCTTCCACATATGTGGAAGGGGCGTTTTTGATTTGGTGGAGCAGGGTATTTTGAACTGAAGCTAGGGCTTCAGTTGTGGCACTATTCCGTGTACCCGATGGTGAGTTGTGCTAAGCCAGTCCTTGTTCTTCTGTTACTCCCTGTGCTTCGAGCTCGGCCATGACTTCGCCAGCTACCTGGTCGGTTTCCATCATGAAATCTACGTAGCTCATATCATCCGCGAGGATGAAAATAATGTTGGGTGATGCGGCCGATACTAAGACTGCGGATGTTCAAAACGCCAGTAACTTGAAAAGCTTCTTGAGCCTAATGAGTATTGAGGATCTTGGACGAAAAACGGAAATAATCCGCCGCTGTGAAAACATACCTTTCAAACGGTATATCCGAGAAACCTTCTCCAAGCATTCCAAGCCTTGCGTTTTTTTTGCGTCCCGCCATCTTTCCGCCCGTGCATCGAGAGTCGCTTATCAACCAGCTCAAGGATTATGCCATTGCTCATCCCCAAGAGGGAGAAGTCATGGCGTCGTTTATGGAGTTTGTCGTTTCAGAACCCGAGTGCTTCAACCGATGCTTTGTAGACGGACATGTCACTGGCTCTGCATGGGTCGTGGACCGTGGGGGATCTCAAGTCCTCTTAACTCATCATCGCAAATTGGATCGTTGGTTGCAATTGGGCGGACATGCCGATGGTGATTCAGATGTGCTATCGGTTGCTTTTAAAGAGGCGGAGGAAGAGTCTGGATTATCTGATTTCACCCACCTTGGCTCGGGAATATTTGATATCGATATCCACCGTATTCCTGCGCGGAAGGGTGAACCCGAGCATTTTCATTATGACGTGCGTTATGTTCTGCGGGCGGATGGCTCAACAGACTATGTTGTTAGCGACGAATCGCATGACCTACGTTGGGTTGAATTGGATGATGTGGAGAAGCTAACTCAGGAGGCCTCGATGATGCGTATGGTCGCGAAGTGGAAGCAACTTAAGTCTGAGCTTGGCGAATCAATCACTGGTTGAGGCTTCGCTCTGCCATTTCAAATATCTCCACAGGAGATAGTCCGCTGTCACGTAGTTGCCGGATTGACTTGGCTTCGTCCCGCTTGGCTAGCCGTTTGCCATTTTCGTCGCAGACACAGGCATGGTGCAGGTATGTGGGCTCTCGATAGTCGAGAATGGCTTGGAGCTGCCGGTGAATGTGTGTGGAAGGGAGGAGATCGTCTCCGCGAGTGACGTGGGTGATTTCTTGGAATTCGTCGTCCACTACGACTGCCAAATGGTAAGATGTGCCAATGTCTTTTCTCGAAAGAATGGCATCGCCGTTGACAGAAGCATCCACCGTTATGTCACCGAACCGCAGATCATGAAAACTTAGAGCCCCATGAACGGTCGCGGCTTTTTCTGCGTTGAGTCGCCAAGCATGAGCCTCACCGGAAGCGATACGCTGTGAGGCTTGATTGGTGTCAAGGCCTAGGCAAGTTCTCGGATACAGGTGCTCTGATGCGCCGTGCGGTGCACCCATGCTGGAATCAATTTCTGCGTGGATCTGCTTGCGTGTGCAGAAGCATGGATAGATGAGCTTGCGTTTTTTGAGGGTGCTGAAGGCTTTGGCATAGGCTGCGGCGCGTGAGCTTTGGCGCAGGATTTCCCCGTCCCATTGCAGACCAAGCCATCTGAGGTCCTCGAGGGTTGCTCCATCGTATTCGGCACGAACACGTGAGGAATCGATATCTTCCTGCCGTAGCAAAAATTTGCCGTGGTGCTCGTGCGCTAGATCATGAGCGACTTTTGCCGCGTAGGCATGGCCGAGATGGAGAAGGCCGGTTGGGCTGGGGGCGAAGCGGGTTACAGTCATATCCAGCCAATTTTAAAAGGCCGGCCGATGGCACGGCTCGCAGTTAGTAAAATACCGTGAAGTAAATCAGCAGCAGGACGCCGGCTCCGAAGGTGAAAGCGTAGGCTTGCAGGTTGCCGGATTGGGCTTTGCGGAAAATATTCCCACAACCCTCTGCAGCGCGTGTGAGGCCTCCGACGATGAGGCCATTGATCACGAACTCGTCAAGGAAGTGTACGATGGCGGCGAGTCCGTCTTGGAAATATTTTACGATACCCTTTTCGTAGATTGCATCGAGGTAGAAGCGATTGCGGAAAAGTGGGATGGAGATGGGGTCTTCTTCCTTCCCGCGATAGAGGAAGAAGCCTGCGCCCACGCCGAGAAATAGGGTGACGAGCGAGGCGATGAGCACAACGGTGCTGGCGATATGCTCGGGGCGGATCGCGTTGAGCGGATCTGAGAGGAAATGATAGCCGGAGAAGATCGCCATGGCGGCAAGGGCGATGAGCGGGACAAGCATCAGTGGTCCAACTTCTTTGGCATGGGAGGAATTTTCCGAACGCGCTTTACCGAGGAATGTTATGATGTAAGCACGCGTCATGTAAAAAGCGGTGAGGAAGGCGACAAGAACGGCGATTGCGAACAGATATTTATTGTTATTGTAAGCGGCTGCGAGGATTTCCTCTTTAGACCAGAAGCCGGAAGTGACGTATGGCACGGCGATGAGGGCCGCGGTGCCGATGGCGAAGGTGATCGCGGTGATGGGCATTTTCTTCAAAAGGCCGCCCATTTTCCAGATGTTCTGCTCGTGGTGGCAAGCATAGATGATTGCCCCGGATCCGAGGAAAAGAAGAGCCTTGAACCATGCGTGGGTGAAGAGGTGGAACATGCCAGCTTCGCCCACCAGTAGGCCAACAGCCATCACCATGTAGCCGAGTTGGGAGAGAGTGGAGTAGGCGAGAATTTTTTTAATATCGTCTTGCTGAGTTGCCATCAAAGCGGCGGCGAGAGAGGTGATGCCGCCAATCCATGCGATCGTCGTTCCGGAGAAGCCTTCGAAAGCCCCCGGTGGAAGGGAGATCTGGACGCGGAAGAGCATGTAAACACCAGCGGCGACCATGGTTGCGGCGTGAATGAGGGCGGAGACAGGAGTCGGGCCTTCCATCGCATCTGGGAGCCAGACGTGAAGGGGTAGTTGGGCGGATTTCCCCATCGCTCCGCAGAAGACGCAGAGCAGAGCTGCTCCGAGGACACCGGCGGATGCGGTGATCGGGCCGCCCATTTCCGAGAATACCAAGGTGCCGGTGATTCCCCAAAGCATGAGTATGCCGATCATGAAGCCAAAGTCGCCGATGCGGTTGGTAAGGAAGGCTTTCTTCGCGGCATCTGCAGCGGAGTCTTTTTCGTACCAGTGGCCGATTAGAAGATAGGAGCTGAGGCCGACCAACTCCCAGAAGATGAAGGTCATGATGAAATTGGAAGCCAGCACGATGCCGGTCATGGAGAACATGAAAAGCGCCAGGCCAGTGAAGTAGCGGGCTTTCGCCGAGTCGTCCTTCATGTAAGCGAGCGAGAAAACGTGCACTAGCAGACCGACTCCGGTCACCACGATCATCATCCCAGTGGAAAGCTTGTCCAATGTGATACCGATATTGATGTTCAAATCACCAATCGTAGCCCAAGCAAAACCGAGCGTTTCATTCTTTCCGAGTAGCAGAAGAGCGATAACAAAGGTCGCGGCAGCGGAAGCGGTCGAGACCCAATGGGCGATACCAATTTTACGAAGGAAAAGCTGGTTCAGAATGGCAGCTAGAAGCGGGAGAATAAGGAGTAGCCAGGGCATGGTGATGTGCGTTGAAAGATGAAGGTTGAAGGCGGTTGAGGCCAAGCATGAAATTCAGAAAGGAGCTGTGATTTTTAAATCGCGTTTTCTGTTTCCACTTGTGCCACGGCCATCGCCGCAATGCCCTCCTTGCGACCCACGAAGCCCATGGTTTCGTTGGTAGTGGCTTTGATGCCGACGCGGTTTGGTGGGATGCCGAGCGCGTTACCGATGTTTTGTTGCATCGCTTCACGGTGGGGGAGGACTTTTGGGGTCTCGGCGATGATGGTGGAGTCGACGTTGATCAGAGACAATTTTTCCTCAGCGAGGAGATCACGACATTTTTCAAGAATCCTCAGGGAGCAGATGTCTTTACAGCTCGGATCTCCCGGAGGAAAATAGAAACCGATATCTGGTTTTCCCATCGCGCCGAGCACGGCATCCGCGATGGCGTGGCAGAGAACATCCGCATCCGAGTGACCAGCAAGGCCGTGGCTGTGAGGAATATTCACTCCTCCGAGAATCAGCGGGCGATTTTCCGCGAACTGGTGAACGTCGTAGCCGGTGCCGATCATGGTCTAATAAAGAAAGCTGAATGCTAAATGCTAATGGATCAGAGGATCTCCTCGATCGGAATTTTGCCGTTGGTCGCGACAATGGAGTAGGAATCAGTGTTGCCTTCCTTTTTGGTGAGGGTGACTTTGCCGCCAGCGGCTTCGACGAGGAGTTTGCCTGCGGCGATGTCCCAGAGGGAGATGGTTGATTCGACGTAGGCATCTAAGCGCCCACAGCAAATGTAGGCCATGCCGAGGGCTGCGGAGCCCATCATGCGCATCTTGCGGGCCCGAAGAGAGGCTTTCTGGAAACGCTTCATGCCGGTGCTGAGAGCTTCGGTGCTTTTCCCGCAGCCGACGAAGAGAATGGATTCTTCAAGTTTTGTGCGTGGGCTGACTGAAGCGGGTTCGCCATTGAGAAGTGGTATGCCGCCTTTTTCAACGGTCCAAGTTTCTCCCACCATGGGATCGTGTATTACTCCGAGGACGACTTCGTCATCCACACGCAGGGCGATGGAGATACAGAAATGGGGAATACCGTAGAAAAAGTTCACCGTGCCATCGATGGGATCGACGATCCATTGGCGACCTGAATCCTGGTTTCCTGCGATTCCTTCTTCGCCGTAAAGAGCGTCTGTCGGGCGGGCCGAGAGCAGGATGCTGGTGATTAGGTCCTGGGACTCCTTATCGAGTGCGAGCTTGATGTCGTGATGCATGGCTTCATCGACTTTTAGCGGTTTGCCGAAATGCTTACGGAGCAGTTTTCCTGCTTCGATGGCGGCTTCCGTTGCCAGATTGAGATCGTTTTCCATAAGCAGTGGGTAATCCGTGGTGGGGCCTAGGTCAATGGAAACGAGTTTTCGATGATGTTCAGCCTAGGTGTTCGAGTAGAGTAATGGCGAATTTTTCGGAGATTCCTGAGATGGTGGCGATTTCTTTCGGTGATGCTTTGCGAATCCGCGATAGCGTGCCGAATTTCCCAAGCAGTAGGGCTTTCCGGCGTGGCGACATGCCAGGGCAATCGTCGAGGGCGCTCTCTTTCATCCTGCGGCGATAAAGAAGTTCATTATAACCATTGGCAAAACGGTGAGCCTCATCACGTATACGCTGCAGTAGCTTCAGCGCCCCGCGATCGTGTGAAATGAGGAGCGGTTGTGATTCCCCAGGGAAGAAGACTTCCTCGTGTTGTTTTGCGAGGCCGATTAGAGGGAGCTCTTGTAGACCGAGGGTTCGGAGCTGTTTGAAGGCACTGGAGAGCTGTCCTTTTCCACCGTCAACGATGACCAAGTCGGGCAGGATGATCTTAGCTTTACCCTCTTTAGCGAGACGGCGCTGAGCTTCGATTAGCGATTCTTGGGAATACTCGGTTTCCTCATTGAGATTTTCTCTCAAAATGCGCGAGTAGCGGCGATAAACGACTTCCGCCATGGATGCAAAATCATCTTGCCCTT
>Ga0307940_1000665_pt1 | contig 21703 bp, 16 predicted proteins | sample OrgLakmetagen124_FD_201835 | JGI IMG/M metagenome (GOLD analysis project Ga0307940, IMG submission 201835) | Saline water microbial communities from Organic Lake, Antarctica - #124 | ecosystem: Environmental > Aquatic > Non-marine Saline and Alkaline > Saline | place: Antarctica: Organic Lake... | reverse complement strand
AAAGGCGCCTACTGCGGGTGGATCTGTTCCTGCGGTGCCATGGCGGAAACCCTCGGCGATCAACACCGCCACAAAATGCCGCACGGCAAGCGCTGGAATAAACTCAACATGATTGGCCAAGGAATCCTCGCCATCTGTTTCCTCATCCTCATCCTGCGCCTCGTTGGCTGGATTTTCCCCACCACCGGAATCAACTCCATCGTGCTCGGTATCTCGGAGAAATATTCGCCGTTTTCCTACAAATACATGATCGACCTCTGGCTCGCAGGAGCGGTCGGCTACGGCCTCTACTTCCATTTCTCTGGCCGCGTCTGGTGTCGCTTCGCATGCCCGCTGGCTGCCCTGATGCACATCTACTCGCGCTTCTCACGCTTCCGAATCTTCGCAGATAAAGACAAATGCATCTCCTGCAATGTCTGCACCACCGTATGCCATCAGGGCATCGACGTCATGGCCTTCGCCAACAAAGGCAAACCCATGGAAGATCCCGAATGCGTGCGTTGCTCCGCATGCGTCCAGAGCTGTCCCACCGGTGTGCTCGATTTCGGACGCTTCGGAAGCAAAGGCGAAAAAATCTTCGACACCCTGCCCGCGTCTCTCGTCCAGCTTGCAGAACGCCGCAAAGCAAAATAAAGAGTCAGGACATTCCCGTCCCGCCCAGCTTTCTCACATGCTCTCCACCATCGCCTTCATACTCTACCTAGCCGCCAGCATCGGCCTACTACTCTACGGCATCAATTGCTACGTATTGCTGCTGCTGTTTTTCAGGAAATCAAAATCCACGCGCGAGCTCCAGCTCGCCACCGAAGCTGAATGGCAGGCCAAGCACCCGGTAGGGACCGAAGCTGGACTTCCCAAAGTCACTACCCAGCTTCCACTTTACAACGAGTTCAACGTCGCCGAGCGAGCGATACGCGCCATCGCCGCCTTCGATTACCCGACCAGCCTCCATCAGATCCAAGTCCTTGATGACTCCACGGACGAAACACGCGGCCTTGTCGATTCCGTAGCGGAGGAGCTGCGGGAAAAGGGAATATGTATCGACGTCTTCCGGCGTGACATAAGGACCGGTTACAAAGCCGGTGCGCTCTCTGACGCCATGCCCTCCGCCCATGGAGAGTTCATTGCCATCTTCGATAGCGATTTCGTCCCTGAACCCAATTTCCTGCGCCGCATGCTCCCGCATTTTCACGGTGAAAAAACCGGCTTGGTGCAATCACGCTGGGGGCACTTGAACCGCAGGGAATCGCTGTTAACCCGTGCCCAATCAGTGGGCATCGACGGCCATTTTGGTATCGAGCAGACCGCTCGTTCCGCGAATCATCTATTCCTCAACTTCAACGGCACTGCTGGTATTTGGCGACGCACTACCATCGAGGACGCGGGTGGCTGGACGGCCGATACCCTAACCGAAGACCTCGACCTCTCCTATCGGGCGCAGCTCCGTGGCTGGCACCTCGAATACGTTCCAGACGTCGTCGTCCCAGCGGAAATCCCGGAAACTTATTCCGCTTTTAAAAGCCAGCAATTCCGCTGGGCAAAGGGCTCCATACAAACCGCGAAAAAACTTCTCCCCACCATTTTCCGTTCCGACCAACCTTTCTTCACAAAGCTGCAAACCATCTTCCATCTCTGCCATTACTTCGCGCATCCGCTGATGTTCGTGTTGGCAATTCTGGCACTGCCGGCTTTGAAATATCTTGGCGGAGAACTCCCACCTCTCTGGCTGGCCGTTTTTATCATCCCCCTTCTCTTCTCCACCCTTGGCCCAACGGTTCTCTACACCTGCAGCCAGCGCCACCTTCACCCTCACGATTGGAAAGCACGCATCGCCCTCTTGCCAGCACTGGTCTTGGTAGGCTTCGGCATCTGCATTTCCAACACACGCGCCGTAGGCGAGGCCCTGCTGGGAATTGAAAGCGGCTTCATACGCACGCCGAAACGCGGAAGCAAAGTCACCAAATCTTACAAGACCACCGCCAGCCTGATACCATTACTGGAAATCACCGCTGCCATCTATTGCGCGGTCAGTCTGGTGATTTACGCGAGTAGGGAAATTTACGGCATCGTCCCCTTCCTATTCCTTTACGTCGCCGGCTTCGCCTTGGTCGGCATCTCCAGCCTCCGCGAGCAATCCAATGCGAAGTAAGCACCTCAACTCTCGGAATGTTGCATGGGCCATCTGCCTCATTATTTCCGCCGTTGCCTGCATCATCTGGTCGCAGATCCCCTCTATCGAAAGCCTCCCTCGGCTCCGCATCGCACTGTTCGCCATCCAAGGCTTCAGCATGCTTGGGCTGGTGTTTTTCTTCCCGAAAACCAACCACCGCACCGCACTCAAACTAATCCTTCTCTCCGCAGTCCTCCTACGCGTCCTGCTCTGGCCAGCGCCCGTTTCGGATGATGTGAACCGCTACCTATGGGAGGGGAAAATCGTCGCTTCCGGTGAGAACCCCTACAGCGCTCCAGCAGACGATGCTCGCTGGGAGAACCGTCGCGACGCGATCTGGGAAGGTATGAATCATCACGACCGCCCCACCGCCTACCCACCCGGAGTCCAGTGGCTCATGGGAGCGACCACGATGATTTCGCCTTCACTGAAATCTTTTAAAATCCTCGCTCTGGTCGGTGATCTCACCGCACTGCTCATCCTCTTCGCGCTGCTCCGGCAACAAATCGCGCCCATTCGCTGGGCGGGATTCTACGCCTTCAACCCGATCATTCTCAACGCCTTCGCAGCTGAAGCACATTTCGACAGCCTGATGATCGCAGCAATGCTTGGCGCCGTCTTGGCAGCCCAATATAGAAAGAAATCCGCGTGGCTATGGTTAGGCATCGCCATACAGATCAAGCTCATCTGCCTCGTTCTCGTGCCGTTGTTTCTCACAAAAAAATCCCTACGAAGTTCGTGGATCCTACCGCTCATTCTAATCCTCCCCGGCCTGCCGTTTCTTTCCGCGCTCCCAAATTGGCTCACAGGCATACGCGAGTTCGCGGGATCCGGCGCGTTCAATGCGCCTCTCTTCAGCCTACTTGCCAGCCAAGAAATGCACTTGGAAATCGTCCGCAGCATCTGCTTCATCGCCTTTGGACTATTCGCAGCCACCATCTGCATTGCACGCTGGCGTGGCCTGGCACTCATCGATTCAGCTCTATGGATGCTCGGCGCTCTGCTCGTATGCTCGCCCATTGTACATTTCTGGTATCTCGCTTGGCTACTTCCACTCGCAGCCCTTCGCCCCTCTTTCGCATGGATCACACTCTCCATCACCATGGCAGTGTATTTCATCGCATGGGAAACTCAGGCACATTTTGGTTGGTGGGGTTTTGAATACCAGATCGCAGCGATCATCTGGCTGCCGTGGCTCATGGCAGCCATCGCCCAACATCGGTTCCTACCGACACGCCTTCTTGCGAAGCCATTGACACCCCAACCTTCGCCCCGGTTCTCTATCGTAATACCCGTTCTCAAAGCCGGACCAGAACTGCAGCCTCTCATTACTTCCCTGCGCAAGGATACCACTGACGAAACCGAAATCATCGTCGTCGAGGTCGCTTCACAGGGAGCATCCAGCTCTCAGGATAACATTGCGGGGACTCGCCTCATCACCGCACCACGCGGCAGAGGAAACCAAATCGCCGCCGGCATTTCCGTAAGCTCGGCTCCGTGGATCTTGGTCGTGCATTCGGACTGTCTTCCCAACGCCAATTTCACCGAGCCTTTCCAGCAAGCTGTCGCAATACATCCGAATGCCTCACTCATCATTTTCGGCCAGCGCTTCGATAAAACCGGAATCGGATCGCTCATGATCGAAACTCTCAATGAACTGCGAGTCGTCTTCGGTGGAGTTGCTTTCGGCGATCAAACCATGGTCCTCCGCCGCTCAGCTCTGGAGCAATCCGGCGGTTTCCCAGCTCAACCGCTAATGGAAGACGTCGAGGCCAGCATGCGCCTCGCCTCTCAGGGAGACGTGATCTATCTCGGCGAAGAATGGACGGTCTCCGCCAAGAAATGGTCCTCTAATTTTCTCAGCCGCTTCTTTCTTGTGATCCGGCTCGTCGCCTCCTACCAGCTCGCACGCCTCCGAGGAAAAGCCCGCGCAGCCGCCGTTTCCGAAAAAATGTATTCGCAATATTATCCATCACGAGATCAGGAAAAAACCTGAGCATCCATCCGTAGTAAAGGATCACTTGCTTATGCTGATAGCTGCAGAATACTTTCAATCTTATGAAAGGCCTTTTTGTTTTACTCGCCGGTGCTTTGAGTTCGTGTGCCATTGAAAAACCCGATTACCAAACGGTAACAAAAGAGGGCTCATTCGAGGTTCGGAAATACAGCTCCATCCCCATCGTTTCCGCTCCCATGGATGACATGGAAAATCGCAATCAATCATTCCGGAAACTCTTCAAATACATACGCGGAGAGAATTCTAGGAAGACAAAAATCTCCATGACCGCTCCCGTCTTCATGGACCAACAATCTGAAGCGGATACTAAAACGAAATCTCGCATGAGCTTCATGATACCCGCGGAAGTCGCAAAAACGGGCGCACCCTCACCCGATGCAACGGGCGTTTCTCTTGACGAAATACAGTCGGGCACCTTCGCCGTTCTGCGATTCAAAGGCTGGGAAGATGAGACAGCTCGGAAAGACGCTTCCGCAGAGCTCGATGGTTTGATTTCCGCTCAGAAACTCAGCCCGATCGGCCAAAAATTCTTCGCGTTCTACAACCCGCCTATTACTCCCGAATTCCTGCGCCGCAACGAAATCTGGCAACGAGTCGAAAATGTCGATTGAACCTGTTTGCCTTCCCTTGAAATAGAGGCATATTAATTCCCATGGCAGACGATCTACAAAAAAGCGTTAATCAACTGGACAAGGATCTCTCGAATTCTTGGATGGAGCTCAGTGAACGAGTCAGAACCCTAGCGGCCGATTTGAAACTCAAGACCGCCGGCACAGAAATTGGAGCAGAGGCTGAACACCTCTCCACTCAGGCAGCTCTTCTTTGCGACCACGTCTCAAAACTTCACGAGGATGTAACCGACTTGGTTGAAAACATCGAAACGAGAGTCCCTCTTATCGGCTCCGAAGGCGCCCAGCCTGCCAAAACTGCAGTCGACGAAATCGAACGCGAAACAATCCAGATCCAACGCGAAAGCCACGAACTCCGCAACGATTTCAAAGACATCCTCAAAGCACTCTTCATGTGGAAAGACGATCCAGAGGAGCGCATCAAAGAGAAGAAATCTTAAGTCGTAACTGGGACTTACAGAGGCCTGTTACGAACTACTAGCTCTACGCCCTTTCCGAGGCCGAAAGACTTTTTCGGTTTTTTACTTCACCCTCGGCGCTGCAAGAACAGATCGATTCCATCGACCAGTGCTATCCAACTCGCCTCGATAACGCTTCCGGAAACACCAACGGTTCCCCAGCTGGCCTCCCCATGAGAGGAAACGATCAACACGCGCGTTTTCGCAGCAGTAGTTTCCTGACTATCGAGAATACGAACCTTGTAATCGACCAAGGAAACTTCAGCTATTTCCGGGTAGAACGGTAACAGGGCTTTCCTTAAAGCAAGGTCGAGCGCGTTCACCACGCCATTACCTTCGGCTACTGTGAGGACTCTTTCTCCACCGATCGTGAGCTTCACCGTAGCTTCACAAACTGGCTCGTGGCCGTCCTGATAATGACGGAAACTGACGTGATATTCATTGGGTAAAAATAGACTCTTATAATTTCCCAACTCGCGACGTATCAGCAATTCCAATGAACCACCAGCCGCCTCAAACGAGTATCCTTCGTGCTCCATTTCCTTAACCTTGGAAAGCACCGCCGCAGCTTCGGGAGCGCCTTTCTGCAATGGCATTCCGATCTGCTCGGCTTTTAGCAAAATATTTGACTGCCCGCTGAGCTCGGAAACAAGAATCGTCTGCTCATTACCCACGCTGGAAGGAACAATGTGCTCATAACTGCGAGCAAGTTTCTGCACCGCATTGACGTGCATGCCTCCTTTGTGCGCAAACGCGGTCTGCCCCACAAACGCAGCTCTTGCGAAATGCGGGTTATTTGAGACGTCATCCACGAAGAACGAAAGGTCGCGCAACTCTTCCAAATTCGGCACCGCTTCCATGCCCATTTTAAGCTGTAGGATGGGAATCACGGAGGTCAGGTTGCAGTTACCCGTGCGTTCGCCGTAGCCATTGATCGTGCCCTGCACGTGACTCGCTCCCGCATCCACCGCAGCGACGGCATTGGCGACGGCGAGTTCGCAATCATTATGCGTGTGAATACCAATCGGCGTTTCTGGCAGAGCCTCGCGAACCGCCGCACAGATTTTCATAATCTCCTTCGGCAGGGTCCCGCCGTTAGTATCGCAAAGCACCAGACAGGCAGCCCCACCTTTCGCTGCAGCTTTCAATGTCGCCAAGGCATGCTCGGCAGAGTCCTTGTAACCATCGAAAAAGTGTTCCGCATCATACACGACCTCACGGCCATTCTCGACCAAGTGACTCACTGTATCGAAAATCATTGCTTGGTTCTCTTCAGCCGTAGTCCGCAAAATTTCTGTAACATGCAGCTCCCAGCTCTTTCCAAAAATGGTCACGACTGGGGTCTCTGCTTCAAGTAAGAGCTGCACTTGAGGATCTTCAGAAACTTTGACATTCGCCCGCCTGGTGGAACCGAACGCCGCCAGCTTCGCGTGCTTCAGGTCAAGTTTCTTAGCCTCACGGAAAAACTCCACGTCCTTGGGGTTGGAGCCGGGCCAACCACCTTCGATGTAATCGACGCCAAATTCATCCAGACGTCTGGCGATCCTAAGCTTATCTAAACCAGAAAGCTGAAAACCCTCGCCTTGGGTTCCATCGCGCAAGGTCGTATCGTATATATGGACAAGTTTCATATGGCTCTGGTGCGGGGGCGCGGAGGCTAGACGCGACCTAGCTGGGGCGCAAGCCGGAAGAGGAGAGTTCCACCTTCCTTAGGAGGGAGCTTCGTTGACAATCAATTCTCGGCTCATACACTATTCCTCAGAGGTTTCCTCACCGAATACATGTCAGACCCTTATTTATCCGCCGATCAGCGTTCCTTCCAATGCCCTAGTTGTGACGGTCGTATTGTGATTCCCATTAATCTTCCTGCGACGACTGGGCCATGTCCACATTGCCAAGTTTCAATCACTTCACCGGAACCAAATAACGAAACCAGCTCGGAAGAAAAAAAATCCACCGGAACGGAGAATAAAATCTCACAAGAATCGACAGAGCCAATCAACAAAGCTTCGGATACTATCGCCGAAGAATCGCCGACAGTGGCATCATTGCCAAAACCAACCGGATACTCTACCGCACCAAAATCTGAATCGACTTCGGAAAAAGACGTCGAAAAAGACGTCGAAAAAGAGCTCGATGCCGAACCTATTACAAAACCGGCTGAAGGCGCTCCGAAATCCAAAAAGAAATCCAAGCTGCTATTAGTTTTCCTCTTACTCTTTGTGATACTCACAATCGGAGCTATCGCAATGTTCGCGGCCCTCACTGGAACCCCTCTTAGCAGCTTACCTGGTAAACTTCTAAGTCTCGCGAACAAGCAAGGCGTTTCGGAGTTGAGAACACCTCAGTATGACTGGAATCAAGCTTCCAAAAAAACTCTTCAGGATTACTTAAATGCAACAACTGTAGAAGAGAAGCTCCCTCACATATTAAACGCCGAGGCACTCAGACCAACCATCGAGAGCTTCTACAAAGAAATTTCCATTCCCGAAACGGACCGTAGCTCGGAATCGTTCGAATTCATTCCTCTATCGCCCGATGAAAGAGCCAAAGGCTTCCTTCTTTTCGCCTCAATTCCCGTGACCTTCGAAGCTGAAGAGAACGCGGAGGCACCGAGCAAAATCTTGGCGTTTTTCAAAGAAACTGCAGACGGGCCGAAGCTCGACTGGGAGGTCTTCGCCCAGACTAAATACCGGACCTTCCAAAAATTCTGCGAAAAACCCGAGGTTGGAACCTCGAAGGTATTCCGCATACTCGTAAAACAGATGCCGAGCCGCCCTTCCGATATCGGACGTGGAACCAAAACGTATCGCTTCTATGATCCGGTAAATATTACTGATACGGTGGATATCTCTGTAAAATCCGATTCCACTGCTGGGCGCACGTTTTCCGTATTAAGATCTGGCCAGAATAATGAGTCAGCCATTGCCGACGCGCGCCCTGCTACCGTCGAGCTTGAATGGATCAGCTCAGCAGAAAAGCCGGAATTAGTTTTGAAAAATTTCGTCTGCTGGGAATTTGCTAATCTTGGCGGAACAGCCACTAAGAATTAGTCAGAACGCTGCGGCTCCATGGCACTCTCCAACATTCCCACGATCGTAGCGATCGCCTCACCTGTCGGCGTCGGAGCAATTTCCCTCATTCGCATTTCAGGTCCCAATGCATTAAAGATCGCCGACCTTGCGACAGGAAAAGCGACCTCATCTTCCATGCCCAGGCTCGCAAGAAGATGCAAAATTCGCGATACATCCGGCGCTGTTATCGATGACGGCCTAATAACCTCCTTCCATGCGCCTAACTCCTTCACAGGAGAGGACACCGTGGAGTTCGCCGGACACGGTGGCATCCTAGTCACTCGTGAAGTCCTCTCGCGCTTCCTCGAATGCGGCGCGACGCATGCCTCCCCTGGAGAGTTTTCCCAGCGCGCCTTCTTAAACGGAAAACTGGATCTCACCCAGGCCGAGGGAATCATGGACCTCATTTCTGCGCAAACACGCCTAGCCATTCGCGCTGCTCATTCGCAACTTGAAGGCACTCTTGGCAAACGCACCACCGAAGCACGCGACGACCTTCTTGGCGTTCTGGCACATCTTGAAGCGTGGATCGACTTCCCAGACGAGGACATCGATCCGGAGACCACAGTCCAGCTCCGCTCCAGAATCGATACAATCAATCGCACTATCGACTCCCTGCTAGCTACCGCCGATCAAGGCCGCGTGCTGCGCGAGGGCGTCCGAACTGTTATTTTTGGTGAACCAAACGTCGGGAAATCCTCACTGCTCAACCGCCTTCTTGGATTCGACCGCGCCATCGTTTCCGACATCGCGGGAACCACCCGTGACACCATCGAGGAGGTCATCAACCTCCATGGCATTCCACTGCGGCTCGTCGATACCGCGGGTGTGCGTAAGTCCGAGGATCTGATCGAATCCCAAGGCATCCAACGCACAGTCCGCCAGATCGAAGACGCTGACCTGCTTTTAGAAATTGCCGATGCTTCAAAACCCCGCCCAGAACGTGCCGTATATCCCTCCACAGAAGCGACACATCTGCTAATTCTCAATAAATCAGACCTAGGAGAAGATCCCTCTTGGACGGACGCGGAGGCCATCCGCATTTCCTGCCTCAATCAAGAAGGATTCGACCAACTCTCCGAAAAAATTCGCTCCGCCCTGCACTTTAATGAGGCGGATTTCGGAGAACATGCGGTGGCAATTAACGCTCGTCACCAAGCGTCATTACAGCTTGCTAGGACAAGTCTCAGCAGCGCTCTAGATCTCCTTAGGGACAACGACACCAACCCTGAACTCGCAGCAATTGATCTCCGTGAGGCTCTCGATGCACTCGGAGAAATCCCTGGGAAAGTCGATACAGAAGATCTCCTCGGCGTCATCTTCTCCCAGTTCTGTATCGGAAAATAAGCTTGGTCGCGAACCATTACTTGGCTTCAAAAGCCCCCAGTATCGTCGGTCAGAAATAGAAACCTGATTGCCTTCCTAACATCAGGCGTTAATTTATTAACAGACATGAAATCTACCCTCGTTCTTTTTCTGGCTTTTGTCACTGCGGCGTTCGCAGTCCCTCTCACCAAACAGACCATTGCCACTGGCCTCAATGACCCCATGGAAGTCGCGATCGCTCCCGATGGAGACCTGTTTGTGGTGGAGCGCGAGGGGCGCGTATTGCGTATCAACCCAAAAACAGGCGGCCGGTTTGAAATCGGGGAAATCGCGGTGGAGGCCCGGAGGTCAACTGATCCAAAGAGCAGCTACGCTCGCGAGGACGGGCTGCTAGGTATCGCTCTCGACCCAGATTTCTCTAAAAATCAGCGCATCTTTCTCTACTACAGCGCGCCAAATATTATCGCGAACCGCCTGTCCCGATTCACCCTGAAAGACGGCAAAATCGATCCGGCCTCCGAACTACAGCTCCTTGAAGTGCCGACTGAGCGCGAGAAAGATGTTTGCCACCACGGCGGATCCGTCGAATTCGGCGCGGATGGATTGCTCTACGTCTCCATGGGCGATAACACCAATCCCTTTGAAAGCGCGGGAGTCGCCCCCATCGACGATCGCGACGGCCGCACCGAATGGGACGCCATGCGCTCCGCAGGAAACACAAATGACCTCCGCGGAAAAATCATTCGCATCAAGCCCACGGAGACCGGCTACGAAATCCCCGAAGGAAACCTTTTCAAACCTGGCACAGAAAAGACTCGCCCAGAGATTTACGTGATGGGTTGCCGCAACCCATTCCGCATATCTATCGATCCAAAAACCAACTCCCTCTATTGGGGCGAAGTCGGCCCAGACGCGCGAGATGATTCCGACAAAGGCCCGCGTGGCCACGACGAAGTCAACCAAGCCAAAGCCGCTAGCAACCACGGATGGCCATTTGTAATTGCCGACAACAAGCCCTATCCCATCCGCAATTTCGCTGGCAACACCATCGGTGAAATAACCGATCCTACTGCCCCCGTAAATCCCGGTCAGCGCAACACAGGCCTTAAAACCCTACCACCCGCCACACCGGCCTTGATTTGGTATCCTTACAACGATAGCGAGGAATTCCCCGCAATGGGCAAGGGTGGGCGCAACGCGATGGCCGGTCCTGTCTTTTATTTTGATCAAAACAGGAAATACAATATCCTCAGCAGAGAAGACGACCGCACACTCCTGACCTACGAATGGATGCGAGGAAAAATTTTCAAAGCCAAGCTCGATAGCAATGAAGAGCTTGAAAAGCTCGAAATCTTTATGGAAAAGCTCGTCCACCCCATGGACTTGGAAATGGATAAGGACGGCTCTCTCGTCCTTCTCGAATACGGCTCCGGATGGTATTTTAACAACAATGGATCGGTTTCACGACTCCTTCCGGATGATGGCAATAAGCCACCTTCGATCTCGATCAAACCCACACCTGGCACTGTCGACAGCTATTCCGTCGCCGAAGCCAACGACCCCGAAAACGAGAAAATCACCGTCACTTGGTATGCCAGTGAGGGCGTCAGTGAACGCAAATTAGGAGACGGCTCCAGCGTCACCCTGCCATCCGGAAATTTCCAAGATATACGCGCGGTTGCCACAGACGGAGCAGGCGCGCGCACAGTCGCACGCATCGCGCTGGATCACTCACAAGATCTGCCGCAACTCACCCTCGATCTTGGAAAGAGCCGCAAAGCTGCTGATTTCGGTGAAACTATTCAATTTAACATCACTTCAGAAACCGCGCCAAAAGCATCCGACGTCATCGTACGCGCCCGGTATATCGAGCCCACAGGACACGACGCTGGCGGCCCTCAATTTAACACTGAAATCACCGAGATAGCTGCAAACAACCAATGCCTTGCCTGTCACCAAGTCGACGCATCCTCCGTCGGCCCCTCCTATCTCGACGTCTCGATAAAATACCGTGGTCAGCAAAACTCCGCCGAGTATCTGAAAAATAAACTTAAGAATGGTGGTGCCGGTGTCTGGGGAGAGATTCCCATGCCTCCTCAGGTCGCGCTCAAATCCAAAGACGCGGATAAACTCGTCGCCGCTATTTTAAACATCTCACAAGGCATCAGCGAAACCAAAGGCTTAGTCAACGGGGCCATTACTCTCTCCCCCCAAGGCAATGCTGAAGCTGGCGGCGCATGGGAAATCTACGCGGAAGCCCCGGGCTACTCCTCGGCCAGAATACGCATCGCTGCAGAGTGAGTCAAAACACGCCTACTGCTTAGGCTTGAATTCTCTACCGGTTGGCATTACTTCGTCTGCGTGCTAACGATCAAGAAACTGACCAAAACCCTCGGAGGGCGTACGCTCCTCCGAGAAGCCGATATGTCGATTAACTGGGGCGAACGCGTCGCTTTGGTCGGTCCAAACGGAGCAGGAAAGTCCACCTTGTTCCGGATGATACTCAATGAGGATCAACCGGACGAAGGCACGATCGACCGAGATGAATATGCGATCACCGGTTACCTTCCGCAAGAAGCCGGCGAACCGAGTGATGAAACCATCTTGGAAATCGCCATGGGCATCACCCCTGAAATGATCGGCCTGCTGCGTACGATACGTGAAGGCGAAAAATCCGGCGATCTATCCAGCCCAGAGTTCGCCAAAGCTCAGGACCAGTTTACCGCACTCAACGGCTACCAGCTCGAGCCAAAAGCTAAGAAAATCTTAGCTGGATTGGGCTTCAAGCAAGAGGACTTTCAGAAACCCGCCCGCGAATACTCCGGTGGCTGGGTGATGCGCGCGCATCTCGCCCAACTCCTCGTCATGGAGCCCGACCTACTGATGCTTGACGAGCCGACCAACCACCTCGACCTCATTTCCCTGCTCTGGCTTCAGCGCTACCTACTCAACTACTCCGGCGCAATCCTGATGATCTCCCATGACCGCGACTTCATGGACACGATGATCGAAAGCGTCATCGAGATCGATCCGGACGCCATGGAACTCATTTCCTATAACGGCAATTACTCCACATATCTGGAAGAACGCGAAAAAGTCTACGAACGTAAGGTCCAAGCCTACCGGAACCAGAACAAGGAAATCGAAGGCCATATGGAATTCATCGAGCGTTTCCGCCAAGTCGGCTCCAAGGCCTCGCAGGTCCAGTCGCGCATCAAGCTGGTCGATAAGATCGAAAAAATCGAGAAGCCGCGCACCCCGCGCAAGCCTTTCAAATTCTCTTTCCCCCAGCCACCACGCTCAAACCAGAAGCTCATCGAAATGGAGAATGTCGGCCAGAGCTATCCGGGCAAACGTATCTACAGCGATCTCAATCTCACCATCGAACGCGGCGACAAGATCGTCCTCGTCGGGCCGAACGGCGCGGGTAAAACCACTCTGCTGAAACTCCTCTCTGGCGAGCTTGAAATTGATGCCGGCAAGAAGGACGTCGGCTACCTCACCAAAATTGGTTATTACTCCCAGCATCGTGCGGAAGCTCTCAACGAGTTCAATACGGTTCTCGATGAAGTCATGGGCGCCTGCGATACCCTTCGCGAGGAAGACGCGCGCGCCATCCTTGGCACTTTCCTGTTCCGCCGCGCAGATGTGGAAAAACGCTGCGGAGTCCTCTCCGGCGGAGAAAAATCACGTCTCAACCTAGTCAAGTTCTTGGTCGATCCACCAAACCTCCTCCTGATGGACGAGCCAACGACCCACCTCGACATTCTTTCCATTGACTCCCTAGTCAATGCCCTTAAATCCTACGAAGGCACCTTGGTCTTCATTTCCCATGACGTGCACTTCATCCGCAACCTCGCGGAAACCACCCTGCACGTGACGCGCGACGAAAAGGATCCTGAGAACGGCGCAATCGTCAAACGCTACACCGGCGGCTACGACTACTTCCTCGAAAAATCCGGCCTCAGCGACGACCGCGGTGCTGTCACAGCTTCGTGACTTCTCACAAATGCCAGTGTCATCAAGATTGATTGACGAGTAATTGAGACCTGACGTGAATCAAATCCAACTGACACCCGGTCATCATGCTCAAAAAAATCCTCTCAACTCTTTCTAAGACCAATACCAGCCCGCCGTTTAATCCCGGAAGCCTTGGCGACCCTTTCGCTCTACAAATCGAGTGGCAACCATTGGTCAAAGGCGGCAGCAACTTCAAGACTCACAGCCTTAGGAAGATCCACGGCCAGCGCATGGAATTTCGCTCATCCATCGGCATGTATCTGTTCAGCAGCATCTTCATTCTCGTCGGCCTCGGTGTTCTCGGATTTGCTGTCTCTAAATGGATTTCGGGATCACCGGATCTCGATGGCCCGGCGAAATACTTTTTACCAGCCTTCGGATTGATCTTCAGTGCTGCCGGTTCGTTTTTATTATACAGCGCGACCATCCCCACTGTATTCGACCTAGACCACGGCTATTTTTGCAAGAATCATAAGAAGCCCGAGCGTTCGATAGATCCGTTAAAGCTCAAAAACTACGCAACACTCGACCAGATTCACGCTCTGCAAATTATCTCTGAATGGGTGAGTAGCAGCGGCAAAAATAGCAGTAATTACAACAGCTATGAACTCAACTTGGTGCTCACAGATGGCTCGCGCCTCAATGTGGTGGATCACGGCAACCGCATAGCAATCCAGCAGGATGCCGAGCAGCTTGCAGCCTTCATCGGTAAGCCGCTCTGGAGCGGACTATGAGGCCACATCGAATAAACAGGATCGAAATTAGATCCTGACTTTTAGAATTTCAGCGCATCGGCACCAGCCGGATCTGATAGATCTTCGGCCAGCATTTCCCAGTGACAAACAATTCACGCGCCACTGGATCATAAGCGATGCCGTTCAGCACATGTTCAGGATTGGACCTCCTCTCCTTCGCATCGATACCAGTGAGATCGATCACCCCGATAACCACTCCGGTATTAGGATTGATACGGAGAATTATTTCACTATGCCACACGTTGGCAAAAATTTCTCCTTCGATGAATTCCAGTTCATTCAGCATATCCACTGACTTACCGCCCAAGCGAACCGTCACTTCGCGGATCACGCGGAACGTCACTGGATCGAGAAAGAGAAGTCGGTCACTACCGTTACTCATGATCAGAAGCTCACCATCGCTTGTAAGCCCCCAGCCTTCGCCTTGGTATTTGAAGTTTCCCAGCGGCTGTAGAGTCTTCGCATCGTACACGAATCCCTTCTGATTCTCCCATGTCAGCTGGAAAATTTTCCCGTGTAACTCGGCTGCGCCTTCACCAAAAAAGTTTGCCGGTAAGTCTCTTTTTACCAACACCCTGCCAGATTTCTTTTCAACACGTCGGATGCTCGTCGTTCCATAGCCACCCGTACTTTCAATCCAATCTCCATTCGAAATCAGTAACCCCTGTGTAAATGCATTCGTGTCATGCGGTAATTCCCGAACTATTTCATAACTCAACTGGCCGTGTTTCCTCCAATCAGGAGCTTGGCGGGCTTCAGTCACCACTACCGACCGCTCAGCAGGTTGCGGCTTTTCCTGACAAGCCACTCCTGTCAGAAAACAGGCAGCTAAGCAGAAGGATTGAAATTTCATGATGTTATAGACCAACGGCAGCACCTTGGTTTCAAATGCCATTTATACGGGCCCAACATAAAAGCTTTTGGCTATTTCCGGCCAGATAGAAATAGACCAAACAAAAGCCTAAAGGCTGGAGAAAAGTCGTCGGGCTTATTTGCTACCCATGCCTCAATTTCATCAGTCGGAAACGGCATCATTGCTTCGATCTCAGAAGCTGGAAAATTTACCGGGCCTTCGTGTTTGATCTGGAACAAGTGAATGTGTTCCCAGCCATTTTCCTTGGAAGGCTTGACCGAAGCCACAGCCTCAAAATCGTCAGGAGCCACCCCTTCTATCCCGATCTCTTCTCCCAACTCACGACTCGCAGCCGTCCGGTAATCTTCTCCTGCATCCAGGTGTCCCGAGACACTTGAGTCCCATAGCCCAGGATTCCGATCTTTTTTCAACGAGCGCTTTTGTAGCCAGATATCCCCTTTCCGGTTCATTACCAAAACATGCACCGCACGATGAATCAGGTCCTTCGCATGCACTTCCGCCCGTGTCGCTGTGCCGGTGGAAACGTCATTTTCATCTACCACATCAAAAAGTTCGTCTCCGCTCTGCGGCTGATCTTTTAGTGGATGACTGTCGTAAGCGCGGGTAAGCGTTATCCATTTTGCGAGGTCTAGTTCCTCCCCACGCACCGTCGCAGATAGACCCATTTGTTCAGAAATCTCTTCCCATGGCGGAGAAGGCGGTAGCTGTTTCTTGAGTTGCTTACGGCGCTGGGCAAAGCCGCGACGCACCAGTTCGTCAAACAAACGTGCGTCGAAGGTTGGCGCATCTTTGTCTTCACGCGGAGTCAGCGCTGCAACTGAGGAATCGATATTTGGCTTTGGGTAAAACGCCTCCGGGGGAACCACACGTAATGGCTGGACGTTCCAATTCACCTGCATGCGTAAGCTGAGAATTCCGTAATCCTTGGTTCCCGGTTGTGCTCCCAAACGATCAATCACTTCTTTCTGCAACATAATCACCGCCCGTGAAAAGGGATGTGGTGCACTCAGCAAGTTCTTCATGATCGCCCCACCGGATGAGTAGGGAAGATTTCCCAAAAACTTCAGCGGACGGTGCTTAAACAAAAAACGCCGGTCGAACTTTGCTCCATCCGCGTGGTGGACTTCGACATCGTCTCGATCCTTGAACCGCTCGCGCAAATCATTTGCAAGCCTTGGATCAAACTCGATTAAAATGACTCTGCGTGCATGACCCAGCAAGTGCTCAGTTAACGACCCAGCACCCGGACCCACTTCCACCACGGCCTCGTCCGGCTTAAGCTCAAGCTGTGAGACAATCCATCGCGAGATGTTCGCATCGACCAGAAAATTTTGCCCGAGTTGCTTACTCGGGAACACCCGTGCTCGATCGAGAACTTCGCGAATTTGGTTACCAGTCATTTTTCTGAATCTGGCTTTCGAAACGCTTGCTGGCCAGCGCGTAAATCAAATTTGGGTTTATCAAAGTGCCGTAAACACACGCCCTTTACCGTCTTGCCAAGCAGTCTTTACGCTTTGGAATAGAACATCGAGTTGGGATTTGGAGAGCATACGATACTCGATCGTTCTCGCATGAGTTGTGACCGGGTATTCTTTTACAACCATATCTTGTAATTCAATGCCCAAGCTACCAGCTCTCGACTTCGCAACCTCGGTCAATTCAGCAGCGCGGTCCACCAATGCCGCAGCGGCAGAACCCTGGCCACCGACGCTAACCGGGGAGATAAAATAAAATCGAGCCAAAGCTTGCCCATTCGTATCAACCGTCACTTCATCGACGATCAATGTGCCGTTTAATAAATATTTGTGCCGACTTACCGAAGAAATACGCCCCAGTGCCACCACATAATTTCCACCCTGCATTCTAGCTTCCCAAAAACCATTTCTACCATTTTCGCTAGTGGCTTCAGCTGGTTGATCTTCTTCAGGAACCTGCTGGGTATTTTGTGAAAAACACAGTGTGGAAAGTGCCAGCATAAGGTGAAAAACGAGAATCGGTTTCTTGATCATGCAGAAGTATTGCAAACCGCAGGTATGTCTGACCAGCCTTCAGAATACTTAAGTAATATTAAGTATTGAATCGGGTTTTAAACTATTTATGGTTCGGCAATGGTTCGCTACCGTCCAAATGTCGCTGCTTTGATGATCAACGCGGACGGGGCTCTCCTCATCTGTGAGCGGACAACAATTCCCGGAGCATGGCAGTTCCCACAAGGTGGTGTTGACGATGGGGAAGGAACCAAGGAAGCCCTCTACCGGGAAGTTGAGGAAGAAATTGGGCTTCGTAAGAAACATTACGACATCATCGATCAAAAAAACGGCTACCGTTACCTTTACCCCCCGAATGTGCGCCAGAAAAAACTCAAAAAACACGGCAATCATGGACAGGAACAAACCTACTTTTTATGCCGCTTGAAATCAGGTGCACCTGAAATCAATATCAATCAATCACCTCAAGAGTTCTGTGCCTACCGGTGGATTGCACCCAAGGAATTCGATTTGGACTGGCTGCCCAGCTTCAAGCACGAGGTCTACCGTGAAGTCATGAAAGACTTCTTCGGAATTTCTCTTTAAAGACTTCCTAGGAAGCCGCAATTTTCTGCGGATACTCACCTTTTTTAATCAACTCACCAATTGATTCAACCACGTGTGGTTTATCCTCCGGGAAAGTGACTCCGAACCACGTCGCACTTGTCTCGATCACTTCACATTGCGTTTTCCCTTGGCCAATCAATGAGTCCACAACGGTCGGTATATAAAATTCACTCTTTAACTCGCTGGCATGGTTCTTGAGGAATTCCACGAATTCCACTTCAAGATCCTCCATAAAGCCGCGGGGAAAGGCCCAGAAGTTCATCGAAGACGGTGCGGAAGCATCAAGGATTTTCTTTTGACCATCCAATCCCGTTCCAGAGACGACACCCGCATCGTCACGGGAGATTTTCACGACTTCCTCGACTCCGAGTAATAATCGCTCAGGGCTGATTTCACAGATCCCGCGGTTGACGCTGCCATGCTCGGAAAGCGTATTTTCAAGAGGGTATGCAATCAGACCGCAGCTCGTTCCATCGGATTCACTGAGAAATTGCGCGGCCCGCAGATAGGCATCGCTACCGTAAAAATCATCCGCGTTAATCACGGCGAAAGAGCCATCAACCAGGTCGCGAGCTGCACGGATCGCATGAGTTGTGCCCCATGGCTTCTCACGACCCGCTGGCGCCCTGAAAGGCTCCGGCAGGTCATCTAGAGACTGAAATGCATACTCAACCTGAATTCGGTCTGCAAAACGCTCACCAATACCTTTTTTAAATGCATCTGAAAACTCCTCACGAATGACAAAAATGACTCGATTGAAGCCTGCTCGAATCGCATCATAAACCGAGTAATCCAATACGGTCTCCCCGTTTGGCCCCATGGGATCAAGTTGTTTAAGGCCGCCATAACGGCTACCCATTCCAGCTGCGAGAACGATTAAAGAAGGCATAAATGAAACGCTAAACAGCAATCCGATAGCTGTCGAATCAAAGGTTGCCTATCTCCAGGCGGTTTATACCGATCTCACTAATACAAAAAAACGGGGTGATCTTTCAATCACCCCGCTTTCTAAAAGTTTATCTTCTAGAGATCAATACTCGTAGTTCAGGTAGAAGTTAAACTGGCCACCTTGATCAGCCTGTTTATCCGGAGAGCTTACAGGAACTGCGTAGTCCAAAGCCAAGGGAATCGGGCTAATTGGAAGCTTAAGACGGATGCCGACACCTACGTCACTATAAACGTCATCTGGTCCAATATCCCAAGTTCCAGAGTTCACGAAACCTATATCGTAGAACACTGCCGCACGGACAGTTTCAATGATCGGTATCGTATATTCCGTGCTGATAAACGCTAGTGACTGGCCACCAAGGACTTCGTTGGAGCCTCCGGCTCCATTGTCACGAGGCCCACCGATGTCGCGGAATTCGAAACCGCGTAGGGTGCGACCACCACCTAAGAACATACGCTCAAAGACTGGAACCTCACCGCTGTAAGCATCAACGAATGCCATTTCTCCGTTCACCGAGAGAATGGTGTCCCACTTGAAGTTCCAATATTTCGCTGCCTGAGCTGAGAATGTGATCGTTTCCACATCTCCTCCTAAACCGGCAAGGGTAAGAGAGAGGTCAACTCGCTCACCACTACGTGGCAGAAGCGTGCTATCGCGGCTATCATAGAGATAGTTGAGAGTCACCGCGCTGCGGAGATACTGCTCGTCTGGAATTGAGTTGCGGAAAAACGGAGTCGCATTCCCCTCCAAAGCCACGTCAATACTTTCAAGCGTGTATTCAAGCTTCAGTGAAGACTTGTCAGTAAGAGGCTTACGAAGAAACACAGACGCACCAGCGTTGGTTTGCTCATAGACATCACTGAAGAAAGCGGACTGACGGTAGAACAACTCACCACCTAAAGAAAGTTGGCGATCCATGAACCACGGCTCAACCAAGGAAACAGTGAACTCGCTGCGTTGGGAACCAGCACGAAGATTCATACCAAAACGCTGTCCGCCACCAGTGAAATTCCAAGGATTGGTGATATCAAAGTTCGACTGCTCCAAAGTCACGAAACCGACCACGTTATCGATCGAGCTGAAGCCGACACCAACGCCTACAGATCCAGTGCTGCGTTCCTCGACCAGAATATCAACATCGCGATAACCATTTCCACCGGGAGTTCCGTCCGCTTGAACGCTGCCGAAATACTGAAGATTTTCCAGACGTGCTTTGGTGGTTTCCAATTCAACCGAGTTGAACCAATCACCCGGCTTCAGTGGCACCTCGCGACGAATCACCTTATCTTTCGTTTTGGTATTGCCTTGGATATTTACTTTACCAACGCGGAACCTCGCCCCCTCGGTAATCATGTATTTGATATCCACGCGGTTTGGTCCTGCGTCTTTCACATCCGGAGTGACCATGGCGTCCGCATATCCACGGGAGCCGTAGAAGCTACGAATGGTTTTAATATCCGCTCGCATCTTTTTCGAAGAATAAGCGTCTTCACCCTGCAAGGTAAGTGACGGATAGAGCTCTTCAGCTTTGAAAACGGTCATTGGACCGAAGCTGATACCAGCAACAGTGTATTTTTCTCCTTCTTGAATTGGAATGACTAGATCAACACGACCATCACCAACCGCCTCGCGGCGGATTCCCGGGCTACTCGCGCGGAGGTATCCTTCGCTGCGGTAGAAATCCAGAACCGAATTGAGATCATCGTCCAAGGATGCGGATTCGAAACGGCCCGATTTAGTCAGCCATGAGAACCAACCTTTTTCTTTGGTTTTCATTTCCTTCCTGAGGTCTGCAGCTGCAAATACCTCATTACCTTCAAAGCGAATCTTACGAACCTCATTTTTCGTGCCTTCATCGATCACGAAGATCAGATCAGAAAAACCTGGCTCATCAGTCTCTTGTGTGCGGTGCGTGACCAATACATCCGGATAGCCATAGCCTTGGTAATATTCCTCAATATTACGGCGAGCCTCAAGAATCTGTTCATCACTCATCGCGGATCCAGATTTGAGTTTGGTTTCTTTAGCGAGTTTTTGATCGGTGAATTTGGTGTTCCCGACAAATCCAACACCATTGATAGCGGAGCGAGTCAGGACATCAGCAATAACGCGGACACCGTTCTCCCCAACCGCTTCAGCGAGAAACCTTACATCATCGATGAGGCCTGATTCGAAAAGCGTCTTAATATCGTTATCAAGATTTTCCGCACGGTAGTTTCCACCGGCTTGGGTCGACATCAGGTTGCGCAGACGAGCCTCGTCGACTGTTTTGGTTCCGCGATAGCGCACCGAGACTTCTGAGATCTTTTTCCCTTCGAAGTCCTGAGCCTCGAGCTGTGTTGAAAACGAGGCGAGAAAGAGGAAGGCGATTGCGGTTAGGCGGCCGAGTAGCCAGCTGAAACCTAGAGATGAGGATCTTGGTGCTTTCATAGTAGTTTTAATGTGCCGGTATCAAGCCTTTACCAACCCCACGCAGTCAAGATCAATAGCATCGTAGATACTGGGCAAAAAAATAACCTACGAAAAAGGCTTCGATTGAGCCTTTCTGATTCTTCGTAACTTTCTATGGAAATGACCTCACCCCAACTCCCACCCCCACGCGCAGATCACGCGCGCTCCACAGCGTCCCCGCCGCAGCTTCGCCGCTACCTCGCAGCCGCCGCGCCCCATCCTTACGTTTCTCTGAAAACCTCTCTCGCGATGCCTCAAACACATCGTTCACAAACCCCTTACTCCCAATCACCGCACCATCCGTGAAATACCTCACCCGATGCCGTAGCATCCGGCTCATTTTAAGCTCCGGCAAAGCGGTTTGATTATCTCCTGACTCCAAAGCC
>Ga0307940_1000663_pt1 | contig 21728 bp, 20 predicted proteins | sample OrgLakmetagen124_FD_201835 | JGI IMG/M metagenome (GOLD analysis project Ga0307940, IMG submission 201835) | Saline water microbial communities from Organic Lake, Antarctica - #124 | ecosystem: Environmental > Aquatic > Non-marine Saline and Alkaline > Saline | place: Antarctica: Organic Lake... | reverse complement strand
TCGTGCAAAATGAAAATTAAGACACCTCTGGACACCCTATGAGGCAAGGGCTGTAGCGATAAGTGTTACATTAGGACGGAATGTCCCCAGAACCCCACAGAGCACTACAGATTTTGAGTTTGCAGCTGGATCGAGAGTCGACATGAATTTTTCTGGGCGTGAAGTCCTGAAACTCATCAGTAATTTGCACAGGAGAGGCTATGAAGCTGGTATGTATTTCAGATACTCATAGTCTTCATCGGCGAATACCCAACGTTCCGGACGGTGACGTTCTCATACATGCGGGCGATTGTCTTGGCGCCGGAACCCTCGATAACGTTTTAGATCTTAATGATTGGCTCGGTTCCTTACCTCATGAGCACAAGATTGTTATTGCGGGGAATCATGATTGGGTATTTCAAGAAACCCCTTCACTCGCGAGGGAAACGCTGACTAACGCGACCTACTTAGAGGATAGTGGCGTTGAAATAGGTGGTCTTCATTTCTGGGGCTCGCCTTGGACGCCTACGTTTATGGATTGGGCTTTCATGCGAGATCGGGGTCAGCCACTGCACGAAAAATGGAGGCTTATTCCGGACAAAACTGATGTGTTGATTACCCATGGACCACCAAAAAACATAGGCGATGAGGTATCACTGGGATTCCGCTGTTTTAACGCTGGGTGCATTGACCTGTTGCATCGAATCGATCAGCTGTCATTAAAAGCGCATGTTTGCGGTCACATTCACGAGGGTTACGGCGAGTATATGAGAGGCGCATCGCGCCTAGTTAATGCGAGCACCTGCACAGAGCGTTACGAACCTACGAACCCACCCCTCGTTTTAGATATCTGACATTGTGTCGAGGTTTCTCAATGGCTGCCAACGACTCAGGCAATCCAAATCCAGGTCAAAAAGATCCGTTAGAGCGGCTACGGTATTCAGTCAAAAAATACGACCGTCCTACCGATCCAGTTTGGGACGAGTACTTTGAAAGCGAGGGGGTAAGCGAGGATTTTATGGTTAATCGCGATCAACTGCCCAAGGAGTAGAAGTGGTGTCAGAGGTTTTAGAACAAGTACGCAGGATCAACGAGATCAACCAAGAGCGCGTAGAAATAGCAGCAGCTGAGTTTTCTCGTAAGCTGGTTGACCTGGCTAATGGTATCCCGATGAAGAGGGAGCCAAACGCCTTACGTGAGTACCACCATGCTGACGGCAAAGTGACGCGAGTACCGGTATGTATGTAGAAAGTTTCGAGGGCAAATTGTGCCCTTTATTCTCCAGAATTAAGATGAGTAAAAAGTGACGCAGAGATTTGGTAGGCAAACTTTGGAGAACAACAATAAATCGCGCCAGTTGAATCTTCCTTTCTCGGAGGCTGACCTGCTGGACGATCTCACTGAAGATACGGCACACTCTGGCGACTTGGCTGAACCTCAACCAAATGAGATTGAGCCATCGAGTGCAGAGAAATCCAAACCCGAGTTACTTAGATTAATTGAAGAGGCTAACGAAACAAATCGCCGAAATGTGCGTTTCGCGATGGATGAGTTCGGTAAAAAGCTCTCTGACCTGTCCCGTGGCATCCCTATGAAGCGTGAACCGAATGCCCTGCGCGAGGTAAACAGAGCAGACGGCACGGTCGAATTTATTCCAGTTAAGATCTAACCGGAAGCTTAATGTTCATCAATCTTGGGTTTGCTGAACTTGTTGGTCAGAGAGATTGTCATGCCAAATAGCGTTAAAATCTTTTTCAGAGTTCTCACATTGGCAGTGTCAGCATCTTTCTCAACCGCAGAGAGTGTACTCATAGATATCTTTGCTAACTCTGCGAACTTTTTTTGAGTCAGGCCTGCATAGCCCTCACGCATTTCCCGAATTGCCTGCCCTAGCTCTATTTCACCTTTGTCGAGACGTCCGAGAAGTTCTGACTTGTGCGCTATCCTTTCGTCTACAGTCATCGGTTTAATTTGTTTTGGCATGCCTTGTTATTTCCAATAAAGTCGGTTTTAAAGCTCATGAAATGCGTTATATTATTATTTTTCTGCGAATAAAACTTTAGGTTTTGTTTTTGGGGGGCTTTAATCGTCGATCAGAGTCGGAAGTTATCAGCCGTTTTAAAACAGTCCGTGGAAACAGGTTAGAATTCTTTCTGCCAAAGTTTCGGCCGAGTCTTCGACGTTGAATCGAAGGTTAAAGTTACGCTCTTCACGTGACCTGATGCCACTCTTCGCTTTACTTCCTTGCACAACACCTATCTTGTTCAGGGGTCAAATTGGAGCAAAGAAGTTTCATCATGCCACCAGACCAACGACAGTACAGAGCCTCTTCCGATCCGGACGGAATCCTCAGTAACCACGTAGTCCTCAACATTAGTATGACTGACCCATTCATCAGCATCTACCGATGTAGGTCCGGGCGCCCTATAATCCGCATTCATGTGGAGATTTTGTGCCACTGAGTGCTTGCTGATAATCCTGTTTATTCGGAGTGCGAGGGGGATCTCAGGATGCCTCCAGCTCCACCGATAGCCTTGTTGGTTCGAGCATACGACGATGGCAGGATAGCTTCCCAGTTCAACGAGTCGTATGGCTGCAGCGGTCAAGCTAACGCGGAATTGTGCGGCCAGCGTTGAAGCACTCGCAATCGTGATGGCTTTGTTTCGTGCCGCCTCTCGAAAGAGGTGGGCTGGCATCAAAAGCTCAACCGCGAAGCGATTGGCAGCAGCTTCACGATCATTCTGAAAATCTTTGAGCTTAAAAGGCGCCAAATCAGCGGAACGACAACTGACGGCTACCTGGCCGCGGTCTTGCACCCAGTGGCCCAACTCGTGTGCGATAGAGAACCTTTGGCGCTCAACAGAAGTTCGAGGATCGACTGTAATGATCGCCTTGCTTTCTTTACCGACGATGCGAGCGGCGCAGCTGGTTAGTTCCCGGTAGTTGACGCGGGCACCGCAGAAATATGCCATGACCTCTATATCAACGCCATCAGGACTTTCGACCCCCATTTCCCGCCACAGCCCCGCAGGCGTTATATTACGTCGCATCAGCCATCATCCTCGCCATTCAACTCGGCAAGGTCCTCCAGGATGCCAGTAATCTCTTCGTCAGATAAATTAGACGGGTCGTCTAGTTCCCTGAATGCTAGCGTCGCCGAGTTTGACCAGCGATGTTCTCCTGCCAGAATGAGCGTGAGCAATGAGCGGCGCTGCTCTCTTGTCTCGGGCAGGGCTGCTCCCCTCGCATTCTTATTCGCTTCATTCAGTGCCGCTCGAGTGGCCTCATAGGGTGTAATCTCAACCTCACCAACCGACTCTCTAATAATATTTGATACAGTATCAGCTGATTGGCTCGCGCTTGAGCCATATTCTCTGACGATCATTTCGTCTGACATTTCAGCAGTTTCATCTGAAAGCGCATCCATGAGAGCATGCCAGCGCTCTCGATCGCTTCGAGATCCGGTCATGATGCGTTCTCCTCAGTCATCATCCTATTCACGACGCGGCGAAGTCGTTTTCGGGCAGAGTCATACTGTTTTTGAGACATATGGAATTGGGTTTGAGTTTCAATCGCCGTTAGGCCCTCTCCAAGGGCCATTGCTAATGCCAACGCATCGGGATCATCGCTTATGGTGGTTGCCATTCTCCCAAGCATTCTCTGAGCGTATATTTCCATTGTCGGATCGATACGCCCCTCCAAAGCTACGTGCTCCTGGTCAGAAATGACGTCCCCAGACTGGTCTACCTCCGCATCAACTTCATACCGAGCGGCAAAGGCGGCGTGTTTAGCTTTCGAAGAGACGATACTGGCGAACACATTCTTCATAAAGGTGGAGGTCCCAAGGCCTCTAGGCCAGCGGCGGTCACCGGAGACCACTCGCTTGAGACCTTCTGCCAATAGATCTTCACTTTCGCACACACGCAGCTTTTTAGCTTGGAGTTCCGCTATGCGACCAAGCCGTAGTAGATCCGCTTTCGATAGACATGACAGCTTGGCTCTCACTTCGTCTAAGCTGAGGTAATTGCCCTCTGAGTGGTACATCCGTCTCTCCTAGACAGCTAATTCTCTCCACTTTCATCGTTTGGACGCTGGGGTGAACGTCCAATTATTTGTTCTAAGGAGAATATACCTCACAAGAGACGGTTTCATCTGCCGCCTCTTTCCCAGAAGCGACCAATTGAGAGGTGAATCAAGATGGCTATTGAGCGAGCAGTTTACCAAACAGCGAAAGACAGCGACGGCGATATCACCGCTTTGTGCCGGTCGGCACAAACCTGGTCCCCGCGACGCAAAGCTGATGCAATTCGTGATATCGAAACTGGCCTGTACCAGTATCACGTTCCCATGAAAGATGGATCGAAGGCCCCAATTCGCGTGGTCAACGGCTCGAAAGGGAAATATCTGCGAACGGATTGGGACCGGACAGAGCGGAATAATCTGGATGAACTTCCAGACTGCACTTGCTAAAGGGGGCGGAACGTTATGTCAAAGAAAAAAGACATTCACGTGGTTCCCCATGAGGATGGGTGGGCGGCACGACGAGAGGGTAGCACTCGCGCATCGAGCATCCACCGGACACAGGCTGAAGCCTTGAAACGCGGAAGAGCCATGGCAAGGAAAGACCATGTGGAATTGGTAACACATGGTAAGGATGGCCGGATCCGTGATTCGGACAGCTACGGAAACGATCCCAATCCGCCAAACGATACAAAGCACTAGTCTGGATGTCAGCCAAGGATGGCCCATTTCGAACAATCGAACCACCATAGTGAACGCGGTCGCAAGCTTAATCTCTTCCGACGCGAATCGAATGAGTCAATCGGCGATGCCAGTGGACTTGCGCAAATACGGATGACACATAAGACTGTCAAAATGAGGCTCTCGGGTACGGATCTGAATGTTCGCTTTGCGACCGTCCAATACTCTCTAACTTTAATTAACAAAAGCGAATTTGCGCGGTTCTTTACAACTCTAGGTCTCATCAACAGGAAAAACGTAATAAGTGATAGTGCTGCAGAGAGCTTGCATACTGAGGAAGAGACCCAGTTCGCTTTTCGGATATAGGTCCATATCCCTTTCCATTGTTTTTGTACAAGCCGGGAGGGTATGAACAATCGCCTCTTGCAAGCTGGAAAAAGAAGTCCAATTGGAAAACAGCATTCAAACAAGCAAGAGTGACAAGTCAAAAGTAGCCATATGCATGGAAGACCTTGGTGCATTTTCGTATCTTGACGATTAAGCTAGCAACCTATGATAAGAACTGTAATCTCGCTGACACGCCGTCTCGCCGACAGCTTTTATGGCATAGGGTCTTGCCTAGAACGCAAATATCTCGGCGCGGGGATGCAGTCGAAGTTCGTTGACCTCGCGCCAACTGATGAGGCTGACAAGAGTGGCATCTACGCCGAAGCGATTCTCTTTGCGACCAACAATACGAAGGTCTCCAATATTGCCCTAACCGGACCCTATGGATCGGGAAAGAGCAGCATAATCCAGTCCTTCTTGAAGAAATATCGGCGACCTGCGCTTCACATTTCCCTCGCTGCGTTTGTTCCCGAGGCCAACTCGGGGGGCGGCAAAGTGGGCCGTCAAGAGATTGAGAGAAGCATCTTGCAGCAGATGTTATACGGTGCTGACGCAAACAAGCTCCCGCTATCGCGCTTCAAGAGAATCCAGTCGCCTGGTGTTTGGTCGATTTTTAAATCTCTTTTTATAATGTTAGGACTGCTCGCGCTTTGGTACGTGTCTCATCAGCGAGAAGACCTCATCAGTAGGTCATTTCTTGTTCCGCTCTCGCTCAGCAATTGGCTCAACTTGGGAAGTTTGCTGCTCGCGGTCACATTCCTGTGGGTGACACTGCATCACTTTTATGTCGCGAGCTTCGGTTTGTCACTCAAGGGCATCTCGTTGAAGGATGTCGAGATAAAACCTGCGCATGATGACCAAGCGTCCATATTGAACCGTCACCTAGACGAAATAATCTACTTCTTCCAATCAACCAAATACGACCTTGTAGTAATTGAGGATATAGACCGATTTGAAGATGCCGAAATTTTCGTCACACTGCGCGAGATTAATAGCCTCGTGAACGAGAACGCAGGTGTTAAACGCACCATTCGATTCCTCTACGCCCTGCGCGACGACATGTTCGTCAACACCGATAGAACGAAGTTCTTCGAGTTTATCATTCCCGTCATACCGATCATAAACACGTCCAATTCAATCGACATGGTACTGGAACAGGGAAGGAGGCTTGGACTCGACGAGCGCCTCAATCGGCAGTTTCTTAGAGAGGTCTCACGATATCTGAACGACCTCAGGTTAATTCAGAACATCTTTAATGAATACGCGATTTATTCGGCTAACCTGGAAACTGATGGAGAAAATCTGCTCAACGCAAACAAGCTGCTTGCGATCCTGATCTATAAAAACGTCTATCCACGGGACTTTGAGGAACTGCATCGTGGCGCAGGTGCTCTCGCCGAAATATTGAGCCTCCACGATGAGCTCATCAGGCATGGTGAACGCAAGTATAGGACCGAGATAGCGGAACTCGAAAAAGGGCTTGAAGTCGCCGAGCGACAGATTTCATCGGACTTGGGAGAACTGCGGAAAATCTACGCAATGGCTCTGATCGAGAAGCTCCCAGCGAACCTCATCAGCGTCAGTCTCGATGGCCGAGCATGGATCCCACTTCAACAGTTGGCCGACCACGATGCCTTCGAACACCTTATTGGGGCTCCCAGTTTAGTCTGCCGAAACAACAATAATCAAAGACAGTCCGTCAATATTCCCCAAGTGCAAAGCACGGTGGATTCTCAGAAATCATACCAAAAACGCAAAGCTGAGATCGAAAACAAGACGACTGATAATAAAAACAAAAGCTCGCGCCGAATAAGAGACCTAAAATCAAAAATCGCAGCGCTTCGCGCGAGTAAGCTCAACGAGCTATTACGCTTGAATGCCAGCCAAGTGCAGGAAGTTTTTGGGGACTTAGGGGAGAACGGCGAGCTTGCCCGTTTTCTGATTCTCGAAGGCCATCTCGACGATACCTACTACCAATACACTTCACTCTTTCACTCAGGCCGTTTGTCGCCCAATGACAATAAGTTTTTGATAAAGATACGTGCATTTGTAACGCCTGAGCCGGGATTTCCGATCGACAACCCGAAAGAGGTCATCGCAGCAATGCGAGGTGAAGACTTCCGTCAAAGCTATGTCTTGAATGTTAGGCTTGTCGATAGTCTTCTGAGCGACCGGGGCTATTATCTCGACCAAACGCAGAAGCTTTTCGAATTTCTCTCGTCCGAATTCGAGAGCTGCGAAGACTTTTTCGATGCCTATTACACCAGCGGCCGCGATCTGGTAGGACTTCTTTCGGGACTAGTCAACGCTCGGAGAAGTCTAGTCCCAACTGTCATTGCCAGCCCTAACAATATCTCTCACGTCACCCAGTTGGTCTCGAACCTACCGGAAACCTCGCTCAAAATACTCGCAGGGGACTTTGATGAGTTACCGGAATTTATTTCGGCGAACCTTCCAGAGATTCTGGTGAGCACACCCGAACCAGAACCGGAGCGCCTTACATGCCTCAACTTTGAGGTCAAAGACCTGGTTGCAATCAAAGAACACCCTGAAATTGTGCGCGCCATGTTCGATGAGGGGCTTTTTGAGCTCACGATCCCTAACGTAGAGTACGTTTACCAAGCGATTTTAGGAAAGAGCGATCTCGCGCCACTACGCGAGAAGAACTTCACGACTATACGTTCGACGAATAGTGCTCCCTTGATTAATCGAGTCGAACGCGATTTTAAACAATACCTTAATGAGATTCTTTTGGAACTCGAGGAAAACTCAAGGGAGGAGGCCCCCGCAATTCTAGAAGTGATTCAGCACGATGATGTTGATCATGATGAGCTTCGAGAGTTTCTTGAACGCCAGACGATTCAGTTGTCATCTTTAGAGGGTGTACCTGAGAGAGTCCATGCCATGTTGTTCAACCAAAGCGCGATCCAGCCAGCCTGGGAGAACTGTTTGGCCTTCATGCAAAGTGACGGATTCGAGGCGGATAGCCTAATTGGTTATCTTGATCAAGAAATGATCCGTAAAACTATTTTGGAACAGCCGATACCAGACGACACAGATTCGCAGCAACTGCGCTTGTTCCTATTTAACGCGGGCTCTCTATCTGACCCAGCCTATCAAGCATACGTTCGCGCCTTACCGAGGCCAATCAAGGCACTACCGGAAGCACTTGAGCCTGCAAAAAATCGAATCCTCATTGATGAGAGAAAAGTCTCACTTACTCAGGAAAACTTTGAATGGCTCGCTGATATGGGGTCCTTACAAACGCGATTCATAGCAACCAATGTGGATGAATATCTGGCCAACCCAGAAAAGCTTGTGATCGATGATGACCTTCGAGAGGAGCTGCTTCGATCGGAAATTGATAATGCAGCAAAGTTAAGGATAATCGAGCTGATGGACCTAGAAGCGCTAGTGGACAATCCCGAACGTTCAATGCTTATCGGCTCGATCCTTGGCAAAACTGACGCCAAGATTTCCAACTTAAATGGGGGTGTAGCGCAATCGCTGATAGCGCATTCCACGCCGATAGCGCTGCAAATTTCACTCTTAAACAAATATCAACTTCTTATGACGGGCGAACAAGTGCTTCAGGTATTAGCCAATCTACCGAAACCATTTTCCGAGATAAAAACTGGACGCAAGACGCCGAAACTAAAAAATACTCTCGAGAACCAAGATTTGGTCAGGTGGCTTGATTCGAGAAACATTATTTCGTCATGGAGTGAAAGTGGCTTCCTTGCTGACGATATAAGAGTGAATCTCTATAGGCGCCGATAAGCCGCTTCCAAAACTTCGCGCTATCTCGGCATCGACGCTAAACTTCTTTGCGCGCCTCAAATCGAACTACTACATCGGGCCAACTCCTGAGATGCTCGTAATTTCAGGGACTTAGCGCACAGAGTAACAGTGTATTTAAGGGATTCCTCTTCGGTTGCGCCGGATAGGCAAAGGCTTTGGTTTCGCCTTCAATTTTCCCACCTGCATAGCCGAGCTCTATCCCTCAATTCAACTGGGGGCTTATCATCGGTATCGGGGGTAAGCCCATCCTTGGCCCTTTTTCGCTGTACTACATGTTTACACCGCTGGACCAAAGCGTTGGCTTCCAACCAGTATGTCCGCTTTGTGACCAAAGTTGAAAATGTGTGCTTGGATAGCGCAGAGCGGCTGTGCCATAAAGACAGTTATGTGGAAACCGTGCAAAGGTCACGTTTACAGTGATCTAGGCCAGGCAATAATCATTGACGATAACTCATTGAGTTTTAAAAATTAATGGCCCGCCCGAGAGGATTCGAACCTCTGACCTCAGCCTCCGGAGGGCAGGCAATAGCGCTCCTGAGCTCTTGTTCATTTAAAAGTCTTGTTCATTATTAATGAACAGTGATATTTTGTGAACATAATGTTTGGAGAAGCTATGAAACCACCAATCAACGAGCGCGAATTTCTAAACCAGGCAATTCGCGTTTTCCATCAAGAAACAGGTTTAGAGTTACACCCCACTGTCGAAAGTGAGGTGATGCCCTACTCTGATGGCTTCATTCTTGAATTGGGCGATACGGGTATCCAGTACAGCGTTGAGCTGAAGCGTTGGGCGCAGCAGGCGAATATAGGCACCATTGTCGCTCAGCTACGACGAATGCCGCCGCCCGCACTGCTGGTCGCTGACTACGTGAACCCGAATATGGCAGACCGTCTTCGAGAAGCCGGCGCACAGTTCATTGACGCCGCCGGCAATGCCTATCTGAACGAAAAGACCTTCTTCGTTTTTGTAAAAGGTAATCGCAAAACGCAGGTCCATGCATCACCACGGAAAACCTCCCGAGCCTTCAATTCTTCCGGTTTAAAGCTGATTTTCAGTTTTCTAACGGACCCTCATCTGGTCGGTGAAACCTACCGAAGAATGGCAGAAGCCAGCGGTGTTTCCCTTGGTGCCATTGGCTGGGTTCTGAATGACCTGAAAGACAAGGGCTATGTCCGAGAACATGGAAAGAAGGGCGCAAGGTCCCTTGAGAACCCTATGGGACTGCTTGATCGCTGGGCTGAGTCTTACCCGGAAAAGCTCCTACCCGAGCTGGACATGGGGCTATTTCAGGCAACCTCTGCGATGCCGTGGAAGAACATCCGGCCGGAACTTCTGGGTGGGTGTTGGGGCGGAGAAGTTGCCGTCTCTCGGCTGGGCAACTATTTGTCGCCTGCTCAGGGGACTATTTATCTGCCCCGAGAAAAACTGAAAAACTTGGTAATGGAGTATAGGCTTCGCAAAAGCCCGGACAACTCACCCAATACGTCCGATACATTGCAGATCAACGAGAAATTCTGGCTCGATGATTCACTCAACGTAAACCAAACTCCTGGGATTGCCCCAGATATTCTTGTCTATGCTGATCTCCTGATGACCGGCGACCCTCGTAACCTGGAAGCAGCGGAGCGGCTTTATGACCAGATTAAAAATCGAATCCAAGAATATTGATCCGATTCAATTGGAGACCTACGGAGCCATCAAGCGTGTCGCCGTGGATCAGGATGTGGCATTCATCATTGTCGGCGCCTCCGCCCGTGATTTGGTAATGCATCACGCTTATGGAGCACCCATTCAGCGGGCAACAATGGATATCGATCTCGCGGTTCAGGTCCCGAATTGGACTGATTTTGAACGTATCCGCGACAGTCTGATTCGCAAAGGTTATACCAAAACCGATCTCCCTCATCGTTTGCACGGCCCGCATGGCGCACCCATCGATATTCTTCCTTTTGGAGCTGTTGAAAGTGCCGATTCAACGATCCAGTGGCCTCCGTCCGGCGACGTGCATATGAGCGTAGTCGGTTTTCAGGATGCACTGGATAACGCCGACTGGTTGACGATAGCAACAGAGCCAGAGCTGGAATTGCCTGTCGCCAGCCCCCAGGGGTTGGCCCTTCTGAAACTGGTGGCCTGGTCCGAAAGAGATGCGCAGACAAGACGCAAAGACGCTGCCGATATCGCTTATCTGGCATCCAACTATGAAAATATTCCCGGACAGATGGACCGGCTTTTCGAGCAGCATGAAAGCATCCTCGAAGTCCACGGCTGGGATACGAGACTGGCGGGCGCTCAGTTGCTCGGCAAGGAAACGGCACAGATTGCCAGCGATTCAACGATGAAAGTCCTGCGACGCTTGCTCAATGAGGATCTGGTTGCCAACCTGACAAGGGATTCGGGTAACGCCTCTGGTGACGCCACCGCAGAGATCATTTCAGCATTCATTGGCGGACTGTTTGGCTCAGAGGTAATGAATGTACAGAATTGACTCAGAAGCCAACCGCATAACACCACTGGCGCTGCCTTAAAAACGAGAGCTGGCTGATTCCAGACATCGGCACTGATACCACAGTATTTACACATCCAAAGAGAACCAACGCAGTCATGATCACCGGCGAACTAAAATCCAAAGTCGATAAAATCTGGGACACCATGTGGTCCGGAGGTATTTCAAATCCCATCTCCGTGGTCGAGCAGCTCACCTATCTGCTGTTCATTAAACGTCTGGATGAGCTGCATACGCTCAAAGAGCGCAAAGCACAGCGCCTGAATCAGCCCATTGAAGACCCTGTGTTCAGCGCCGATCAGGACCACCTGCGCTGGTCCCGCTTCAAAGACACCGCGCCGGAGAGCATGTTCAATACGGTTAAGGACGAAGTCTTTCCGTTCATCAAAACCCTGGGCAACAAGGGCGAAGACGATGGCGAGGGTGGTAGTACCTACACCCATCACATGAAAGACGCGCTGTTCATGATGCCGACGCCTCGGGTGCTGGCGAACGTGGTGGATCAGCTCGACAGCATCGACATGTCTGATGCGGACACCAAGGGCGACCTCTACGAATACATGCTGGGCAAAATCGCCAGCGCAGGCCAGAACGGCCAGTTCCGCACCCCGCGCCATATCATCAAGCTGATGGTGGATATGACGGCGCCCACTCCAAAGGACGTAATCTGCGACCCGGCCTGTGGCACCGCGGGTTTTCTCGTGGCCGCCTCCGAATACATCCAGCAGCACCACAGCGAAACCATCTACAAGGATGAGGACGCTCGCCGTCGGTTCAACGAGTCCACCTTCCATGGCTACGACTTCGATACCACCATGCTGCGCATCGGCAGTATGAACATGCTGCTCCACGGCGTGGAGAACCCGGACATCAACTACAAGGATTCTCTGGCACAGGCGGACGACGCGGATGAGGAGAAATATTCATTGATTCTCGCCAATCCGCCTTTTGCCGGCAGCCTGGATTACGAGTCCACCGCCAAGGATTTGCTGCAAACGGTAAAGACGAAAAAGACCGAATTGTTGTTTATCGCCCTGTTCCTGCGCCTGTTGAAAACCGGCGGCCGCGGAGCGGTCATCGTGCCGGACGGTGTGTTATTCGGATCTTCCAATGCCCACAAGAGCATACGGAAAATGTTGGTCGAAAATCACAAACTGGATGCCATCGTGGCGATGCCGTCCGGCGTGTTCAAACCTTATGCGGGTGTTTCGACCGCCATCCTTTTCTTCACAAAAACCAACTCTGGCGGCACCGACAACGTCTGGTTCTATAACATGCAGGCGGATGGTTTTTCGCTAGACGACAAGCGCACTCCGCAGCGGGACAAAAGTGATCTGCCTGATCTGTTGGCTCGCTGGCAAAACCGAACAAACGAAGGGGAGCGCAAGCGCACTGAACAGAGCTTTCTGGTGCCCCGCGAGGAAATCGCCGGCAATGACTATGACCTTTCGATCAATCGTTACAAGGAAGTGGAGTATGAGGTGGTGGAATATGATCCGCCGGGGGTGATTTTGGAGCGGTTAGCGAAACTGGAAGAAGAGATTGCAAGTGGTAGAAAAGAACTTGAGGAGCTGCTGGCATGACAGCAATGCGATCTTTGCCGCTCTCAAGTGTTGCCAAAATAGATAGAGTGTCATTGGCGCCTGAAAAGATCCAGAGCGGCACCGCCTATCTTGGTCTTGAGCATATAGAGTCCGGTGGAAAAATACTCGGGGCCCAGTCAGTTGATTCTGGGGAATTGAAAAGTTCTAAGTTTCGGTTTACTTCGCAGCATATTCTGTATGGAAAGTTGAGGCCTTATCTGGCAAAGATTGCGCTTCCTGACTTCGATGGAATCTGTAGCACTGACATCATTCCGATTCTTCCAGGCCCAGATATTGAGAGGAAATACCTGCTCTACTTCCTGCGGCAAGGTTCGATGGTTGACTATGCTAACTCCCGTTCTTCAGGGGCAAACCTGCCACGACTAAGCCCTAAAGAGCTCGCAAATTTTCAGGTTCCGCTCCCTCCCCTGGAAGAACAAAAACGCATTGCCAAAATTCTCGATGTAACGGACTTGCTGCGGGCGAAGCGCCGCGAGTCCCTCACCCAACTCGATGCGCTTCTGCAATCCACCTTCCTCGATCTCTTTGGTGATCCTGCTGTGAACGATAGAGGTTGGAATGTTGCTCGGCTAGGCGATTTGCTCGATAGCATTGATGGAGGCTGGAGCCCAAAGTGTTTGGATCGTAGGGCTGATCCTGAGGAATGGGGTGTACTGAAGTTAGGGAGCGTAACAAAGTGTTTTTATGACGAGGCTGAGCAGAAGGCGCTTCCGAAAGATGCTGAGCCAAGGCCAGCAATAGAGGTTCGTGAGGGCGACCTCCTTTTTTCTAGGAAGAATACTAAGGATTTGGTCTGTGCGGCGGCTTACGTCAGTGCGACAAGAAGAAAGCTGTTGATACCAGATCTTATTTTTCGATTTAGGCCAAAGGATTACTTAAATTCTTGCGTCCCTTTTTTATGGCAACTGCTCGTTAATCCACGGCAAAGACGGATTATTCAGTCATTGGCTGGAGGGGCGGCTGGATCAATGCCGAATATTTCCAAGGCGAAGCTAAGAGAGGTGTTACTAATTCAGCCCCCAGTAGAGCTGCAAATAAAATACTCTAGAATTGTAAATGGAATAGAGGCTGAGAAGAATAAGCTTCAGGCGCACCTTGAGGAATTGGATTCTCTGGGTGCCTCCCTACAACAAAGAGCCTTCTCCGGGGAGTTTTAACGGACTATGACCAATTTCGCCTTCCTGCCCAACGACTTTAAAGAGCTGAGTCAGGCTGCCACGCTGGCGGAAGGCCACGTTCTTGGTGATCCCCGCGCCGCCTGTTTTCATGCCCGCTTTGCATTGGAAGCGGCAGTGCACTGGCTCTATCGTCATGATGCGAGCCTGCGCATGCCTTACGACAACAAACTAGGCGCGCTGCTGCACGAACCTACCTTTATGAATCTGTTACCGGAGGCCGTGTTTCAGAAGGCCCGCGTAATCCAAAAGGTGGGCAATATTGCCGTCCATCAGACCAAACCCATTGAAACCCAGCACGCCATGCAGGTCGTAAAGGAGCTGCACCATGTCTGTTATTGGCTGGTGCGTACCTATACGCCTTCGGCATCTCGCGATGGGGCTGCTTGGCACGATGACCGTGTGCCGCAGCCGCTGGATAAATCTCAGGTTGTTCCCCGCACCGAACTCAAAGCGTTGGAAGAAAAGCTCGCTGCCCAGCATGAAGCCGCGCTCAAACAACAGAAAGAGCGGGACGTGCTGGATGAAGAGCTTCAGGCACTGCGAGAGGAGTTGGCTCAGCTGCGCGAGGCGCGGGAGCAGGAGCCGGACACACACGATTATTCGGAAGTTGATACCCGCCGTTACCTGATTGACCTGGAGCTGCACCGAGCCGGGTGGCCTCTGGATCAGAAACGCGATCGGGAATACGAAGTCACCGGCATGCCCAACAACAAGGGAATCGGTTATGTCGACTACGTGCTCTGGGATGACGACGGCAAGCCACTGGCGGTGGTGGAGGCTAAGAAAACCACGGTGGATGCCACGGTTGGCCAGCAGCAGGCCAAGCTTTATGCGGACTGCCTGGAGCAGATGCACGGCCAACGCCCGCTGATTTTCTACACCAACGGGTATGACACCTGGCTGTGGGATGATAAGGCTTATCCTCCTCGGGAGGTGGCGGGCTTTTACAAAAAAGACGAACTCACCCGGCTGATTCGTCGCCGCGAGAGCCGCAAGCCGCTGGACGTGGCGGCCATCAATACCGAAATCGTCGAGCGCTATTACCAGAAGCGGGCCATCGGCAGCATTTTCGAGCAACTCAAAAACGCTCAGCGGAAGGCGCTTCTGGTCATGGCGACCGGTACCGGCAAGACCCGCACCGCTATTGCGCTGGCAGATGTGTTACAGCGAGCCAACTGGGTCAAACGGGTTCTGTTTCTGGCTGACCGTGTGTCGCTGGTGAATCAGGCGGTGAATGCATTCAAAGCGCATCTGCCGGAATCCAGCCCAGTGAACCTGGTGACCGAGAAAGACACGGAAGGCCGGGTGTACGTGTGCACCTATCCCACGATGATGGGGCTGATTGATGCCAATCGAGGTAGCGACACGGACGAGGCACGGTTTGGGGTCGGTCACTTCGACCTGATCGTGATCGATGAGGCCCACCGCTCGGTGTACCAGCGCTATAAAGCGATCTTCCAGTATTTTGATTCCATGCTGTTCGGCCTCACCGCTACGCCTCGGGAACAGGTGGATAAGAACACCTACGACCTATTCGATCTAGAGCAGGGCGTGCCGACTGACGCCTATGAGCTGGACAAGGCGGTCAGCGATGGCTTTCTGGTGCCACCTCGGGTTCAACAGGTTGATCTTCGGTTCCCCAGAGAGGGCATTGATTACGACTCACTGAGTGATGAAGAAAAAGCTCAGTGGGAAGAGTTGGAGTGGGGTGACGCCGAAGACGGGTCTGACATCCCCGAGCGGGTCAATGCGTCTGCGCTCAACAACTGGTTATTCAATAAGGACACTGTCGATAAAGGGTTGCAGCACCTGATGGAGCATGGCCATCGGGTGGAAGGTGGTGATCGCCTCGGCAAAACGATCATCTTTGCCCGTAACCAGGAACACGCAGAATTTATCGAAAAGCGCTTCAATCACCATTACCCAAAGCATGCGGGTCAGTTCGCACGGGTGATCTCCTACAAAGGCAAGTATGCCCAGAGCCTGATTGACGACTTCTCGCAGAAAGACAAAACGCCTCACATAGCGATTTCCGTCGACATGCTGGACACCGGTATCGACGTGCCCGAAGTGGTGAATCTGGTGTTCTTTAAACCTGTGTACTCCAAGATTAAATTCTGGCAAATGATCGGGCGAGGCACACGCCTATGCCCGGACCTTTATGGGCCCGATCAGAATAAGCAGGACTTTCGGATATTCGATTTTTGCTACAACTTCGACTTCTTCCGGGAGAACCCTCAGGGCATCGAAGCGGGCAACACTCCTTCATTGGGAATTCGACTCTTCCGCGCCCGTGTTGATTTGCTCAAGCAACTCCAGGAGGTTGAGGAGTTTGATCCTGAACAGGCTGTCATCCGGGGCCTTGCTCGGGATTTGCACGGTGAAGTGAGCGCCATGAATACGGAAAACTTCATTGTTCGCATGAAGCAGCAGGTCGTTGAACGTTTCCAGGACGTAGATGCCTGGTCCGAACTAAGCGATGAAGATCAGATGGTTCTGGCAAACGACGTTGCCGGACTGCCATCAGAGCTGGAGAACGATGATATTCGTTCGCGCATGTTCGATCTCACCGTGTTGCGCATGCAGACCGCACTGCTGAATTCAGACGCGTCCACGTTTGAAAACAACCGCAACAAGGTGATTGAGATCGCGATGAAGCTGGAAGAGAAAACGGGCATTCCAGCGGTGAAGAGCCAGCTCGATTTTATTCAAGCGTTGCAAAGTCCCGAGTTTTGGGAGGGCATGGACGTTCCGATACTGGAGGATCTTCGACTTCGTTTGCGAGGCCTCACCCCGTTCCTCGACAAGAAAGAACGCAAGATCGTCTACACGGATTTTCAGGACGAAATTATCGGCGTACGAGACGACCCGGTCGTGGATATTCCCAAGATGACCAGCGTTCAGTTCGAGAAGAAGGTGAAGGATTATCTTCGCAGCCACCTCGACAACATCGTGATCCAGCGCCTGCGGAAAAATCGCCCGCTAACTGAGCAGGATTTGGAAGCCTTGGAACAGATGCTCATCGATCTAGGTGAGGATGATGGCAAGTCATTGTTGTCTGGATTGCTGGAGCGTTCAGGCGCGCCCTCGCTCCCGTACTTTGTTCGTGGTCTTGTAGGCATGGATGAGGCAGCAGCGAAGGAGGCATTTGGGAAATTCATTTCGGATACCAGCCTGACAGCGCCCCAAATCCGTTTCGTTGAAACCCTTATCGAACAGCTCGCATCGCGGGGAGTTATAGAGCCGTCCGCACTCTACGAACCGCCGTTTTCGTCAATTCATGCCGGTGGCCCTGAAGAACTGTTCGCTGGGAAGTACCAAGTGATTGACGGAATCTTTGATGCGCTGGATCGGACGAAGCCAGTCTCTGGCGACGCGGCGGCGGGTTAGGGCTGCCCGGGAATTTTCAGGAGCGCCAATATGTGTAATGCATGGAATCACCCGCCTGAATGTCGATGTGGATGGGGCGGTGATGGCCATGCTGGTAAGCGCCAATTTGGCTCGGACTATAATCAGTGGGTGCCGCCACTGGATTTGTCGAGAGAGAGCTTTACGCGTCCCAATGCTTCTTGCCCAGTATGTGGGGCCCTTGTCTTTTTCTATAAATCTCCAGATGGCGGACGGGTATTTTTTGACGAACTTGGGCCGCCCTGGCCAAAACATCCGTGTACGAGTTCCACGAGTACTCCAGCCAAGCTATCCGTAGCAAAACTAAGCCGCCAAAAAGACCGCTCCACATGGGAGGAGCATGGTTGGCGGCCCGTCCAGCTTCGGTATGACTCGGAAATTGACAAGTTTTTCTCGCGCTTACATTTAATCAAGGATGGTGTTGAAACAAATTTATACCTGAGAAAGTCCTCACTTACTCGATTTGGTAAAAAGATATCGATTCAGGCCCATCTTCCGGCTCACATCCGAGAAATCCGTGAGGACGTCTTTGAGCTCTCAATGCTGGACAGCTTTGCAAGGCCTGTCCTAATGTCCTGCTTTGCAAACTTGGCCCTGGCCAGAGACAGAGAGCCGACACCAGTCCGTAAGTCGGAGAAGAAGCGAGTTAAACAACTTCCTCCAGCCCCGAAGACTCAGAAATTTACGCTAAAACGGAAGCGCCGTTCGGGTTCAAGGAGGGGGTGAAAAGCGCGATCGAGAAAGGTCGAAGATAAAAATTGCGGAGTTGCGTGAAATTCACTTTGCGACCTGACTGTAATCCTTGATCGAACGCAAATAGAAGCAGATTGGTGGCATCAATCTGACATCAAAACAGACTGACGATTAAATTAGCACCGCGGGATTGTTCGATTAATGGTCAGCTCAAGTAATTGATACAACCCTATTCCCTCTCTGCGTGTCTATGAGCCTCGTCTTTAAGTGGTCGATTTCCTCTCTCGCTCGGGATAATTGTTGGCGACTTGCTTCAAGCTCGATCTCACTGCGCTGCCGGCGTTCTTGATGCAATTCAATTAGGTCCTTAGCTTGATGCAGTTCAGCGCGTAGCGAGCCTACTTGAGCTCGTAGCTCTGAGATGACATTTGCGGAATTTCGAGCCGGTGTCCCTGTAGCCGCCATTTCATCTAATACTTTCTGCCGCACATCAGGGTACGCTGAATTATCTCGTGCAATCAGTCCGCGCGCACGATCCGCCTCTTTGGCGACATTGCTTACATTTACTCTTATCGTCTTACCTTTTTTTGCGAGAGCTTTTAGATCATGGTTCCTCGGTTGTCCATTCTTTATCCTCTCTATCGCCTCCAAAAAGTCTCGCCGAATAGATTCGTTATTTCTCGATTTATGGCTAGCCATGGGTAAGCTCCTCAAGTCGTTTTTTTACAGCGTTTTCCAACTTGTCTAAATCCGCCCCATGTTTTCGACATAAAGCTCTTGCTTGAAACGCGCGATTTCTCTCAAGCTCCAACGGTCTGGTGTAGCTATTAACTTGCCGTTGAGTAGCCTCAAAGTGCAGCACGCCGGCCATAGTTTCAATGTACCGATTTTCCCAGAATGGTAGGTGCTGTTTCATCACGATGACTGATTTGCACCCTGCGCACATCGTGGGATTGCGCACCGCGTAATTAGGCTGGAGCTGAGTTCTCCATCTTGCAATATTTTCCGTACCAGCCTCCTTATGGCACGCCATTTCGGATGCCGAGATGGCGCCGCATATAGCGTGGGGCTCGTAGTACCAATGAAGCTCCTTCTCATCCACCCAAGAATATACTTCGATGAAAAGGTCCCGCGTTGATAAGGTTTTTTGCCTTTCCGCGAAAGCCTCTCTCACCTGGTTTTCTACGATTTCACCCCGATGGCCAGCCAGATGCTCATCGGGGTCCTGCAGCAGCTCAAACATAGTCCTTGCTGCCTGCTGCTTTTTGATGTCGTCGATCTCGCGCAACAGGGCGGGCTCGCTCATTCTATAACCGCCATCGGTCATAGCCTGTGAGACATGATGGAAATGCATTTGAAGAGCAGATATAAGCCCGCTATCGACGCGCAGTGTGAAGTTTGCAAACAGCTTTCGGAATTGATGCGTGGTGATAATACGTCCGCTGCTTTGCCTGTACGCAACCAAGTCATTATCCGAAACTTTTCTAGATGATTCGTTTGGCAGGTTTGTCAGATCAATCCAATTCTCGCAGAAGTCCTTGTAATACTCGCGCAAGCGGTCTGTTGTAATTCTCCCGACGCTTGTAGGAGAACGAGGGAGCCCATTGCGACAATTTGAGAAATTTACCAAGAGATCTTTGCTCTCTATTAAATTCCGATAAGGTGCCAAAAGCTTGTTCAGGATCAGGATCGCTTTGACTGCCGGGGGAAGGAATTCAGCTCCTCTGGGGCGACTGCCCAAGGTCCAAAATACAGCTCTGGGCGTTTCTTCGGTTTTCGAGAGATGACTTTTGAGGACGAAAATTTCCTCTAACCCACTAAGGCTGACGTCTAAAGAAACATCAACTGGCAACTGTGTGTCCGAATTGATTCCCGCTCTCAGCCCACAGATTTCTGATATTCGCATTCCAGTCGTTGCCTGAATCGTAATGCAAGCGGCTGTTTTAACGGCCAAAATGAGTTGCCTCAGCCTCTGTAAAGGGCCTATTTTTTTATTCTGGGCACTGTATTTTAGCAGTGAGGGATGCCATGGATTTCTCTCAGAATCTGCAGTCGAGAATGTGAAGTTGGTTGCTGTAACTCTTTGTCTGGTTAACCGAGCGGAGCGAGACCATCCTCTTCCTTGTTCAAGCTTTTGTGCAGGCACGATCTCATACGCGTCTATACAGGCCTCTTGGAGCTTCAGAAGGTCTGACGCGGGAGTCTCGAGGAAATAGAATGCTTGATTAAGTAGCGGGACCGCGACCTCGTCTGGCAAAGGCTTGTATTGACCGGTGGACGCTGCTCTGATTAATTTTCCCGCGGCATAAGCACCTTTATTGCCAAAAGGGTGCTGAGGCATCGGGTCGATACCTGCTCGGCGGAGAGCAAATCGTTGCTGCCAAATCATTGAAAAAAAGTTAAGTCGTTTCCAGACGACTGCATCACTGAGTGACCGCTCTTCTCCCTCCCCGGTATCTTCGGCTTCGGCACTTAGATCCCTAATCAGTTGACGAACAACTGTATGAGTTATTTGATGGGGCCACCGGACGTGATTCGCGACGAGCCATGAGACTCCCCAGCGCATCCCCATGCTCTTGCCACCCAACGTGCCTGGTTTGAGCACGCCTGCTCCGTCACCTGGAGCGGAGAAGGCGCTCCAGATGGTTCTTTTTAGCCAATCGAGCAGGTCATGGTTGATGGGGTCTACGAGATTTGTGACGTCTGGTAATGCCAGATTCCAGACAACAGTGCTCATATACCTGCTCGAGCCTTTTGTGAAATTGTCTAGAACCCAGCGATCGTCATCCCAGTTGCTGAAACTTGATACGGGTATACCTATGAGGGCTTTCGAGGGCAGCAGATGCAACGGCCTGCCAGCGGACGCCTCCAAGAGCTCCTGAGTTGTCAGCGATTCGAGTGCTTGTGCCATTCTTAGCCTACTGGGGGTAAGTGAACTGAAAGCTGTGAGGCCCTTTGCACCACTTCTCTTGGCGAGAGCTCAATGATCCTCTCAAGGTCTTGGAGGATTGGTTTCCATTTATTCAACCAAGAGAGACCGGTAATAGATCTCTGCTTCGCATGATAAATTTGATCCTTTAGAGCCAAATAGCAGGCCACAGCATAATCATCCCCCGGAAGCGCTCCCATCAAAGGGCAGCTAGGGCATTCAGCATATGCTGTGCAAAGGCGACCATTCTTTTGGCCATTCCTTGGGCTTTGCCTCGGGTCTAAGCAAAGGAAGCCCCGAGTAGTGCTGTGCCGATCCCATTTTTTTCGCCCACGGGGATCGACTTGTCCTGAAGTTTCTATCCAGTGGACAATTTGTGACTGTGTCGCAGCGAGTTTATCCCTCGCAAGACGACGCACGCGGTCGCTCGTGTAATGTGTGAATTGTGTTTGAAGGCTGCGATGCCCGAGTTTTTCTTTGACATCGAACGAATCGCCGCCTTGCTCATACAGGGCTTCAACCGCTGAGGGTCTCAGTGTTTTCA
>Ga0307940_1000656_pt1 | contig 21825 bp, 21 predicted proteins | sample OrgLakmetagen124_FD_201835 | JGI IMG/M metagenome (GOLD analysis project Ga0307940, IMG submission 201835) | Saline water microbial communities from Organic Lake, Antarctica - #124 | ecosystem: Environmental > Aquatic > Non-marine Saline and Alkaline > Saline | place: Antarctica: Organic Lake... | reverse complement strand
TGAGTTCCGCGACGGGCTCCGCCACGTTCAAGCCGCCGCCTGATCAGGCGTCACCAACTTCTGCGCATATCTCTCACTGATCCGGCGCAAGTACCCCTACAAGAGTAGTAAACAAGCCTGCACCCTGACAGCGCAGGCCAAAATTCAGAGCCACCCACAATGCACACCACCCGCGATACCGTCCTCGCCGCGCTGCAAGCGCGGCTGCAGCCGCTTGCCGCCCTCACCTTGCGTGACGAGGTTCTCCCCGAACGCATCCCGCCAGCCGGGTTGATCATCCTGCGCGACGGCCAACCCGGCGAGCCGGAGGTCACGTTATCGCCGCTGCGCTATCACTATGAGCACCGGGCGGAGATGGAGGTGATCATCCAGACGGCCGGAAACCGGACCACGGCCTTCGATGCGCTGATCGCGGCGATCGGCACTGCACTGGAAACAGACCGCACACTTGGCGGGCTCTGCGATTGGGTCGAGGCAGAAGCCCCGGCCTCGGTCGATCTGCCGGTTGAGGGAGCTGTCACCCTGAAGGCGGCGGTGATCACCGTCGTTTTGCACTACACCACCACAGGCCCTTTGGCCTGACACCCCGACAATTAGGAGAACGATATGGCACGAGCGCAAGGCGCCCGGGCGCAGATGGCGCTTGGCTTCGAGACAGTTTACGGCACCCCGCCGGTGAGTGGGTTCCGGCTGATGCCCTTCGCCCGGGCGACGCTCGGGGCGGAACAACCGCTGCTGGAATCGGAACTGTTGGGCTACGGTCGCGATCCGCTTGCACCAATCAAGGATGCGGTGACCGCTGACGGCGAGGTCGTGATCCCCATCGACGTTGAGGCCTTCGGCTTCTGGCTGAAGGCGGCGTTTGGCCAGCCCACCACAAGCGGCACCACGCCCAAGACCCACACGTTCCAGTCGGGCAACTGGACGCTACCGAGCATGTCGATTGAAACGGCAATGCCGGAAGTGCCCCGTTTCGCCATGTATTCAGGCTGTGTGCTGGATCAGCTGTCATGGCAGATGCAGCGCTCTGGCCTGTTGACCGCGACGGCGCGGCTCATTGCCCAAGGTGAAACCGTCGCCGCCACAACGGCCGCTGGCACACCAACCGCGCTTGCTCTTCAGCGGTTCGGCCATTTCAACGGCACGGTCAAACGCAACGGAACGGCGCTGGGCAATGTCGTCTCGGCTGAGATCACCTATTCCAACAACCTCGACCGTATCGAAACCATCCGGGGCGATGGCCGCATCGATGGTGCCGATCCGACCATGGCTGCACTCACCGGCCGGATCGAAGTGCGATTTTCCGACACAACACTGGTGACACAGGCCATCGACGGCAGCCCTTGCGAGTTGGAGTTCAATTACAGCCTCGGGGTCAACGCCAGTTTCACCTTCACGGCCCATGCCGTCTATCTACCGCGACCGCGCATCGAGATCGCCGGGCCGCAAGGCGTGCAGGCCAGCTTTGACTGGCAGGCAGCAAAAGCCACCAGCCCGGCCCGCATGTGCACCGCCGTCCTTATCAACACACTCATAGGATACTGATCATGATCCGACTGAACCTGACCGCCACGCCTGAATGGTTGGACCTCGCTCCAGGCCTGCGTCTGCTGGTGGGCCCACTCACCACCGCGCTGATGGTGTCGGCCCGCGCCGATCCGGCCATCGAGGTTATGCCGGATAGCTCCACGACCGAGGAACTTGCGCTCGCCATGGCCAAGGCCGTCGCACGGCGCGCTGTTTTGGATTGGGAGGGGGTCGGCGATGACGCTGGCAATCTGCTGCCGGTCACACCCTATGGCATCGACGCCCTTCTCGAGATCTGGCCGGTCTTTGAAGCCTTCCAGACCCAATACGTCGCACGGGGCCTGATCCTGGACGCGGAAAAAAACGTCTCCGCGCTCTCGCCGATTGGTCCTTCGGCGGGGGCGACCGGTACTGCAGCGCCTGCCCGGGGCCGTGCCCGGACTGCCCCACAAGACTGAACAGGCCGCAAACTCAGGAGGGCTGGCAGGTCTGGGATCTGGTCGGTCGCCTTGGCGGGCAACTACGGGTGATCCCCGGCGCTGTCTTGGGCTGGGACATGGGTGCTGCCATTGCACTGGCCCAAGCGCTGGGCATCGACGCGCTGATCGCCGCCGAGCTGCTGCCCGAGATCGAGGCGGTGATGGTGCGCAAAGTGAACGAGCAGATGGAAGGAAGCCGTGATGGCTGAAAAACGCGTCTCGGTCCGCCTCGTCGCCGAGGGCGGCCGCCAGGTGCGCGCCGAGCTGGAAGGTGTGGGTGAGGCAGGCGCGCGCGGCTTCGGGCGACTGTCGCGTGAGATGGACCTCGCGAATACACGCGTCGCTGCCTTTGCCCGCCGCGCCACGCTTGCAGCGGCGGCTGCCACTGCAGCGCTGGTGGCGGCAGGCGGCGCGATGGTCCGTTCCGGCCTGCAGACGGTGGATGCGCAGGCCAAACTGGCCCAATCACTCGGTACGACAGTCGCCTCGATCCAAACGCTGGAGCGTGCGGGTGAACTGGCCGGTGTGTCGATGTCCGGGATTGAGCAAGCGACCAAGGATCTGACGCGACGGTTGAGCCAGGCGGCTGCCGGGACCGGCCCCGCGGCAGACGCGTTGGACCGGTTGGGCTTGTCGGCCGCCGACCTGATCGCTTTGCCGCTGGACCAGCGTGTCGGGGCGATCAACGCCGCCATCGCGGAATTCGTACCTGCGGCTGAGCGCGCCGCAGTCGCGGGGCAGCTCTTCGGCGAAGAGGGCTCCATCGCCATGTCTCGCATCGACACTGCGACGCTGCGCCAGGCGACAGAGGACGTGCTTGCCTTCGGGGTGGTGGTTTCCGAGCAGGATGCTGACCAGATCGAGCGGACCAATGATGCGATTTCCCGCCTGGGGTTGATCTGGCGCGGGGTTTCGAACCAACTGGCCGTGGCGGCGGCACCCGCGCTCGAGGCTGTGGCCAATGCGCTGGCCGCCGTCGCGCGCACCACCGGGCCGGTCGGTATCGCGATCACGGCACTTTTCGACAATATCGGGCGGCTGACGACCTATGCCACCACATTCGCGGGCCTCATGGCCGGGCGCTGGGTGGCAGGCATGGCCATGGCCGCGCTGTCGGTGCGGGGCCTCGCCACATCGCTGGTGTTCCTGCGCGGGGCGCTCATCCGAACCGGCATCAGCGCGCTAATCGTCGGTGCGGGCGAGCTGGTCTATCAGTTCACCCGGTTGATGGCCGGTGCCGGTGGCTTTGGTAACGCGATGGGTTTGCTCTCCGACCTCGCCTTCGAGGTGTGGGGGCGCATCGGCCTCGCGCTTGATGCAGCACTGGCACGGATGGCAGCAGGTTGGGAGGGGATGAAGGCCACAACGCTGACGGCGCTCGACGGTGCCATCACCGGCGTGTTCAGTTTTGGTGACCGGTCGGTGGCCGTGTTCCAAGGCGCGTTTGATGCGATGAAGGCGATCTGGGGGCGGCTTCCCGGTGCCATTGGCGACTTTGCGTTTCAGGCCGCAAACGGGCTGATCAGCGGCGTGGAGTCGATGCTGAACGGTGTCGTTACTCGGATCAATAGGTTCATTACAACGCTCAACGCAGCGCTGGACCTGCTCCCTGAATGGGCAACCGGCGAAGGTGGGGTTCGGCTCGGGACCCTCGATCCGGTGGCACTCGGCGGGATCGACAACCCCTTCGCGGGTGCGGCAGAGGCGGCCGGTGCTGCTGCAGCTGATGCATTCTCGGCGGCTCTGGGGCGGACTTACATCGATACGCCTGATCTGGGATTGGGGGCTGCGGCCGACGATGCCAGCGCCCGGGCCGACGGCTACCGCGAGGCAGCAGGCATGCTGGCCGATGCGGCTGGCCGCCCGTTGGCGAGTTGGCAGGCGCTGCGTGATGCGATGACCAGCGCCGGGACCGAGGCCGAAACGGCCCTCGCGGATGCAGCGGTATCCGCAGACGCACTCAGCGCCGAACTTGATGACACTGCCGCCGCTGCCGGTGGCGCAGGAGCCGCTGCGCGCGCAGCAGGGGCCGCAGCCGCCGAGGGTGCGGAGCAGGCAGTAACCGGCTGGGGCGCGGTGACGGCTGCCCTTGCTGACTATGCAGCCAAGGCGCGGGACATTGGCGGGGATATCGGCCAAACGCTGGTCGGGGCGTTCCAGAGCGCAGAGAACGCCGTGGGCGACTTCGTCAAAACCGGCAAGCTAGACTTCAGCGGCCTCGTCACTTCGATGATCGCTGATCTGGCCAAACTGGCCGCGCGGCGCTTCATTCTCGGCCCCATCGCCGATGCCTTATCGGGTGCGCTTGGCGGCACGGGCGGGTTGTTCGCGAACATCCTGCATTCGGGCGGCACAGTTGGCGTCGCGGGTAGCAGCCGGATGGTGCCTGCCATGGCCTTCGCCGGTGCCCCGCGCATGCACTCCGGGGGCTGGGCCGGGCTGAAACCCGATGAAGTGCCCGCGATCTTGCAACGCGGCGAGCGTGTTCTGTCGCGCAGGGAGGCGGCTGGATATGGCCAGGGACAGAACGCAGCGCCGAATATCTCTGTCACGATCATGTCCCGCGACGCCGAAAGCTTCCGGCAATCCCGCACACAGGTCGCGGCTGATATCGCCCGCGCCGTGTCGCTGGGCCGGAGGGGCATGTGATGGCCTTCCACGAGGTTAGGTTTCCCGACAACATCAGCCGTGGCGCGCGAGGCGGGCCGGAGCGGCGCACCCAGATCGTTGAACTGGCGAGTGGCGACGAAGAACGCAACGCCAGCTGGGCCAACTCGCGCCGCCGGTTTGACGTGGCCTACGGCATTCGCCGCGCAGATGATCTTGCATCGGTCGTTGCCTTCTTCGAGGCGCGCAACGCTCGCCTGCATGGGTTTCGCTATAAAGACTGGGCCGACTACAAATCCTGCCTGCCATCGCAGGCGGTCGCCCCCACAGACCAGCTCATTGGCACTGGCAATGGTGCAGTCACCACCTTCGCGCTCCTGAAACGCTATACTTCCGGCGCACAAAGCTGGACCCGCGCCATTGCCAAACCCGTCGCGGGCACAATCCGGGTGGCTTTGAACGGGGTCGAGCAGATGACCGGTTGGAGTGTCGACATCACGACCGGCAGTGTCACGTTCAACGCCGCCCCCGGCGCGGGCGTCGCAATCTCTGCAGGCTTTGAATTCGATGTGCCCGTCCGCTTCGACACCGACACGCTCGACGTCACGCTCGATATCGAGCGGCTAGGCTCAATCACATCTATCCCTTTGCTGGAGATCCGCAGATGAAATCCCTCTCTCCCGCGCTGCAGGCACATCTCGACGATGGCACGACGACTTTATCCTGGTGCTGGCGGATTTCGCGGACGGATGGGGGCAGCTTCGGCTTTACCGACCATGATCGCGCCCTCAGTTTTGATGGCACCGAATTTGAACCAGAAAGCGGGTTCGCCGCGTCCGAAATCCGCTCTGGCTCCGATCTGGCCGTCGATGCACAGGATGCCACCGGCGTGCTAACCTCGGACAGGATCACCGAGACCGACATTCTCGACGGGCGCTGGGACAATGCAGCGGTGGAGCTGTGGCGGGTGAACTGGGCGGACCCGAGCCAACGGGTGCTGATGCGCCGCGGTGCGGTGGGTCAAATCCGGCGCGGCCGTATGGCCTTCGTGGCGGAAGTGCGGTCGCTGGCGCATGTGCTGGGCCAGACCGTCGGGCGGACGTTTCAGGCAGGGTGCGATGCGGCGCTGGGCGATGCGCGCTGCCAGATCGATCTGGAAAACGCCGTCTACAAGGGTGCGGGCATGATCACCGACCTGTTGCGTGACCGCGCGTTCATGGCCTCGGGGCTGTCGACATTCGAGGCGGGCTGGTTCACCTCAGGCACCCTGACATGGACCAGCGGTGCCAATACCGGGCGCATCACCGAAGTGCTGGCCCATGGATTGGCAGATGCCATTGCGACCCTTACCCTGCTGGAAGCGCCGGTGCGCGCCATCGCCGAGGGCGACAGCTTCATCGCGCGGGCGGGTTGCGACAAGCGCATCGCGACGTGTGGCGCGAAGTTCGCCAACATGGCCAACTTCCGAGGTTTTCCTAACATACCGGGCCAAGATGCCGTGCTGCGCTATGCCAGCCAAGACGGCGGCCATGAAGGCGGGGTGCTGTAATCCGCCCGCTATCACAAAGGCCGCTGCGCGTTCACACGGCTGATGGCAGTCTCGCTCAGAACTGAAGTGCTAATTCATCAAATCCTCTGTAGCGACTGCAACGCGGCGGGTTTCGACCTTCCCAAGCGGCAGGATTGGTCGGGGCGCATCACACGTTGTCAGACCTAACTGCCTAGCCGCGGCATAGATCACCCGAAGCGAGCCATACTCTTTGAACAGATCCCAAAGTGGGACAAGCCGCGCATCGAGCAGATGTGCCTCATCGGTGTGTCCAGCCTGTGCCGCGCGGGTCAGCTGGGCCGCAATCTCTGGAAACAATCCCCCAATCACACTGTACCAAGTATCGGCACCTGCCAGCAGCGCCTCTGCACAGCCCCAATCCCCGCTATAGCCGATTGCGAAACCTTTCGGCAGGGCACTGCGCAGCCGCGACAGGTCATCGGAAATACCGCCCTGCGCGGGCAGCGGCATCTTCACTGCCGCAATGCCGGGCACCGTTGCAAGGCGTTCAAGCAGTTCGAGACTGAAGGTGAAGTGCGTCGTGCCCGGATTGTTATAGATGCAAAGCGGCAGGTCGGTGGCGGCCGCGACAGTTCGGAAATGCTCGAACGCCTCGTCCTGCGTCAGGGGCGTGTAGGACACCGGGGCCAGCAACAGGGCATCGGCCCCCGCAGCGACGGCATCCTTCGCCAGATCGCACGCCTCATCGGTTCTGAGCGCGCCGACACCAACAATCAGGGGCACCGCGCCTGCAAGCCCCTCGACCGCTGCGTCGACGGCGCGGCGCCGCTCGGATCGAGACAGATAGGCATAGGTTCCCGTGCTTCCGAGAAGACAGACAGACCCCAGGTCCGCCGCTTTTAGACGGTCAAGGAACCCCTGCAATTGGTCCGTTTCCACGCGCCCCTTTTCGTCTGAAGGCGTCAGGGGAAACGCCGATAACCCAGTAAAATCCATACACGCCGACCATTCTTCAAATCTCAGCACAACACCGCCACTAAACAGGCTGAATAACAAGAGCGCCACCATGCATTACTCATTCGTGCCAACCCAAGATCCAGAGCGTGTTGTCGGCATCGCGCGCTTATGGCTCGGCACACCCTATCACGATCAGGCCAGCCTGCGCGGCATCGGCTGCGATTGCCTTGGCCTCGCCCGTGGTGTCTGGCGCGAGGTGGTCGGGGACGAACCGTTTCCGATCCCACCCTACAGTCGCGATTGGGGCGAGACAGGGCCGCGCGAGGTGCTCGCGGATGGGGCGGCCTCGATGCTGGTCCCGATTGCACCGACTGAAATCAGTCCCGGCGCGCTGATCCTGTTTCGCATGACGCCGCTGGCCATCGCCAAGCACGTCGGCATCGTGACCGCGCCCGACCACTTCATCCATTCTTACGATCGGCTCGGCGTCATCGAAGAAGTCCTGACCCCTGCCTGGCGGCGGCGCATAGCCTTCGCCTTCCTGTTTCCGCCCTCCTGCAGCATCTGAAAGTTCTCCTATGGCATCGCTTGTACTCGGCGCGGTTGGCGCCACGATCGGTGGCTCTATCGGCGGCACCCTGCTTGGCGTCAGCGCCTTCAGCATTGGTGGTTTCATCGGGTCCACCGTGGGATCCTTGGTCGACAACTGGATCGTGTCCTCCCTCGCGCCCGCCCAACGCATCGAGGGCGCAAGGCTCGACGGGCTGCGGATCACCTCTGCGACCGAAGGGGCCGTGATCCCACGGCTCTTTGGCCGGATGCGGATCGGCGGCAATATCATCTGGGCCACGGATTTCCGCGAGGAGACCAAGACCACCACCCAAGGCGGCGGCAAGGGTGGCGGGGGCGGCGCAAAGGTCACGACGACCGAATATCTCTACTATGCCAGCTTCGCCGTAGCATTGTGCGAGGGCGAGATCACCGGCATCGGCCGGGTTTGGGCCGACGGCAAGCCGATGGATATGACTGGCGTCACCTGGCGCTGGTATCCGGGCGATGAGGCGCAGATCCCCAATCCGTTCATTAGCGCCAAGATGGGCGCGGATAGAACGCCTGCCTATCGCGGCACGGCCTATGTCGTGTTCGAAGAGCTGGACCTCAGCGCTTTCGGCAATCGTCTGCCGCAGATCAGCTTTGAGGTGTTCCTGCCACTGGCGGACCCCGACACTGCCGAAGGGTTAGTTAAAGCTGTCACCCTGATCCCAGCCTCGGGCGAGTTCAGCTATGCGACGGCCCCGGTCAAGAAATCCTCTGGCGCTGGCGGCGCGACCACTGCGGAAAACCTGAACGCGATTGCTGATACCGCCGATATCATCGTGGCGCTCGACCGGCTGCAATCCATGGCCCCGGCGGTGGAAAGCATCAGCCTCGTGGTAGCGTGGTTCGGCGATGATCTGCGCGCAGGGAACTGCAAGGTGCGGCCTGGTGTCGAGGTTTCGGCCAAGACCACGACACCCTCGCCATGGTCGGTTAACGGGGTCTCGCGCGCCAATGCGGTTCTCGTTAGCCGAGACGCCGAGGACCGCCCTGTCTATGGCGGCACCCCGGCAGATTTCGCGGTTGTGCAGGCGATCAGGGAGATAAAATCACGCGGTCTGCGCGTCACTTTCTATCCGTTCATCCTGATGGACGTTCCGCCCGCCAATACCAAGCCCAACCCCTACAGCGCCAACGTTGCCGGGGTGGGCCAGCCCGCATTCCCTTGGCGCGGAAGGATCACGTGTTCCCCCGCCGCTGGATTTGCTGGCACCGTCGATAAAACTGCAGCAGCGGCAACGCAGGTCACAGCCCTATTCGGCACGGCGACACCTGCCAGCTTCGGCGTCTCAGGGGAGAGCGTCAGTTGGACCGGCCCCGCTGGCGATTGGGGCCTGCGCCGCATGGTGCTGCACTATGCCCATCTGTGCAAAGCGGCAGGGGGCGTCGATGCCTTCCTGATCGGCACCGAGATGCCGGGCCTGACCACCATCCGCTCGGGGGCCAGTACCTATCCGGCGGTGCAAGCCTACCGCGATCTGGCAGCGGCCGTGCGAACTATCCTCGGGCCGGGCACAAAGATCAGCTACGCCGCTGACTGGTCAGAGTATTTTGGCCACCAACCGGGCGACGGATCGGGCGATGTGTTCTTCCACCTGGACCCACTTTGGTCAGACGCCAACATCGATTTCATCGGCATCGACAACTACATGCCACTCTCGGATTGGCGCGACGGGTTCGATCATGCTGATGCCGCGCTGGCTCCCGCGATCTATGACCGGAATTACCTGCAATCCAACATCGCTGGCGGCGAGGGGTTCGACTGGTTCTATGCCAACTTGGCCGACCGAGCGGCACAGGTCCGGACGCCGATCACCGACGGTGCCGCCGCTAGGCCGTGGGTCTACCGTTTTAAGGACCTCCGCGCCTGGTGGTCGAACCCGCATTTCAACCGCCCGGGCGGCGTAGAGAGCGGCACGCCCACCGCATGGGTACCGCAGTCAAAGCCGATCTGGTTCACGGAACTTGGCTGCCCGGCCATTGATCGCGGCACCAATCAGCCGAACGTGTTCTTCGATCCGAAGTCGTCCGAGAGTTTCACGCCGCACTTTTCGCGGGGGTGGCGCGATGATGCGATCCAGCGCGCCTATCTGGAAGCGACCTATCTGTTCTGGGGTGCTGCGGCGAACAATCCAACCTCTAGCGTATATGGCCACCGGATGGTCCAGGTGCCGGAATGCGCCGCTTGGACCTGGGACGCGCGGCCCTATCCGTTCTTCCCCGAACTGACTAATGTCTGGACGGATGGTCCGAACTGGCGGCTCGGGCACTGGCTGACAGGGCGGCTTGGGGCGGTGTCGCTGGCGGCCCTCGTCCGTCATCTCTGTTTGCGCACAGAGATGACGGAAGACCAGATCGACGTCTCCGGCCTTTGGGGTGCAGTGGAGGGTTATGTGATTTCCGCACTGGAAGCACCGCGCGCATCGATCTCGACACTGGCGCGGCATTTCGGCTTCGATGTCGTGGAAAGCGAAGGGCGGATCCGCTTCCTCATGCGTGGTCGGATTGCCAGTCTGAACATCACGCCCGACAGCATGGTGGCCGCGTCATCATCGCAAGGCGACGTCATGGAACTGACCCGCGCACAGGAAACCGAACTGCCGCAGGCCCTGAAATGGCAGGTCGCGCGCGCGGATGAGGATTATGACGCGGCGCAGGTCGAAGCCCGGCGCATCACCGTCGATACCACCAGGATCGCGTCCGAGGCCTTCCCGATGGCAGTGCCGCCGGAAGAAGCCGAACGCCGCTGCCGTCGCGCGCTGATGGAGGCTTGGGTCGGACGGGAAACTGCCGTGTTCCGCCTACCACCCTCGCGTCTGGCGCTGGACCCCTGCGACGTGATCGTGCTCGATCATGATGGCCGCCTGACGGAACTGCGGCTGGTGTCCATCGCGGACTCGGACCTGCGCAGCATCGACGCCGTGCGCCAGGACCGTACCGTCTACGATCTGCCGCCCGGCGATCCACGCCCCGCATCATTGTCGACCCCGACGGTGTTTGGGGTGCCTGATGTGCTCCTGCTCGATCTGCCGCAGCTGCGCGAAGATCAACCCGCGCATCGCCCCTTTGTCGCCGCCCATTCCAAGCCGTGGCCCGGCGCAATCGCGGTCTACCGCAGCGCTGCGACGGATGGGTTTGAGCTACTGAACACATTTGGCACCCGCGCGCGCATGGGCGGGCTGGTGGCAGATTTCTTTGCAGGGCCGGTGTCGCGCTTCGATCTAGGTAATGCGCTGGTCGTTGACCTGTTTTCCGGCACACTGGAGAGCGTCACGGACATTACCCTGCTGGGCGGGGCCAACGCGCTGGCCGTCGAAACGGGCGCTGGGCAATGGGAAATCGTCCAGGCAGGCGCAGCCGAGCTGATCGCGCCGGGGCGATACCGGCTGACGCGGTTGCTGCGGGGCCAGCGCGGAACCGAAGGTGCGATGGTCAGCATGGTGCCGACCGGCGCGCGGGTCGTTGTGCTAGACACGGCACTTGCATCGCTGCCAATCAGCGAGGCCGACCTCGGCCTGCCGTGGAACTGGCGCATTGGCCCAGCCTCTCGACCAGTCAGCGACGAAACCTTTGTCGCCACCACCTTCACCCCCGAGGGCGCTGGGCTGCGGCCGTTTTCGGTCGCGCATGTCGAGCAGCCGTGGCGCACCGCCCGCAGCCCGGGCGACCTGACGATCCGCTGGACGCGTCGGTCGCGATCGCTGGCCGCTGACACCTGGGGCCTCGGCGATGTGCCCTTGGCCGAAGACAGCGAAGCATATCAGGTCGACATTCTGGACGGGTCAGTTGTCAAGCGATCCTTGACGACTGCCACGACCAGCGCCCTCTACACCGCCGCGCAGCAGACCACCGATTGGAGCGCGCCCCTCGGGCCCGGCCAATCCCTTGGCATCCGCATCTACCAGCTCTCGGCCCTGATCGGTCGGGGCGCTGGGCGATCCGTCACCCTTATCTTCTGAAAGCAGGACCATGTCCGACATCACCACCCACCTGCTGCTGCCCTACATCCTGGCATCGCAGGCCCAGAAGCATGTCACCCATAACGAGGCGCTGCGGCTGCTCGATGCCATGGTGCAGCTGTCAGTGCTGGACCGCACGCGCACCGCCCCATCTGCGAGCCCGACCGACGGCGACCGGCATATTGTGGCGTCTGGGGCGACAGGTCTGTGGGCTGGCTGGGACTTGAACGTGGCCTTCTGGGTCGATGGCGTCTGGATGCGGCTGGTGCCGCGCCCCGGCTGGCTGGCCTGGATCGCGGCCGAACAGATGTTTCTGGTCTGGAATGGCAGCGCCTGGGAACCAGTTGGCGAACCGGTGGATGTGTCAGATGCTGTTTTCAGCCTGGTGAATGACGCCGATCCGACCAAGAAGGCGGCGTTCTCGCTGTCTGGGATTACGACGGGCACGACCCGGACCTTCACGCTGCCGAACACCTCGTCGGAACTGGCGATCCTTGCGGGCACCCAGACGTTCAGCGGCAACAAGACCTTTTCGGGCACGCTGACGGCCTCGGGCACTGTCACAATCTCGGCGGCCAGCGCATCGATTGGCACGGCGACCGGGACGGCGACTTACGGCCTCGGGAGCGGGGCCACGACCAACGGCACTACCAAGACCATGAACATCGGCACCGGCGGCGCGTCCGGATCCACGACGGTCGTCAACATTGGCTCCGCTACCGCGGGGGCTGGCGGCACGACGGTGGTCAACACACCCACGGTCACCTTCGCGAATGCCGTGACTCAGGTTGGCATGCCACAGGCGAACCTGACCGCCCAGCTCTTGGGCCTTGGTGGGGCGACCGCTGACAGTTTTAACCGGCTCTCAATCAACACCCCGGCTATGCTGTTCAACAACGCGGGCGCCGGGATCGAGGCGACTTTCAACAAGAATGCCGCGGCCAATGATGCCGCCTTCGCCTTCAAGACCGGGTTCTCGGCGCGGGCGCTGATCGGGTTGCTGGGCAGCGACGACTTCAGTTTCAAAGTCAGCCCAAACGGATCAACCTTCTTTGATGCCATCAGGATCGACCGCACTTCCGGCCGGGTTGAACTGCCTGAACCGCTGCACATGCCAAGCCTACCCGCCGCCCCGGACCCGCCGCCCGAGGGCAAACTGGCAGTCTACGCTCGTGACCGGGCTGGGGCCGGATGGCTGGATGTGCAGCGCCCTTCGGGCCGGTTCTTTCCCCTGCAGCCCCACTTCGGGGTCAACCGGATCGCGACGTGGGCACCCTCGAGCAGCACGACGGTCAACACCAACGGCATGCCGCGCACAGCCGTGGGCACCGTGGCCACGCCAACACTAGCGACCACCAACCTTTCAACCAGCATGCGGCGCTGGCGCGTGACCAGCGCTGCGACGGTGGATGCCGTGGCCGAGGAGCGATCAGCGGGCTGGGTCTGCTGGCGCGGCAATGCGGAGGGTCTCGGCGGCTGGAGCTACGTCAACCGCCTCTCGATGACGACCTTGCAGGCAACGGGCATGGGGTTCTTCGGGCTTTACGGGTCGATCTCTGCGCTGGCGACCACGCTGACACTTGCGGCCGCGGTGAACTGCGTCGGCATCGGTTTCCAGCGTGGCACCCATACCAATTGGCAGCTGGTGCACAACGATGGCAGCGGCGCGCCAACGCTGACCGATTTAGGCGGTAGCTTCCCGGTGGCCAGCACCACCAACGTCTTGTCACTCTATATCGCGGCCGCCCCGAACGGCGCGGACATCGGCGTCCGAGTGGTCGAGGAGGTCAGCGGCGCGGCCGTCGAATTTACCATCACCAGTGACATGCCCGCCGCCACCCAGCTTCTGAGCCCGCGCAATTACATGAACAACGGTGCGACTGCGGCGGCGGTCGCCTACGACTGCTCCGGGATCTACGTCGAGACCGATTTCTAAAGGACCGAACCATGACAAAACGAACCACACTGCTAGAGGAGGTTGGCGCAGCCTTCCGCGACCACGGCATCACCGCCGCCATTACCGCGTTGATCGGCGGCTTCATCGCGCTCCTGGCCGCCGTCACGCGCCGCGCTTTCACCAATGACGCGATGCTTGTCCGTTTGGACCGGGAGCTGATGGCCGAGCGCGACCGCGTGGGCCGCCAGCGCGCAGAGGACCGCAAAGGCGACGCCGACCGGCTGGAACGCATCGAGACGGATATCCGCGCCATGCGGGGTCTGATGTTCGATGCGTTCCAGCGCGGCCGCACCGACTGACCAACCCACACGCATCAAACCGTTCTAACCCGACCCGCTCGCAAGGCGGGTTTTTTCATGCCCGACGCTGGGCGAAAGGAGCTTTCCAATGAATGCCAAGACCCGTGACCCCATCCGGCTGATCCAAAATGGTCTAGACCAGCTGGGCCATTCACCTGGCGCAATCGACGGCCTCTGGGGCCTGCGCACCGCCCGCGCGATGAAAGCGCTGTTGGCTGCGAATGGGCGCGCAGCAGCCGTCGCCCCACCGGGTCCGCTGCCCTGGATCACGGAGGCCAAGTCTGCCCTCGGCCGTCATGAAGCCAGAGATCGTTCCTGGCTGATGGACTGGTTGAAGCGTGATGGCCGCACCGTCGGGGATCCATCGAAGAACCCATGGTGCGGGGATTTCGTGGAGACCTGCATCCGCGTGGCACTACCCGATGAACCGCTTTTGGGCGCGCTGGGTACCAATCCCTACTGGGCGCGCAACTGGCTGATGTTCGGGCAGGAGGTGAAGCCGACACCCGGCGCGGTGCTGGTGTTCTCGCGGGGCTCTGGTGGGCATGTCGGTTTCGCGATGGGCCAGGACGACACGCATTTCTACGTGCTCGGCGGCAACCAATCCGACGCCGTCACCATCGCCCGCATCGCCAAGTCCCGCCTCCTTGGTGCGCGCTGGCCCGCCACCGAACCGCCCCGCCAGCAACGCCTGCGGACGATGAAGCCGGGCGAATTCCTCGTAACCACCAATGAATTCTGAACAGGAGATAATCATGCTGAAACCTGCAATCCTTGCACTGATCCGCCAAATTCTGACCGTCGCTGGCACCGCGCTGGTGGCCAAGGGCTATGTCCAAGCCTCCGATATTGAACCGGTGATCGGTGCACTGCTGACCATCGGATCGGTGGTTTGGTCGGTTGCCGACAAGCGGGCGAGGTAGAGCCAGCGGCTGCGGAGCGGTCATTCAAGACGTTCATCTTGAGTGACCGCAGTGCGGACTTTACGGACTTTCGTCGTCCAACCACTTCCGCCGCTTTCGGCCCCAAAGTCACCGTTCGCGCAGCTTCTACGAAGCGGGCCTTGATCAACCTAGCCCGGTCGCCACCAGCATGAGAAGAGCGGCCGTTTTCATCCGCATGCGGCGCGGCTGCCGCAGCGTGAAGAGAGCCGAGCCGATCCCGATTGCGAGAATTTATAGTGTCGCAATCAGGCCAATCTGATCGAGGGTGGCACGACCTTCGTTGAAAAGCGCGCCCAGCAGAATCGGGTGGAGCCCAAGGATAATCAGCCCAAGCGAGCCGACCCAAAGGATCTGTCAGTCGCGAGAGGTCCCCGATGATGCCGTGGAACCGTAGCGCGCGGCGGAGGCGAACGGTTTCATGGCTGTAAGATCTCCTTAATTCGCTTTGAAATGAATCAGCGTACCTTTAGGTGCTGCCGGCGCCTGAGCATTTGACCGAACGCTCGGCCACGGAGGGGATCAACAATTGGCCCATCGCGGCCGTCGTGAATTTACCGTCAGGATCGAGGTGACTTCTGAGGACGTTGAACCGATCAATGTCGGGATAGAGCGGTGCGATTTCCTCACGCATTAGGCTGTGCAGTTTACCCCAATGCGGACGTCCGCCTGCGGCTCCAAAGATCGCTTCGGCATCGCGAAGGAATCGACGGGAGTCCTCTGAGGCGCCCGCATGGACGGCAACCGAGATACGATTGCCTCCCTGGAAGGGCGACAGCCAGCCGTCATCGCCTGCGGTCTGCCGCACCTCGACGGGGAAGTAGATCTCGGGGTGCTGGCGCTCGGTCATTCGGACAAGCTCTGCGATCGCATCGCACGCCGCTTCGGGCGGCAGGTGATATTCCATTTCAACGAATCTCACGTCGCGAGGTTTCGTAAGGACATTCCAGCTCGACCCGACAAAGTCCTCTTCTCCCTGCAGGGACATGAGAGTGTGTACCAGCGCCCGGCGCAGCCAGGGGGCGCGGCGCCCCAGATCGCGTGCGATCCTCAGCGCCCGCAAGGCGGTGTTGTCGAGGTCGAGCGGTGGCCTGCCGTGCGGCGCTTGCGTGATGTCATGAGTCGTCTGGATCGCCGTGCCAGTCTGAGGCACCCAGAAGAACTCGAACTGTCGGTGCACGGCCCATCGCTCATGCATCTCGGCCAAGACGGTCAAAATGGGTGCTACGCTGACGCGGCGGCGCAATGAATGGGCGGGGACAACCCTCATCTCGATCTCAAGGAGAATTCCAAGCAGTCCGAGGGACACGCACGCCCCTGGCACATCCTCGGGTCGAAGTTCCACGATCTCTCCGGAGGCCGTCATGAGTTTGCCTCCGGTCATCTCAGCTGACAAGCAGGGCAGCGTCGACCCGGTGCCGTGCGTACCGGTTGCAAGGGCTCCGGCAAGCGTCTGGACGTCGATGTCGCCAAGGTTCCGGAACGCCAAACCGACCGCGTCCAGCGACTTCGAAAGAGATCGCAGGCTTGCGCCGGCGCGGAGCCGGGCGATCCCGGTCCCTACCGCGATGACGTCCGGGCCTTCTAGGCCCGATACGTCGATGATGGTTCCGGTGCCAGCCACGAGCGGTGCGAAGGAATGGCCTGCACCGATCGCGCGAACCGACCCTTCGGCGTTTGCGACGCAGTGTGCGAGTTCGTCGGTTCCGCGCGGTCGAAAGACGCGCGCGGAAGACATTTGATTGCCGGCCCAGTTCGCCCACATTTCAGAATCCTTTTGAGTGTCCAAGGACGGCCCGACAGGGCTCGGAGCCCTTCCGATACCTCGTCGAAGCATCTCGCGAGGTATTCCTGCGGTTTGTCATCCTGCCGTTGTAACAAGCGTTGTGGCCAGCGTTGAAAAAGCGTTGTATTCAACCCGCTCCGGTTGAAATTGCGTGCTCGAAAGGCCTCGGGGTTCATTTCGTCCCGAGTCGAGCGTCAGTCTGGCGTGACCGGCGCGGCAAGGCAGGTCGGCGACAAGGTAGCAATGCGCAGCTTGCTCAGCGCCGATCTCGTACGAGATCTTGCTGGTTTTGCGTTGGATTCGCCGGTGCAGCCGTCGGTTCGCGTGCTTTTGTAAATGTCAGCTTGTTTTTGTGTCGATAAGGGAGTGGGCGTCGGGACGGCATCAGCCGGGCACATCGTCCGATCATATTCCTTTTTCGTCGAGAAACTGACCGATGGCGTCGACGCAGACCTGCCAGGCGGGTTCGCTTTCGACCAAGATGTGATTGCGGCTTTCAAGGGGAACGAAATGCGCGTCCGGGATTCCAGATGCCACGGCCCGGCCGATTTCGAGCGGGATCCGTTGGTCGTGCCGTGAATGCAGCACAAGCGTGGGCACCTCGACCTGCGCGAGCCGGTGGCGCACGTCGATATGACCGAACGCATCCTGAAACCGGGCCGCGTTGCGGGGCGACGTCGTCTGGCGCTGGAATTCGTCGAACCAGTCCAGATCTTCCCGCGTCGCCTCAGGCATGAAGGTTTGGCTGAAGATATGCCGGTAGGCCGCATTGTCGGTGCCCCAGCCGAGTTCGGTCAGGGTCAGAACCGCCTCACGCCGTGCCTGCTCCTCGGGATCCGCCAAATGTCGCCATCCGGCGGCATAGCCACCGATGAGGATCAGCCCCGACACACGTTCGGGATGGCGCACGGCATATTCGATGGAGACCGAGGCGCCTTGCGAGATCCCGAGCAGAGGAAAACGGTCGAGCGCTAGCTTGTCGGCGACAGCTTCGAGATCCTCGACGAAGGCTTCGAAGCTCAGGTCGGCGACGTCCCAATCCGACAGGCCGCAGCCGCGCTCGTCGTAGCGGATGAAAGTACGGCGGCGGGCGATCTCGGCGAAGCTGCGCCCCCAGATCGGGCTATTCCAGTCGAACTCGAGATGGGTAAGCCAGTTCGCGGCTTTCAGCAGCGGCGGACCGTCCCCGAGCGTTGCATAGGCGATCTTGGCACCGTCCTGAACCTCGCAGAAGCCGATCCGCTGGGCGCGCAGGGAAACGTCCTTGCGGTGGGCGATCCGCTCCTCCTTCGGAGCAGTGGGGGGTGTCGATATTGCCTCAGTTTGACCCTTTTTCCGAGACAGGGTGTCTTGGGTGCCCGCGCGCGCTGGCGCGTTGGTGTTCTCGGAGATGATCGCGGAAGGGTCTGCAACTTGCCAAAGCCGCTGCCACTTCCGCGCGGCCATCGGGGCCATATCTGGATGCAGCGCCAGTCGCTCGAGGACAGAGACATACGTAAGACGAACATCCTCGCGCTCGGACATGAGCCACGCATCGAACGCTTCATCGCCAGCCCCGTCTAGACCATCGAGAAAGACCCGGTCGAGCCGCTCCGCCATCGCTGCCAGCTGAGCGATGCTCGGCGTGTCGTCGACGTCGCGCAGCCGCGCGTAGATTGTCTTAATGTCCACTTCCACTCCCTCGGTGTCAAAATGGACGCGCTCCCGATCCGCGACGATGCGCGAGTCTTCCGCCGCTCCGCCCGCACTGCGCAGCTTGCTCAGCGCCCACCGCAAGGCCGCTTTCGGATCGTCGGGCAGATCCCAGAACAGCTCGCAGAGGCGCTCGCGTCGGTGCGGGCGATCGGTGGCCACAAGAAAGGCCAGCAAGGCTCGGGCCTTTTTCGACGCAGGCAGTGCGACTTCGCTTCCATCCAACGTGACGCGCAGTTCGCCCAATAGCGAGATCTGAAGATCTTTTTGCATGCGTGGCTCCGAAAAATATCAAAAACAACGGTCGCGGCGCGCCGTAACCACGGGCTGCACAACGATGGCAACAACGGTCAGGGCTCAATTCAGTGTCAACAGCAGCAACCCAAGGGCGCTGCATAACGCAATCATGGAGCAGAACGATGAACCAGACCAGACATGTTGCCGCTCGAGCCTCGCTGATCGTCGATCCCGCGACCTTGCTTGCCAGCACGATGTCCGCAATGCGCAACCCGGCGCTCTACGAGGACCCCGACCGCTTCTACATCCGTCGCGACCACCCCCGACTGCACCCGGTCTTCGGCAACGGCCCTCATCGAGCTGGGAACGTCACCTGGCATGACCGGGTTCGGCGATATCCGCCAGATCACACAGATGCAGGTCTGCATCTGTGAATTCCAATGAAATCTGAGCCAACGGCGGTGGGCTTTGCCTCCCGCTTTCCAGCTCTCAAAAGGCAGGTACTTTTTCAATGCAAATTTTAGTCACCACGCACCGCGATATTCGGATCGTCGCAGTCTCTGGCCGGATCGATCTCTATTCCGCCGGATCATTCTACGATGCACTCGTCGAGGCGGTCGGGGATGCCCACGCGGATCTCGTCATCGACCTGACCGCGATCGTCCACCTGACCAGTGCAGGGATGCGCGGCCTCGTCGTTGCCTCCAAGCTTCAGCAATCCGCCGGGCACGCGATACGGATCTGCGGTGCGACCGCCGCGATAAAGTGGTTTCTGAGGGGTCGCGGGTATAACCACCTGCTGAGGTTCGAACCGACCGTCGAAGACGCCATCAAGACGCTCTCGCCAGCAAACGGCGAGCGCGTGGCCGACATGGCACAGGGCGTGGTCGGTGTTCGCCCGTTGTCGGCACATACGTTGGAGAAGGCCGATGCGGGGCTGACGGTCGATCTTATCCTGCAGATGCTCCACCACGAAAACGCACAGTTTTTCACTCTTTCCAGACGCCTTGCGCCGGAAGGGGACGGGGCGGACCTGCTTCAGACCGATTGTCCCGCGGTGGGTCGACATCTGACCCGGGTCTGACCGCAGCATCGCGCTGGACGCGAACACCACTTCCTCAGGTTCCACACCGCACGTCGGATTTGCGTGTGCGGATGGGGCCCGTCGACCAACGAACTGGGCCGAGAGCCCTGAGACTTTCATCAACGCTAAACACAAAAGGAAACAAGAACATGACCTATTACCCCTACGATACTCCCGAGAGCAGTACTGATGCGAGCGGTCGCGTGAAGGCCCGGACCGTCGGTATGATTCAGCGCATCGCACAATCGGTCCGCCAGCATCTTCGCAACCGCCGCGACTACCGGTACTTGCAGGAGCTCCCGGATTACATGCTCGACGACATCGGGCTGACCCGTGGCGACGTCCGAAGCGCGGCCCGCCGCCTGCCGTTCTAGAGGGCGGCGGCCACGGCCGCTCCCCTGCCACCATCACATTGAGAAAAGACGACGACCATGAGTATCACCGGCTTTGCTGACTCCATCTGGCTGAACGGCCTTCTGCCTCAGGACGCGCCGACCCTGATGTCGGGCATCGCGGCGGCGGTCTGCCTGACGGTTGCACCCGTATTCCGCAACCGGCATACGATTCTGCTGTTTCAACTCGCGGCCGGGCTCAGCTTCGCGGCGCATTACGCCTTCCTAGGTATCACCGTTGCCGCCGTGGCCAACATTCTCGGGGCGGTCCAGACCGGTGCCGCGCTTCTCTCTTCACGAAATGCCGCGATGGGATGGCTGGGATATGCATTGATCGCCCTGGGCACGTTGCTTGGCCTTTGGTTCTGGCAGGGGCCCGTCTCTGCGCTCAGCCTGATCGCAATGATTCTCGTCGCTCTGGCGCGCATGCAGCAGAACGATCTACACTTGCGCATCCTGCTGCTGGCCGGAGCTGCGTTCTGGACTCTGCATGATTTCGCCGGAGCCGCGTGGATCGCGTTCTCCGCCGATGTCGGTGCCGTTCTGACGGGTGCCGTGGCGCTCCTCGCAACATTCGTCCGGATCAGGATCCAAGGGCGACCGCCCATCAACGCATCGCTATCACTCGCTGCGTGATGCTGCGCGGGTCTCACCTCCGACGCAATTTCAGTAATTCCCCAGAGTCGGAGGCAGCCGGTCGAACGTCCTCAGCAGAAAGTGTTGCGGCCGTTGAAACGCGGCGCGGCATTTGTTTCGATGGGCTCGTTCCTGCCGTTAGCTGCGCGACGCATGAACGTCAGCTATACGAGTCTCGTGCTGTTTTCACTGCACTGATACGGGCCGCAACATGTCATCGGTGTCCAGTTTCAGGGCGCTGCGCCACAGGGGCGTCTTGAAGACGTTATGCACATGTTTGCCGTCGCGCTCTTCGCGGATCTGGACAAGCAGCCCTGCCCATTCAAGCGGGTGCAAGACGCAAGATGAGAAGGCGGCCATTTCGCGCCATCCCGCATTGTCCCAGTCATGCTCTTGGCCATAGAACGCCGCGAACAGTGCGCGTTCGGTTGTGCCGAGGTTGGCTTCGACGTTGATCACGTTCATCCAGACATCCCACTTGCCGAATGGACGATCCTCAAAGCGCGCATAGGATGCGTGGTCGATCTGGAGAATGAAGAAGGGGACCAGTTCAGCGAACAGCTTCCCCGGTGTCTGTGCCAGTTCCGTACCGCGCTTGATCAGCCGGAATTCACCTTTGAAGTGCCGCCCCAAGCGCAAGGTGATTAAGAGGTAATGCAGGAGCTCGAGCGGCGGGAACTCGTATTCATTGATGACCTTGCTATAGCGGAACATCTCCTCCGCGCTGCTGCCCGGCCAGTCGAAGTGCTCAACCGCCCAATGCACGAAGACGCGCTTGAACGCCTTCGTCTTGGTCAAACCGATGCCCCCGTGTTTCTGCGCATACTGCAACGTCAAAAGCGCTGCGCGCAGGAGCGGCGAGTGCTTTAGATCAGGATGGTCATCGTGGAAAATACGAAACTCGATCATGGCTGGATGCTGCCACAAGGTTTTGGGGCAGGCCAGACGCAAAAAAGGCCCCTGTTTGAGGGGGGACTCGCCAAACGTTGACAAGGCGTTGACAAGAACCGCGCAAGCAAAAGCCCGACTGATTAGGTCGGGCTTTAAGCGTTTGATTTGGCGTTGTTTTTTGGTTGCGGGAGTAGGATTTGAACCTACGACCTTCAGGTTATGAGCCCTAACCCTTTGTTTTTAAACAATCTTTATTTTTCAATTATTTACCGGC
>Ga0307940_1000654_pt1 | contig 21875 bp, 21 predicted proteins | sample OrgLakmetagen124_FD_201835 | JGI IMG/M metagenome (GOLD analysis project Ga0307940, IMG submission 201835) | Saline water microbial communities from Organic Lake, Antarctica - #124 | ecosystem: Environmental > Aquatic > Non-marine Saline and Alkaline > Saline | place: Antarctica: Organic Lake... | reverse complement strand
TGTCAAAGAACTGGTAAAAAATAGTGCAAAAAACATCAAAAATTGCTATTTTTGAATGAAAATCGAATCTTGAGCGATTGTAAACCATTATAGATTAATGCGTTTACCGAATTTGGCGGTCATAGGTCTTGAGCTTATTTTTTATCCTAAAGAGCTTCCAGACGCGAATGCTAAACTCCTGAATTATCCCTGCGACAAAGAAAAGGGTGTTTACAAACACCTTTTTTAAACTATTGTTACCAATGGCTCATTGGGGTTTTTTCCGGATAAAATATTTCTAAAGGGTCACTACAGTAATCCTTCAAGGAGTTTCAATGTCTCGCTGAAGCTCACTTTGAAATACAAATGGTATTATTTCACTTCCGGATTCCGGCAAATGTTGCTTAAACCCGGGCTCAGCGTACTGGATTTTTTATTTATGATGGGCTTATCCAAACACGGAAATAGTTTTTTACGCATCTATTGAACGGGAAAGAACTTTTATTTGTTTTCTGCTATATGTAGAAAATGAATTACTTTTGCAGGAAAATAGTAAAAACATAAAATAATTTCATGGGAAAATCACAAGAATCTTTCAGAAAGAAAGAAGTAAAAAACAGAAAAGACAAAAAGAGAAAAGACAAGGAAAAGAAAAAACAGGCCAGGAACGAGAATGAAAAGAAGGGCGGTCTGGATGATATGATAGCCTATGTAGACAGTAATGGGATGATTACTGACACGCCACCTGATCCTGATGAGAAGAAGGAAGAGGTTAAGCTGGAGGATATCGAAACCAGCGTGCCCAAGCAAAGCGAAGCCGATAAGGCTGATACGGTAAGAAGAGGTACAATTACTTATTACAATGATCAGAAAGGGTTTGGTTTTATCAAGGATTCGCAGACGCAGGAAAGCATCTTTGTGCATATCAACGATGCTGAAGAAGACCTGAAGGAGGGCAACCTGGTGAGTTTCGAGGTTGTTTCGGGGAATCGCGGGCTGGCAGCTATCAATGTGAAAGTGGAAAGATAGTTCTCTCAATTGGCAGAGTAATAGATCAAAATACGACAAGAAACATCACTTTCTTATATTCAAGACACGCAATAAAAATAAAGAAAACGCCTGAAATATTGTATTTCAGGCGTTTTATGTACTTCTATGACACGCTCCCAGCGCTTCCCCTCAAACGGGCTGAAGTACGGAGAGCTGAGCCAGAGAGGCTTTTATCTCTTCATCAGTGACCTCGTGTTGAATTAATTTCCCGGCCATGTAGTCGTCATAAGATTTCAGGTCGAAATAACCATGTCCGCAAAGGTGGATAAGTATGGTTTCCTCTTTCCCTTCTTCTTTGCACCGTTTGGCTTCCTGTATCGCCGTTGCAATGGCGTGGTTGGTCTCCGGCGCCGGGATGATGCCTTCGGTGCGGGCAAACAGCAGCCCGGCCTCAAACGTCTCCAGTTGGTCGTGGGCACGAGCTTCAATAAGTTTGTCTTTAAGCAACTGGCTTACCACTACTCCGGCGCCATGATATCGCAATCCGCCGGCATGGATGGGGGCGGGGACGAAATTGTGCCCAAGGGTATACATCGGGAGCAAAGGAGTAAACCCTGCCGTGTCGCCGAAGTCATAGCGAAACTCCCCTTTGGTGAGTTTTGGGCAGGAGGCAGGCTCACTGGCAATGCAGCGGATATTGGTACCTTCGGTGAGGTTTTTTCTAAGAAAAGGGAAACTGATTCCCGAAAAGTTGGACCCACCACCAAAGGGACCCACCACGATATCGGGCATGTCACCGGCTTTTTCCATCTGCTTCACAGCCTCTTCCCCGATCACTGTCTGATGCATCAGCACATGGTTGAGCACGCTCCCCAGGGCATATTTGGTGCCTTCATCCTTTCCGGCCAGCTCCACGGCTTCAGAAATAGCCATGCCAAGACTACCCGATGCGTTGGGATCTTTTGCCAGAATATCACGGCCAGCCTGTGTGCGGTTCGATGGCGAAGGATACACCCGGGCCCCAAAGCTGTTCATCATCATTTTGCGATAGGGCTTGTGATAATAGGAGACGTTTACCATGTACACCTCCAGGTCGATGCCGAACTGCTGACAGGCGAAACTCAGCGCACTGCCCCATTGGCCGGCACCTGTTTCGGTGGTGATACGTTTGACGCCTTCCTGCTTGTTGTAGTAGGCCTGGGCCACCGCCGTATTGGGTTTGTGAGAACCCGTAGGACTTACCCCTTCATATTTATAATAGATCTTTGCTGGCGTGTCTAATGCCTTCTCCAGATCATAGGCGCGGTACATCGGCGTCGGTCTCCACTTCAGATAGGTATCACGCACCTGCTCAGGGATTTCCACATACTTGTCGGTGGTCACCTCCTGCTTTATCAGCTCCATAGGAAAAAGCGGAGCCAGCATCTCCGGCCCTATGGGCTCACGTGTTTGCGGGTGCAGCGGCGGCAACGGCTTGTTGGGCATGTCGGCCACAATGTTGTAATAATGTGTCGGTAACTCTTTCTCAGATAACAGAATCTTTTTGGTTCTCATAATGTTACTTTTTTTGTGATGAATATTTGTTTAATTATTAAAATGTTACGTTCAGACATAAAAAAGACGGGCCCCCTGTGAAGGGAGCCCGGCATATTATTTTTTTATACATAGCGGTGTCCTTACCTACAGAGAGCCTTCCGTAAGAGTGTCCACCACCAGCTTGTATAATTTATCGTTTTGATCATTTGTCTTTTTTTGCTGCTGCAATAATAAGAATTTTTTTTGATTGAGAAATGTTTCGCAATTATTTCTCAGAATAATGATATTTATTTCGTGATTGGCCTAATTTATTGCCCCGAATTAGCCGGGTGATTACACGCATATTTTTTGAAAGCCACCCTGAAGGTTTGAGTTATTGGATGGATGAAAAATTTTTAAATAAATTTTGCTTTAACACCAGGGAAGTCACAAAAGCAATCCGGCTAATCAGGGATACTTTTCAGGACGAGGGAGTCTGTCTGCAGAACAACAGAACTTTAGCAGCTGACAAAATAAACAAACCTGCCATAGTCTTCTTCATTTGGATCATGATGACACACAGGAAATTAGTATTTTTACCTGCGATAACACAAAAAGCTAAACTATGGAAGAGAAGGAAAAGAAGTCTAATGTTACGGGTAACCCGCAATGTAATGCAGTTTACGGGCTGGGATTTATCGGGGCCGCAATTTATTATATCTCTGTAGCCACCGGTTTCTGGGCTGGGGTGCTGGGAGTGCTGAAAGCTGTTGCATGGCCGGTTTTTGTGGTTTATGAGCTGCTGATGTATCTGGGGGCCTGATATCAGCCTGTGCAGGGCCACCGGTTTTTTCTTTTATATGGGCAGCACTGCACCAAGCAGCGCCATGAGGAGCCCTGTGTGTTTTTTTAACCGGACTAAGGCGTGATATCAGCAATACCACAAAGCCCCAAAACGCTATTAATAAAATCTCCCTGACGGCCTTTAAAAAGAGGCTTTTTTATATAGAATCATTTCAATTAATCAATAATCCTTAAATATAAATATACATAGATTCGTTGATATCGTTTAATTTTAGTGCATCATGGAATTAAGAGGCCTGCAAATGATTTGTGCAACCGTTTGCTATTATAAATAATTGGTTAATTTTGGCGCTTGAAATCATAAAAAGTGTTTAAAAACCTAATTTTGTTGAAGTATGATATCACTAATTCTATCAACTGCAACGCGGATTCTGCTTCCCATCCTGTTATTATTTTCAGTATTTATGTTAATCCGCGGGCACTATGAGCCCGGCGGCGGTTTTGTTGGCGGGCTGATAGCCTCTATGGCCTTTGCGCTCTACACTATTGCCAATGGCATCGCGCATGCACGCAAGATTTTTCCGCTGAAACCCAATGCCTTTATCATCGGGGGCCTCTCTTTGGCGCTCCTCAGTGGCGTATTGTCGCTGTTTCAGGGCAACCCGGCTTTCACCAGCATCTGGGGAAGCTATGATGTGCCGGTAATAGGGCCTTTAAGCACGCCACTGCTTTTCGACATCGGCGTCTATTTAGTGGTATTGGGAGTGAGCACAAGTATCATATTCACCTTAAAATTAAAGCAATAATGTTATGGAGTCACTATTAGCTATCCTGATAGGTGGTTTGTTTGCCAGCGCGATATACATGATATTGCGCCGCAGTATCATAAAACTGATTATCGGTCTTTCTCTTCTGGCACATGCTTCCAACCTGTTAATTTTTACTATCTCCTCAACGGTGCGCGGCAAGGCCCCTTTGATACAAGAAGGAGAAAAGCATATCACCGAAGCTGTTGCCGACCCGCTGCCGCAAGCCCTGATATTAACTGCTATTGTGATAGGTTTCGGGGTGACCGCCTTCACCATTGTACTCATCAGGCAGGTTTATCAAATAGTTGGCCAGAGCGATGCTAATGAATTGACCTTAACAGATAGTTAGTTATTAATAAACAGGTAAGAAGAATTGTATGAACACGTTATTAGTAGCACCCATATTATTTCCGCTTTTATTAGGATTGCTCACCCTGGCCACCTGGCGCTATAAGAAAGTGCAGGAGTTGATAAACGTGGCCGGTGCTTTTATCTTTTTATATATCGGCTTTCGCCTGGTTAGTGAGGTATTAAACAATGGCATGATGCATTTCCAGGCCGGCAGCTGGGAGGCGCCTTTCGGGATCACCATTATCGCAGACACCTTCAGTGCCATTATGGTACTTATTACCACCGTGATGGCTTTTGCCACCTCCATCTATTCCGTCTCCTCCATGAAAAATAAAAAGCGGCTTCTGAGCGACATGGTCGGTAAGAAGAGGCAATTCGCCTATTACCCGCTGTTAAATATCATGTATATGGGCATTAACGGTGCTTTTTTAACGGGCGATCTGTTTAACATGTACGTGTGGTTCGAGGTCATGCTGATCTCTTCCTTTATCCTGCTCTCTATTGATGGCACAAAAAAAGCCCTGGAAGGCACCTTCAAGTATGTAACCATCAACCTGATCTCTTCGGCTTTCTTTTTGTTAGGCGTCGGTTTCCTTTACGGATTAACAGGCACGCTGAACATGGCCGATCTGGCCGTCAGGGTCACCGAAATAGAAAATCAGGCCCTGGTAACTTTAGTAGCGATGTTTTTTCTTGTTTCTTTTGGTATAAAGGCGGCCGTCTTTCCGTTATTTTTCTGGCTGCCGGCGTCATACCATACCCCTCCCATTAGCATTGCCGCCATTTTTGCCGGAATGCTTACCAAGGTGGGGGTGTATTCGCTGATACGGGTATTTACCCTCATTTTTATCCAGGATGTGGGCTTCACGCATACCATCCTGTTGTGGATAGCCGGCCTCACCATGTTTGTAGGCGTTATTGGCGCCGCTTCGCAATATGATATGCGGCGCATCCTGTCGTTTCATATTATCAGCCAGATAGGCTACATGATCCTCGGCCTGGCGTTGTATACCCCACTGGCCCTGGCAGGAGGTATTTTCTATATCATGCACCACATCATCGTAAAGGGCAACTTGTTTCTGGTGGCCGGACTGGCAAACCGCGTAAAAGGAAGCTTTGAGATACGCAATATCGGGGAGCTGGTGAACAGCTATCCTTTTCTGGGAGTGTTATTTTTAATACCCGCCCTCTCGCTGGCAGGAATACCTCCATTATCAGGGTTCTGGGCCAAATTTTTCGTGATTAAGGCAGGCCTCGAGGTGCAGGAGTACTTTGTGGTGTTTGTAGCACTGCTGGTAGGACTGCTCACCTTGTTTTCCATGATGAAAATATGGAATGAAGCTTTCTGGAAAAAAGATCCCGGCAAGGCCGAAAATACAGACCAGGTGATCCCGGGACTCTTTAACAGGCATAACATCTTTATGACCATACCTATCATTCTTTTAGCTATGATTACGCTGACTATCGGGTTTTTCCCGGAGCCCTTTTTCCAGATAGCTGAAAGAACAGCCAATGAGTTAATGAATCCATCAATATATATTAATACAGTATTAGGAGGGACCCAATAATGAAAACATTTTTTCAACACCTGTTCCTTACGTTTATATGGGTGGCGCTCACCATGAGCCTGACTATAGAAAACTTCCTTTTCGGGTTTGTAGCCGCATTTTTTGTGCTCTGGTTTGTGAAAAGAAAGAGTAAAGATGCGAAGCATTTCAACAGGGTTCCTAAAACCCTCAGCTTTTTGTTGCTCTTTGTGAAGGAAGTGATAAAAGGGAGCCTGAGGATAGGGTATGATATCATTACCCCGAGCCACTACATGAATCCCGGAATAATTGCTGTGCCCCTGGATGCTGCAACAGACCTGGAGATTACACTGCTGGCCAATTCTATCACCTTAACGCCCGGAACCACCAGCCTGGCCGTTTCGGAAGACAGATCCACACTGTATGTGTACAATGTATACATTGATAAAACAAGTAAAAACAATAGTGTCCTGGACATTAAAAACGGATTAGAAAAAAAATTACTGGAGGTGCTGCGATGAATATAGCTAACGTAATCATTTATTTTATTTTGCCGATGCTGAGCCTTTCTATGCTGATGATTTTTATCAGGCTCTTTAAAGGTCCCAGTCTTATAGATAAAGTGGTAGCCCTCGATTTGCTGGTGATAGTGGCCATAGGTATTTTTTCGGCATATGCCGTGCTTACGGAAAGCGTGGTGATTATTGATATTTCGCTTATCCTGGCGCTGATAGCATTTTTGAGTACCATTGCTTTTACCTACTACTATGAAAAACGTAATAAAAATATAAACGGATAAGGGCATTATGGAAAATTTAGTTGCATTGATATTTTTAGTTATAGGCACCCTGTTTATTTTTATCGCTTCCATAGGGTTGTTAAAAATGCCTGATATCTACCTGAGGATGTCCGCCTCCACCATTGGAGCCACCTTTGGCGTGTCGTCCATGCTCCTTGGTGTGGCCATCTATTTCGGGCAGATGAACCTGCTGCTGCACGTAACGGGAGTTATCATTTTTTTGATACTTACCGTGCCTGTGGGCGCCCATATGATGGGACGCATCTCGCATATCATCGGGCTGAAAATGTGGGATAAAACAGTGGTCGACGACCTGAAAGGGAAGTACAATGAAGAAACCCACGGGTTTGAGGGGTATGATAAAGATGATGAGAGTAAAAGTTAAAAGGCTATAAATCGTTTTTGAAAAATATTATATATGCTTACAATAATATTATACGGGTTTGCAGCAGCTATTGTTTCACCGTTTATCCACAAGCTGTTACCAAAGCTATCAGGCGCTCTGCTGAGTCTGGTGCCGCTGTCAATCTTCGTCTGGCTGCTAACGTTTGTGGGGCCGGTGTCGCAGGGAGAGGCTTTGCTGATAGAGAACACTTGGTTCCCTTCCTTCGATATTAACCTCAACTTCCTGGTGGATGGCCTCAGCCTCACCTTTGCACTTATTATCAGTGGCATAGGTGCCATCATTGTTTTTTATGCCAGCGGATACCTGAAAGGGCACCGTAAGCTGGGCCGTTTCTATGGCTACCTGCTCTTTTTTATGACCTCTATGCTCGGTGTGGTGCTGTCGGATAATATTTTGGCGTTGTTTGTCTTTTGGGAGCTTACCAGCATCAGCTCCTACCTGTTGATAGGGTTCAATCACGAGGCCGAGCGGTCCAGGTATGCTGCCCTGCAGGCCTTGCTGGTTACCGGCGGCGGCGGGCTGGCTATGATGGCCGGGTTCCTTTTGATGGGGTCGGTGGGCGGCTCTTTTTCCATCACAGCGCTCTTAAACCAGTCTGACGCAATTACCGGCAGCAGCCTTTACCTCGCTATCGTTATCCTGGTATTGCTGGGCGCTTTCACCAAATCAGCACAGTGGCCTTTCCATATTTGGCTGCCCAACGCAATGGAAGCGCCTACACCTGTTAGTGCCTACCTGCACTCGGCCACGATGGTAAAAGCCGGTGTTTTCCTCATCGCCCGCCTCTATCCCGTGTTGTCGGGCCCTGATATCTGGCATATCCTGCTGATGAGTTTTGGGGGTGTCACCATGTTGATGAGCGCCGCGATGGCCATCGGCCAAAACGACCTGAAAAGAATACTCGCCTACACTACCGTCAGTGCCCTTGGAATTATGGTGTTTCTGCTGGGCATGGGAGGGAAGTATGCCGTTACAGGGGCTATCACGTTCCTGGTGGTGCATGCCCTCTACAAGGGAGGCTTATTCCTGGTGGCGGGAGCGGTAGACCACGAAACGGGCACACGCGACATCAGGAAGCTGAGCGGACTGAAGCGATACCTGCCTTTAGTAGCCATCGGGGCGGTGCTGGCGGCACTGTCCTATTCCGGAATACCGCCGTTTCTTGGGTTTATAGCCAAAGAGCTTATTTACGAAGGTGCCGTGCATGCCACAGCAAATGCAGGCCTGCTAACCGCCGCGGCGGTACTTACCAACATGTTCCTGGTGGCTACGGCCATTATGGTGGGGGTGAAGCCCTTCTTCGGGAAATTTACCGAGCCCCCAAAACATCCCCACAAGGCGCCGGTAACGTTATGGATAGGGCCCATCATACTGGGCGTGCTGGGCTTGTTTTTCGGCCTCTTCCCTTCGGTTATTGACAACACCCTGATAGGGTCGGGGGTGATGGCCATCTATAAAAACAGCAGCGCAACGCTGGCCTTATGGCATGGCTTTAACAGCATCCTGCTGCTAAGCCTGGCAACGCTCCTTGGCGGGATAGGGTTATATTTCGTGTCTTTCCAGGTGAAAAAGTTCCCTTCGCTATGGGCTGCTCTCGACAAGGTGGGCCCGGAAGCGTGGTATAACTTTTTATTGCAGGGGCTGCTGAGCTATGCACCAAAACAGACTGCTTTTTTCCAGAACGGACGCCTGAGAAATTATTTTTACTTTATCCTGCTCTTTTTCGGGGGCATGGTGATACTCTCGCTGGCGAAGTACCAGCTGTTTGGTGCTATAACGCTGAGCCTGAATGATGTCTATTTCTATGAAGTGCTCATCGTTATTGTGATGCTTGCGGCAGCTTTGCTGGCCATCATTTCAAAAACCGTTTTGGGCGCCGTGGCTGCCATAGGTGTAGTGGGTTTTGGCGTGGCGATATTGTTTGCCATGCTGAGCGCCCCCGACCTGGCTTTGACGCAATTCTCCATAGAAACATTAACGGTTATCCTGCTGGTGCTGGTAGCCTACAAGGTGCCGGAGTTTACCCGCTACTCCACACAAAAGATTAGGATAAAAGATGCAGTGATTTCGGTATTTTCCGGTGCACTGATTACGGTGATTACCCTGATAGTGCTTGCCAATCCTTCAGGCACCAAAATCAGCGACTATTTCCTGGAAAACTCTTATGTGTTAGCCCACGGTAAGAACGTAGTAAACGTGATTCTTGTCGACTTCAGGGCCCTTGATACCATGGGAGAAATTACGGTGCTGTCGCTGGCGGCGATAGGCGTATATACGCTGGTGAAATTCCGCCCCGGCAAATCGTAATGAGGCACCGGAAGCCTGAAACGCCGTGGCGGATCCAGCAGGGGCCACGCATGCGCTGATGGGGAGAACAGAAGTACTGCTCAGAAAACGTATTATACCGATTACTAATCGAATTGCGCATTTATTCGTTTCACTCCTAAAGGCACTTCAAATATGTAGCGGCATAAACCATTGCAAAAATCAATACCGAAAGCTTTCGGTAGACTTTAAGCGCAATTTGATTTGCAATTGGTATTAGTTCCCCAAAGTCTTTGGCGGGAGGCGCTTCGCGCATTAAGTGCTTTCAATTGAATATGGATATTAACTCCCGAGTCTTCGGGATAATTTCAAAGTTTCGCTGTAGTTCATTTTGAAAAACAATTGGTATAATACAAGATAGCCACCGCGATAAACCAAAAACCGATCAACTTTAAACCATAGTGAAGCAACCAACTCCTTAAGCAAGGCGTGCCACCAGGGATGCAATTGCCCGAAAAATTATTAACACTATTTGGGAAATGTATTGAAAAAAAGTAATTATTTAGCTGGCATAAAAAATCTGTGAAAATCAGTTCAATCTGTGAAAATCAGTGTTCTATTGTTTTTTTATAACTCAAGTTTCGCTCTTAAAAATCGGAATATTGGAATGTTGTATTTCAATAAGTTAACATCATCTAATAGTTAACCTTTGTGTTTCTTTGAGTCTTCGTGCCTTAGTGGCAAGCTTTCCAGAAGGCCACGAAGACACAAGGACACCAAGTTTCACCAGGATAGTCGTATAGCAAAATTGGAAAGTATTAGAATTTGATATAGTGTTATCTATAAAAACAGTCATTTAATAAAAACCTAAATTAATATTCATGATTTTAAAAGAAATACGAAACTTGAGTTAATAATAGCATACCGAGGTTTCGGTACAGGTTCTGATTTAAATGATGGTACTGATTCACACTGATCATAACCTAAATAATTACGAAAAAACTACTTTTACTCTTCATTGCCTCAGGCGCGTTGGTGATATGCTCCCAAATACCCACTGGTATTAAGGCGCACGCTCCATGCCAAAGGAACAATAATACCGATTATCAGTTGAAATGAGCCTTTAGTTCCCCAAAATCTTTGGCGGGAGGCACTTTGCTCCTTAAGTCTCTTCAGTTGCATATCGGCAAGTCTTCGGGATAATTTCAATGTTTCGCTGTAGTTCATTTTGAAATACAATTAGTATAACAGTTAGAGAATATCAGACAGATGTTGACCCGGCAGACCATTTTTTACTTTGTTAAACGTAAACCGGTTGGAATTATAGTAGCAAAATGTGAAGAGGGGGAGACAGGTTTTAATGAATTTGATGAGATATTGGCAGCGTAAAAAGAATTGTTATGACGAAATTCAGAGGAAAATACCGAACAACATCAACCCGTTTGCAGAATTGGGATTATGGATGGAATGCGGCCTATTTTATTACCATATGTACACATAACAGGGAACATTATTTTGGTGAAATTGAAAACAGAAAAATGCATTTGTCATCCATCGGTGTTATTGCCGATGTATTGTGGCATGAAATAAAAAATCACGTAACAAATGTTGAATTAGATACATTTGTGGTAATGCCAAACCATGTTCATGGCATTTTGATTTTAAATAACGATGGGCAAATAAACGATACGGGTAACGTAGAGACAGGGCATGCCCTGTCTCTACAATCAACGCCACCATCAACGCCGCAACCCCCACAAACCATGGGGCAAAAACGGTTTCAAAATATTGGTAAAAATTCCATTTCATCCATTATTGGTTCATACAAATCGGCCGTAACGAAACATGCCCATCGTATGGGATCTTGTTTTGAATGGCAACCCCGGTTTCACGACCACATTATCCGGGACAATAAATCCTTTGAAACAATACAAACATACATCGTCGAAAACCCGGCAAAATGGCCGGATGATAAATTATTTAATCAAAAATTATATTGATTACCAAACATTTAGTTTAACAGGAATATGAGATATTGAAATAAAATTACAAATTCAAATCCTTAATTATGAGAAATTTAATTAGACTTACGGTGTTTTCAGTTTTGTTTACATTCTGTATTGATTCATACTCTCAGTTGGGAGTGACAAGCTATTCGATTTATGCATTAGGCATAAATACAAATCAGAATAAAACAATCAGCGGCGAGTTGAAAACCTTTGCAAATCGGAGTTTTGAAGACCTGCTTTTGGAAATAGATGGTTTTTATAATTTTAAACCACGCAAATACCATAGATTTTCAATAGGAATAGGGGTTAATGTTGGTCCTTTTCGTGGATTTGATCAGATACATGCTTTTACCATTCCAGCTTCATTAGAGGTTTATCCATTACAAGACTTCAAAAGAATTTCACTCTTGTTTGAACTTACACCAGAAATTATTATCGAGGATAATTTGAACTTGAGAAGTTTGTGGGGGATAAGATATACTTTTGGAGAGTAAGGGAAAAGCGTTGACTGGATTAGAAAACAGCACTCAGTAGTAATGAGTGATTTTGATGTTCGCAGCACTTATTGATTTCTTATTAAAGCATAGTGCAATGCCATTAACATACAGAAATATGGGCTGCACTGAGATCCTGGATCCTGTCCCTCTTTTCTCAGAAGCCCGGCAGACATTCCTACGCATACCGGGCCCACTCTGTGCTGTATCTTGTTATTAATATTCTTTCACTTCCGCTTCTCCCTTAATGAGGCGGAGGCCGTTCATGGCCATCGCTTCTATCACGTCTTCATTAGGGTATACGGATACGGGCGCCAGTTTGTTGACGCGTTTGCTGATGGAGTTGGCAAAGCGCTTGCAGTGGAAGGGCTCTCCGGAGAGCAGGATAGCATCGCATTCGCCTTCGAGGACGGCAAACTTACCGCCGATGGTTTTGGCTACCTGGTAGGCCAGGGCATTAGAGATAAACTCGGCTTTCTCATCGCCGCCGCGTATCATCTCTTCCACCTCTGCCGGGTTGCTGGTGCCCAGGTAGGCTCTGTAGCCCGACTCTTCATTAATCATCCTGAAGAGCTCTTCCTGGGTAATCTGACCACTGAAGGCCATGCGCAGCAAATCGCCTACGGGCAGTGTGCCGGCACGCTCAAAGGAGAAAGGGCCGGCGCCGTCGAAGGTCTGGTTTACATCAATCACTTTTCCGTGGGCATGCGCGCCGATAGAGACTCCGCTTTCGATGTGCACCACAATCAGTTTAAGGTCTTCGTACGTCACATTGTTGGCTTTAGCAAATTTGCGGGCCACTGTTTTGTGGTTGAGGGCATGGAATACCGATTTGCGCTCAAAGCGGGGATTTCCCGTAACACGCGCCAGGGGCTCCAGCTCGTCAACCACCATGGGGTCGGCGATGTAGGCTTTGGCATTGGGGAGCTGGGAAGCAATTTTATCGGCGATAATCCCGCCAAGGTTATTGGCGTGCATGCCCTGAACCCCTTCGCGCAAATCCTTGATCATCTTTTGGTTGACTTTATAGATGCCGGACTGAAGGGGCCTGATCAGTCCGCCGCGGACCATCACCACTACGATGCTTTCGAAGGGAATCTCATTATCCCTGAGCTCCTGCATGATGAGCGCTGTCCTGAAATCATCCTGCTCAGGAATGCTCTTAAATTGTTTCAACTCCTCTTCTTTGTGACGTATGGTCTTCAGATACACAATGTTGGTGCTTTCATACACGGCAATTCTTGTGTGATCCTTGTCGGGATTGATGGCTAAGATACGTTTGTCAAACATGCTAAATTTTTTTTTGCAATTTACATATTTCTGCGATATTGACCGCCCACTTCGAACATTGCTTCTGTGATTTCTCCCAAAGAAGCATGTTTGGAAGCTTCCATCAAAGCGTTAAAAATGTTATGGTGCTTAACGGCAGCTTCTTTTAAGCGGCGGATAGTTTTTACAGAGATATCTTTGTTGGTTTTATTCAGATTCTTTACGGTTTCTATCTGCTGCTCCTTTTCCTCTTCGGTGGCGCGGATTACCTCTCCGGGGCGGACGGTGGGGCTGCCCTCGGAAGAGTGGAAGGTGTTTACGCCCACTATGGGGAGCTCACCGGAATTTTTCAGGGCTTCGTAATACATCGACTCCTCCTGTATCTTGCCACGCTGATACATCGTTTCCATGGCTCCCAGCACGCCGCCACGTTCGGTGATGCGGTCAAACTCGGCAAGCACGGCTTCCTCCACCAAATCGGTAAGCTCTTCTATGATAAAGGAACCCTGCATCGGGTTTTGGTTTTTTGCCAGTCCCAGCTCTTTGTTGATGATCATTTGAATAGCCAAAGCGCGCCGTACCGACTCCTCGGTAGGAGTAGTGATGGCTTCGTCGTAAGCGTTGGTGTGCAGCGAGTTGCAGTTGTCGTAGATGGCATACAGCGCCTGTAGCGTGGTGCGGATATCGTTAAAGGCTATTTCCTGGGCGTGCAATGAGCGCCCGGAAGTCTGGATATGATATTTGAGCTTTTGCGAGCGCTCGTTGGCGCCATATTTTATCTTCATAGCCTTGGCCCATATCAGGCGCGCCACGCGCCCTATTACAGCATATTCCGCATCTACGCCGTTAGAGAAAAAGAAGCTGAAATTCGGGGCAAAGTCATCGAAAGCCATTCCGCGCGAAGCGTAATATTCCACATACGTAAACCCGTTGGCCAGCGTATAGGCCAGCTGCGTTATGGGGTTGGCCCCCGCTTCTGCTATATGATATCCGGAGATGGATACCGAATAAAAATTCCTGACCCGGTTATTGATAAAATACTCCTGCACATCGCCCATCAGTTTTAAAGAGAACTCTGTGGAAAAGATGCACGTGTTCTGAGCCTGGTCTTCCTTGAGGATATCGGCCTGCACGGTACCGCGCACTACAGCGATAGTGTCGGCTTTGATTTTCTCATAGTCCTGCTGCGGCAAAATCTGGTCGCCGGTGACGCCGAGGAGTAGCAGCCCCAGTCCGCTGTGGCCTTTGGGAAGTTCGGCATGGTATTGCGGCCGCCGGAGCCCTTTATCGTCGTACAGCGTTTTGAGTTTTTGCTCTACCTGGTCTTCCATTCCGTTTTCACGGATATATTTCTCGCACTGCTGGTCGATGGCCGTATTGAGGAAGTAAGCCATAAGCGTGGGTGCCGGCCCGTTGATGGTCATAGATACGGAGGTTTTCGGGTTGGCCAGATCGAATCCGGAGTAGAGCTTTTTGGCATCATCCAGGCAACTAACAGAAACGCCGCTGTTGCCTACTTTGCCGTAGATGTCGGGACGCCAGTCAGGGTCATGCCCATAGAGTGTAACGCTGTCGAAAGCCGTGGAGAGGCGCTTAGCCGGCTGGTCATAGGCGATATAGTGAAACCGCTTGTTGGTGCGCTCCGGGCTCCCCTCGCCGGCAAACATACGCGTAGGGTCTTCCTGTTCCCGCTTAAAGGGATATACCCCGGCAGCGAAAGGAAACGACCCCGGCACATTCTCCTTCAGGTTCCATTTCAAAATATCGCCCCAGCCCCTGTACTGTGGCAGGGCCACTTTAGAGATCTTGTTGTGAGAGAGGGTTTCCTCTTTGGTTTGTATGGTAATTTCTTTGCCTCTGACCTTAAAGATAAACGATTCCTGCTCATAACGCTTTTTACGCTCCGGCCATTGCTGGAGGATTTCCAGGCTCTCTTCCGAGAGGGCTTTTTCTGCTTCCGCGGCTTTAGCAGTAATGGTTTCTTTGAGTGACTCGTCAGCGCCCGCTTCCTTCAAAACAGTTTTTAGCGCCTGTAGGCGCTGTGCTTTTTCAGCCTGCTCTTCGGCCCACTGGTTGTAGTTGCGTATTGTTTCTGCAATTTCAGAGAGATAACGCACCCGGTTGGGCGGCATAATAATGGTGCGCTGCACATCGATGGCCTTGAGCTGAAAAGCTGAAGTAAAGCTGCCGGGATATTTTTCATTCAGCTTATCCACAAAGGCTTTGTATAACCTGTCCACTCCGGGGTCGTTAAACTGGGAAGCCATCGTGCCATATACCGGCATGCTTTCCGGCGGCTCGTGCCATAGTTGGTGGTTGCGGGCATATTGTTTACGCACATCGCGCAAAGCGTCTTGTGAGCCCTGCTTGTCGAATTTATTGAGGGCAATCAGGTCGGCATAATCGAGCATGTCTATCTTCTCGAGCTGGGTGGCGGCGCCATAATCGGGGGTCATGGCGTAGAGCGAGAAGTCGGAGTAATCAATAATTTGGGTGTCCGACTGGCCTATTCCGGAGGTCTCCAGGATAATCAGGTCGAATCCGGCATTTTTGATGATGCAGAGGGCATCTTTAATGTATTTTGATACGGAGAGGTTGGCCTGGCGGGTGGCTAAAGAGCGCATGTAGACGCGCGGGTTATGGATGGCGTTCATACGGATACGGTCGCCCAGCAAGGCGCCTCCCGTTCTGCGTTTGGAGGGGTCGACAGAGAGAACAGCTACGCTTTTTTCGGCGAAATCGGCCAGATAGCGGCGGATAAGCTCATCCACCAAAGAAGATTTTCCTGCTCCGCCGGTGCCGGTGATACCCACAATGGGGGTCTCTTTTTTACGGCATTCGGCATTCAGCTCTTTTAATTGATTCCGGATGGTTTCCGGAAAGTTTTCGGCCGCGGAGATCATTTGCGCGATGGCCTTGTAATGACCATCAAAAATCTGTTGAGTGGATACGTTAATGTCTTTTCCCAAAGGAAAATCGCTTTGTTGAAGCAGTTCGTTTATCATACCCTGCAGGCCTAGTTCGCGCCCTTCGTCCGGGGAATAAATATGTGCTATGCCGTATTCATGCAGCTCGCTGATTTCTTCGGGGAGAATGACGCCGCCCCCGCCGCCAAAAATTTTTATGTGGCCGGCGCCTTTATCCTGCAAGAGGTCATGCATGTACTTAAAATACTCCATGTGGCCGCCCTGATAAGAGGTGAGGGCTATGGCCTGCACATCCTCCTGGATAGCACAGTCGACAATTTCGGCAACAGAACGGTCGTGACCCAGATGAATCACCTCTGCTCCCGATGATTGAATAATCCTGCGCATAATGTTAATGGCAGCATCGTGCCCGTCGAAAAGCGAGGCGGCGGTAACCACACGCACTGCATTTTTAGGCTTGTAAACGTCTTTTGTCATGATAATTTATATTACAATCTTTTTGATCGATTATTATCGCCAATTCAGAAAATATTCATTTTCCAGCTCATGGCAGTACGGAAAATGAGCAGCTCCAAACCGGATGCCTTCAAGGCAGAGCAATTATTATTTTTCAAGTTGTTGATTATTAATAGATGAAGCATAATATGCTATACCTTTTTAAAATATGTAGATATACAAATATAAGAGAGTCTTTCATTTTAACAAAGAAAATATAAAATCATATTTTGATATTTACATGTAAATAACTACTTTGGACAACCATTTTGGCTTTATTACAGATGTAAAGCCTTAGAAATGTAGCAATTAGATTATTTATCATAAAAATATTTGATATTATGACTACGAAACAGATTCTTTTTATCATATCGCTGGCCATCACCCTTGGTGTTTTTGCCTACTCCATGAACCGCATTATCCGCTTTCTGAGGCTTACACGCGCCGGGTTCCCGGTGAAGGATATTGGGCAGCGCCTGAAAGTAACGTGGAATGTAGCCATTGCCCAGACCAAAATACTGAGGCACCCATTGGCCGGATTTCTGCACGCTATGGTTTTCTGGGGCTTTATTATTATCACCCTCGGAAGCTTAGAGATGGTTGTAGACGGCGTTGCAGGGCAGGAGCGGCTTTTTGCTGCCGCCGGACCGGTATATGATGTGGTTATAGGGCTGGGAGATGCCTTTGCAGCCTTCATTATCTTTGCTGTTGCTGCGTTTTTTATTCGCAGGTTGTTCCTGGATATCCACCGCTTTAAGGGTGTGGAGATGGGGAAAAAGTCGAAGCTGGATGCTAATATTGCACTAACCTTCATCTTGCTTTTGATGATCAGCCTTGTGGGGATGAATGCAGCCTACGTGGCATTGCACAGCGGAAACCACGAAGGGGTTTTCCCGGTTAGCGCCTGGATAGCCAGCTTTATGCAGCACATGGACATGCGTGAGCTGCATACAGTGCATGAAGCCGGATGGTGGTCGCATATCCTGCTTATTTTCATTTTTGCTAATGTGTTGCCCTATTCCAAGCACTTTCATGTGTTTATGTCAGTGCCCAACGTATTTCTGAGCAGGCTGGAGCCATTGGGCTATGTGCGGAACATGAAGGAGATTACTGAAGAGGTGAAGATGATGATGGACCCGGAAGCGGCGTCTCCGGAACCGGAATCCGGCGAAGCGCCTGAGGAGCCGCAAACATTTGGAGCAAAAGATGTGGATGACCTGATCTGGAAGAACTATTTCGACTCGCTGGCATGTACCGAATGTGGCCGCTGCACGGACGTTTGTCCGGCAAATATCACCGGTAAGCTGCTCTCTCCCCGGAAAATTATGGTCGACACCCGTGCCCGCATGAAAGAGAAAGGGCCGGGATTACTCAAAGACAAATCTTATGACGATGGGAAATCACTGCTGCGCGACTATATTACGGAAGAGGAGCTATGGGCCTGCACCATGTGTAACGCATGCGCACAGGAGTGCCCTATCAACATCAATCAGCCTTCGATTATCCTGGAGCTGCGCCGCTATCTGGTAATGGAAGAAGCCGCAGCCCCCTCAGAGCTCAACGCTATGTTCACCAATATAGAAAACAACGGCGCCCCCTGGCAATACCCGCAGGAAGACAGGATGAAGTGGGCAGAAGGATTGTAGGTTTTGTTGGTTTGTACGTTTTTAAGTTTGAACGTTTCTACGTTGGGATTTTTATAGATAGAAAGCTTAAGTAAATCTTTAATTACTAATCAAATAAATAAATGCCATGTCAACATTCAAGAGTTTTGAAGAGATAGAGTCCTGGAAATTGGGCAGGCAATTGGTTAAGGAAATGTACATTGTTTTTAATGAAGAAAACATCAGAAAAGAATTTGAGCTGAAATCACAATTCAAAAAAGCAAACCTTTCTATCATGAACAACATAGCTGAGGGGTATGGAAGATATAGCAATGCAGATTTTGTAAGGTTTTTGGATTATTCAAGTGGTTCTTCATCAGAAGTGAAAAGCATGCTTTACGTTATGGAAGATTTAGATTTTATCAGCTCGAATGACGCAAACCTTTATCGTGACCGGGTGGATATTATTCAAGGTAAAGTGCTTGGACTAATCAAATACTTAAAAAATCACCGATAACAGAATTTTGTGGCTTATAATCCGGGATTGATTAATTGCTAAACCTATAAACTTACAAACATAAAAACGCATTAAAATGTAAACCTCATAAAACCAAATAACTATGACACAAAAGATACAAGTCCCAATAATAGCTGAAAAGCATCAAGAGGGTGAAAAGCCGGAGTACCTTTTCTGGGTAGGCTCGATGGGCGCTTTTGATGACCGGTATCAGAAGGTCACCCGTGCCTTTGTAAAGATTTTACATCACCTGGGGGTGGATTATGCGGTGCTGGGCACCGAGGAGGTTAGTTCGGGGGATGCAGCACGCCGCGCCGGCAATGAGATGCTGTTCCAGATGCAGGCGATGCAAAATATCGAGCTCTTTGAGCAATATGGGGTACAAAAAATCATCACCTGTGATCCGCACGCTTTTAATACGTTCAAAAATGAGTATGGTGAGTTTGGCGGGCATTACCAGGTGATGCATCATACGGTTTTCCTCGAAAGAGCAATTGCTGAAGGGCGCCTGCACCTGAGCAGCGACCTGTTTAGCGATATGACGGTTACGTACCACGACCCATGCTACCTTGGCAGAGGCAACGGGGTGTATGATGCTCCGCGAAGAATTATCAACAAACTGCCGCTGAATTTTGTGGAGATGCCGCGCAACAAGAGTTTTGCGTTGTGTTGCGGCGCCGGGGGTGCGCAGATGTTTAAGGAAGCCGAAAAGGGCACGCATGAAGTATATGAGGAACGCACCAATGAAGCGCTGGCTACCGGCGCCGGAATAGTGGTTACAGCTTGTCCGTATTGTATGACTATGATTACCGATGGGATCAAATACAAAGATAAAGAGGAGGAAGTGCAAAACCTGGATGTGGCAGAGTTGGTGGCCAAGGCATTAGGTTTGTAAAAATATCAGCTAACCAATACCACACGCATGCAAAAGAAAATGCCCGTCAGGTTTCCCTGCGGGCATTTTTATTATTTCTCAGTTTATTCTACGGTAACCGATTTAGCTAAGTTCCTGGGCTGGTCTACGTTGCATCCCCGCATTACGGCAATATGGTAAGCCAGCAGCTGCAAAGGAACAGTATTGATGAGTGGATCGAGGTACTCATGTGTCTGGGGTACTTCTATCACATAGTCGGCGATTCGCTTTATCGTCTCATCACCTGCAGATACGATGGCGATAATCACCCCGCTCCGGGCTTTAATCTCCTGGATATTGCTTATCACCTTATCGTAGATGCTTTTATTGGTGCCAATAATTACTATAGGCATGTTTTCATCGATCAGGGCGATAGGGCCGTGCTTCATCTCCGCTGCCGGGTAGCCTTCGGCATGGATATAGGATATCTCTTTAAGCTTTAGCGCTCCTTCCAGCGCTACCGGAAAGTTAAACCCGCGCCCGAGGTACAGGAAATTGCGGCTGTCTTTAAACTTCCAGGCGATTTCTTTAATAATATCATTTGTTTTCAATGCCTGCGCCACTTTAGCGGGGATGTTATAAAGCTCGGTGACCACCTGCTGATATTTTGATGCTCCCAGCGTTCCTTTCAGCTTGGCAACCCTGAGGGCCATCAGCGTAAGCAGTGTAACCTGCGATGTAAATGCTTTGGTGGAGGCCACCCCGATTTCCGGGCCTGCGTGGGTATATGATCCGGCATGAGTGAGTCGGGCTATAGACGAGCCTACCACATTACAGATGCCGAGGATAGTAGCCCCCTTAGACTTGGCCAGCTCCAGGGCTGCCAGTGTATCGGCGGTTTCTCCTGACTGGGATATGGCAATAACGATATCGTCCTCCATAATAATGGGGTTTCTGTAGCGAAACTCCGAGGCATATTCCACCTCCACGGGCAGGCGTGCCAGCTCTTCGAAAAGATATTCGCCTACCAACCCTGCGTGCCAGGAGGTGCCGCAGGCGATAATATGCAGTCGTTTGGCTTTAACTATTTTTTGCTCATATTCGAGGATCCCGCCAAGGCGCACCTCCCAGTTTTCCGGGTTCAGGCGGCCGCGCATACTGTCTTTTATAGACTGCTCCTGCTCAAAAATTTCCTTGAGCATAAAATGCTCGAAGCCCTGTTTCTCCAGAGCGCTGAGGTTAAACTCCAGCTCCTGCACATAGGGCGCTTTTTTCTTGTTCTTTATCGTTTTCAGCTCCAGGTCTTGATTTCTCCTGATAATTGCTATCTCTTCATCCTCGAGGTATACAACTTGCCTGGTATACTCTACGATAGGTGTTGCATCGGAAGCCAGGAAGAACTCGCCATCGCCAATGCCCACCACCAGCGGACTGCCTTTGCGGGCAGCTATGAGCATGTCAGGCTCATCTTTTGAAGCTATCACAATAGCGTAAGCGCCAATCACGCCATTCAGGGCTATGCGTACAGCCTCAATAAGGTCGACCTGCTCCTTCTTCCGGATATCTTCGATTAAGTTTATGAGGACTTCCGTATCAGTATCACTACTGAAAGTATATCCGCGGTTTATCAGCTCTTTTTTAAGGGTCTCATAATTCTCAATAATGCCATTGTGCACGATGGATAAATCCCTGGAGTTTGATTCATGCGGATGTGCGTTGCTGTTGTTAGGAATGCCGTGAGTGGCCCATCGTGTATGGGCTATGCCCATATTTCCTGAAATATTTTTCCCCGAAACAAACGCTTCAAGGGCTGCTACTTTACCTTTTTGCTTATAGCTTTTTATTCCGCCGTCAACCAACGTTATTCCGGCACTGTCGTAGCCGCGGTACTCTAAACGATGAAGACCATTGATAAGAATGGGGTATGCTTGCTTATCGCCAATGTAGCCTACTATTCCACACATAATGAGGTATTATTTAGTTTATAAAAACAAATTTATATAAAATATACTAAAACAGAACACCTGTATATCACTTATCTGCAATTTAATGATAGAATTTGCAGCTGCCATATCCAAACAAATGGTTTGTTATGAAGTTCAAAACGGCATGTTCATTTATTTAGTGTTTGTTTATTTCTACTTTACGACTATAAAATAGTTCATAAAAAGTGCAAATAATTCGCATAAACATTTCAATAACAGATAAATAAGTTGTATATTTACACCAATAAATAGAATAAAAATCATGACCGATTGAATTA
>Ga0307940_1000652_pt1 | contig 21887 bp, 19 predicted proteins | sample OrgLakmetagen124_FD_201835 | JGI IMG/M metagenome (GOLD analysis project Ga0307940, IMG submission 201835) | Saline water microbial communities from Organic Lake, Antarctica - #124 | ecosystem: Environmental > Aquatic > Non-marine Saline and Alkaline > Saline | place: Antarctica: Organic Lake... | reverse complement strand
ATCGAGTCCATCATGCAGCGTGGTATTGCAGAAAATGCCTACCTCTCCAAATGGGCCGGTGGCCTCGGAGGATCATGGACAGCCGTCCGCGGCACCGGTGGCTACATCCAAGGCACCAACGGCGAGTCCCAAGGCATCATCCCGTTCCTCAAGCTTCACAACGACCAATTGCTGGCAGTAAACCAGGGAGGTAAACGCAAAGGCTCCGGATGTGCTTACCTTGAGACCTGGCACAACGACATCGAGGACTTCCTCGAGCTCCGCAAAAACACTGGTGACGACCGTCGCCGCTGCCACGACATGAACACCGCAAACTGGGTCCCCGACCTGTTCATGAAACGCATGGAAGACCGTAAGGACTGGACCTTGTTCCGCTCCAATGAAACTCCCGATCTCCACGACCTCTACGGCAAAGCCTTTGAAGAGAAATACGCACAGTATGAAGTCCTCGCCGCCGAAGGCAAAATCTGGTCACGCCAGATCCCAGCCATCGAGCTCTGGAAGGGCATGCTGAAAATGATCTTCGAAACCGGCCACCCATGGATCACCTTCAAAGACCCGTGCAACGTCCGCTCCCCACAGGATCACTGCGGTGTCATCCACTCCAGCAACCTCTGCACAGAGATCACCCTCAACACTTCCGATGAGGAGACCGCGGTCTGCAACCTTGGTTCCGTGGTGCTCGATTCACACATCAACTCTGATGGCTCACTCGATCACGAGATGCTCAAGGAAACGATCACGGTCGCCATCCGCGCCCTGGACAACGTCATCGACATCAACTTCTACCCGACCGAAGCTGCCAAGACCGCGAACTCACGCCACCGCCCGATCGGGTTGGGTGTGATGGGTCTCCAGAAAGCCCTCTACAAGCGCGACCTCGCCTTCGCTTCCGATGCGGCCGTCGAGTTCAACGACGAGATGATGGAAGCCATCGCTTACTACGCCTACAGCGCCTCCTCGGATCTCGCTGCAGAAGTCGGCACCTACTCCACCTATGAAGGCTCCAAATGGAGCAGGGGACTCCTCCCACAAGACACCGTCGACCTCCTCGAAAACGAGCGCGGCCGCAAGATCGATGTCCCGCGTGGTGGAAAAATGGATTGGTCCGTTGTCCGTGAGAAAATCGCCAAGCACGGCATGCGCAACTCCAACGTTCTTGCCATCGCACCGACTGCGACCATCTCGAACATCATGGGAACCACCCCGTGCATCGAGCCGAACTACAAGAACCTCTACGTCAAATCCAATCTCTCCGGCGATTTCACCATCCTCAATACCGAACTCGTCCGCGATCTCAAGAAAGCCAATCTCTGGAGCCCGGAAATGGTCGACCAATTGAAATACTTCGATGGCGAGCTCGATAACATCGATGACATCCCGGAAGCGATCAAAGCCAAGCATAAGACCGTCTTCGGCATCGACCACGAATACATCGTCGACGCCGCTGCACGCCGCCAGAAATGGATCGACCAATCACAATCGGTCAATCTCTTCCTAGCGACTCCGGACCTAAAAACCCTGAGCCACATGTATCGTCGCGCTTGGGACAAAGGCCTAAAAACGACCTACTACCTCCGCACCCTACAAGCCTCCAACGTCGAGAAATCCACCCTCAACGTGAAGAAGGAACAACGCGGCCACATGGCAACCCAAACCGCCGCCACCGCCGCCACCGCCGCGACCAACCTTGCCAAGAAGGAATTTACCGCTGCCGAGAAGAATGCCTGCTCCATCGACGCCATGATCAACGGAGAAGAGTGCGAGGCTTGCCAGTAATCAACTATCAACGCTCTTCTCTTGTTACCCAAATCAAGTATGAGTAATAACGATCAGATTGTTTTAGAGAAAACTATCGAACAACTTATTCTTGATGAAAAATTTAAAGGTACGCAATCTGAGTTTTTCGAACTATTTTGCGCAGAGCAAGTTCTAAAAGACTACGATCTCTCGACCCCCGAGATCGAAAGCGGAATAATAGGGGGGAGCGGAGATGGTGGAATCGATGGGTTCTATCTCTTTGTTGATCAGGAGTTAGCTCAGGATGATTTTGATGTCGCTTCGATAAAAAAGGGTGCTCAACTTGAGTTGATTCTCATCCAGGCAAAATTGGAGAAGGGATTCAAAGAGACGCCTATTGAGAGGTTTATCACATTTTCTGAATGCGTATTCAATTTAGAGAAAAATGTTTCTGATTTTGAGGGTATCTTCAATCGCGATTTAATAAATTCAATGGTACTGTTTCGAGCGGTTTATGGAGCGTCTCTGACTAAGAAAATAAAGCTAAAGGTTACATTTTTCTATTGTAGTAAAGGTGTAAGGATAGAACAAAGCGTTCAGGGTAAAAAAGAACTTCTGTTGGAGGCTGCGTCCAAACATTTTAGTGATGCTGCCTTCGGGTTTTACTTTTTCGGATCCTCTGAGTTGCTTGCTGAATATCGGAGAGAGCCGGAGAGGACGTTTTCACTTAAGCTTGCCGAGAATCCAGTTTCGGTTGCGAATCAGATTGGCTGCTTTGTCGGTCTAGTAAAGCTGGCTGATTTTTTCTCCTTCATTGTAAATGATCGAGGCACCTTGCGGCGCGACATATTTGAGGCAAACGTCCGCGACTATCAGGGGAGGAACGAAGTCAACAAGCAAATCAAAGAGACGCTTACCGATTGTCATGGAGAAGATTTCTGGTGGCTTAATAACGGTATTACCATCGTTGCAACTGAGGCAACACAGAGCAGCAAAGCTCTATCAATCGATGATCCTCAAATCGTCAATGGACTGCAAACATCCAGAGAGATATTCGAATACTATCAAGGTCTTTCGGAGGAAAAAAAAGAAGACGTCAATGATTCGCGTAGCGTCCTTGTTAGGGTGATTGTTCCAATAAATGAGAGCTCACGTGACAACATCATTAGATCAACGAATAGTCAGACGGCGATCCAAATTGCATCTTTGAGGTCTACCGATAAAATTCACCGTGATATCGAAGACTATTTTAAGCCCCATGGCCTATTTTATGACCGGAGAAAGAACTTCCATAAAAACAACGGTGCTGATAAGACGAAAATTGTGCCTGTTGGTCTTCTAGCGCAAGCTGTAACAAGCATTCTCTTGCGAAAGCCCCATGTTGCACGTGCTAGGCCATCTTCGTTACTAAAAAGCGACGAACAATATAGCAAGGTATTCAGTGAGAATATGCCTGTAGTAATGTATCGTGTTTGCGCAGAAGCTGCTTTATTTGTATCAGCAAATATGAAGCGATTGTCCGGCCAGTTATCGCGACCCGAACGTAATAATCTTAAGTTCTTCGTTATAATGGATCTGATGATGAATGTCTCTGAATCCTCAGCCCTAAATGTGAAGGAGATTTGTTCTGTCGACATTTCAAGTTTTAGCGAAGCCAAATTTGACGAGTCACTAGAACGGGTCAGAGCTGCATTTTCAGACGTCGGCCAGACGGACGCGACTGCTAAGTCTGACAGTTTGACATCGGACATCATTCGAAGGTTCGATGAGACACTTCTAGCCGAAATGCTATGAGTGCGGACTTGACAGCCGTGAATAATTTGTTCAAAAGAACACTATGAACACATTCTCCCCATCATTTGTAGATTTTTTCGCCGGTAGCGGCCTAGTGACCGAGGGCGCTCGCCGGTCTTGCTGTCCGGTATGGTCGAACGACATCTGCGGGAAGAAGGCTAATATTTACACCGCAAATCACGACCCTAGACATTTTCACCTCGGCTCGATTGAAGACGTGAACGGGAGCACGATGCCGCAAGGGGATATCGTTTGGGCAAGCTTCCCTTGCCAGGATTTATCTCTCGCAGGAAAAATGGGCGGCCTGGGGGCCTCCCGCAGCGGTCTTTTCTGGGAATGGTTGCGGGTGCTCGATGAAATGCCGGAGCCGCCCAAAGTCATCGCCCTTGAGAACGTCACCGGCCTGCTTTCGTCGAATAGAGGTGAGGACTATCGCCTTCTTCACCAAGCCCTTCGCGCCCGCTCCTACAAGGTCGGCCCAATGCTGATCGACGCCCGTCACTGGCTCCCGCAATCCCGCCCCCGGGTGTTCGTTGTCGCCGTGCATGAGAATGTCGATACGGCGGATTTCGAGGAGTTCGGACCGAGCTGGTTGCACCCACAATCTGTCACCCAAGCCATCTCCTCGCTGGAGGGCAGCGTCTTCTGGTCAATGCCCTTTCCCAAAGAGCGCCCGAAAACTCTTTCCGAGATCATCGACTGGAAAGCCCCGGTCTTCGACCAAGCCAAGACCGAGCGACTACTCTCCATCATCGCACCCCGACACCAAGACCGTCTCAAAAGCCTCCCCAAGAGCCAGCGAGCCGTCTTCCCCGGCTACCGCCGTACCCGCAACGGCAAGCAAGTGCTGGAACTCCGTTTCGACAATATCTCCGGCTGCCTCCGCACCGCCGAGGGAGGAAGCAGCCGCCAGTTCCTCATCCTTCACAAGAACGGAAACTGGAGCGCCCGCCTCATCACCACCCGCGAGGCCGCCCGCCTCATGGGAGCACCCGATTCCTACAAGCTCTCCGCAAACTATAACGAAGCCTACAGCGCCATGGGCGACGCCGTCGCCGTCCCTGTTGTCAGGCATCTTGCGGAACACCTTCTCGCGCCCCTCGCCAAACTCTCCCGATCCAATGCCGACCGAACTCGAAAAGAATCTGCAAAAATTCGCCTCAGCGCATAAGTTTCTTGGCAACAAAGGGCCCCTGTGTGTTGCACTTCATATCACACGCTGGGCGATCAAGTCCGGGCTGCCCATCGATTCGTCCAAAATGGTCACCGAGGGAAAGGGGCAGGTTCTCGGTCTCGGTAAAAGCGCCGTCCAACGGGTTCTTAAAGACTATGAAATCACCAAGATCCTTGCCAGTGAAGGTGGCCGCACGAGCCGCAGTAGCATGAGCAATATGCAGGATTACGTCGCCTTTCTCAACAAGCAGGCGGAAAGCCCAGGCTTTGATCCCGTGGCCGTTGAAAAATGGTGGGTGCTTCGCGTATGCGATTACTTCGATGCCTCGCCGATCAAACTCAAAGTCGATGCCAGTTCGTCGCTGAAAGTCTGCCTCGCCGGTATCTTCGACGAAGGAAAACGCCGTCAAGCCGAGAACCGGGGGTCGACCGTAGTCGGGGCGATCATGCAACACCTCGTCGGAGCGAAGCTGGAGACCCTCTATCCTGACCAAGAGATCAAACACAGCGGCTATTCAGTCGCCGATTCACCGACGGGCAGGTCTGGCGATTTCGAGATTGGTGATTGCGTAATCCATGTAACGACCGCCCCTTCAAAGCAGCTCCTGCTCAAATGCCAGGAGAACCTAGATAAGAGCCTTCGCCCCCTAGTCATTTCCAATGCAGCAGGTGCAGTGATGGCTGAAACCCTTGCTGACGAGCTCCAGATTTCAAGACGTGTCGAGGTTCTCGATATCACGCAGTTCCTTGTCGCCAATGTCCTCGAATGGACATCATTCGAAGGCAATAAACGACGGACGACCTTTGAAGAACTGATGGCCCACTATAACCGGATCGTCACCGATTGCGAAACTGATCCGAGTTTGAAGATCGAAGTTGCCTGAACCAAAGAAGACCATGATCCGTCGCAACATATCCGCTGGATCCGCAAACCCGCCACGTATGAACAGTGATCGCGCCCAGTCGGCGGCGAACGCCCTGCGGCATTATGGGATTGAAAATGATATGGACGAAGACGAGGAGACGCTTTCCATCGATCTAATCACCGACCTGCTCCATCTTTTGCATTCGATGGAAATCGATCCTGAGAAGACAATTGAGATGGCCAATATGCATTTTGAAGCGGAAGCCACCTGATAGAAAACATGAACGACACTCCATTGCACCCCGCGCTTCTCTTCCCATCCGAAGTGAAAGCCATCCATAAAGCTTTGATCGGCTCCGGGCATGAAGAACTTGCGGATTTGGTCAGGGAAAAGGCAAGTCGCTCGGATAGTGACCGTGAATACTCGAAAGCCATCGAACTGTCGGATGAAGGAACTTTTGATATCGATGACGAGCCAATCGTTTCTAAAAGCGAAGACGGTGCTTATGTGATGATCTGGCAGTGGGTCGATAAGAGCGATCTGTTGGCGACTGTATGATTTCAAACGCGGATCACTGTCGGATCGGAGCCAGCCAAGGCTCGTTGCGGTGAAACCAGCTTCGCTCGTTTTTCTTCGCAATGAGCCTATCATTCCGGAGATGGGAAATCGATCCAATTTATGGGAGCGGGTGATGAGATTCGAACTCACGACATCTTGGAAGCCGATACAGGGATGAAAGAGTAACTGGCGTCAGTCCTCGCATTTTAACATGTTGTCGGTTGTCATTCGCTGAAGGGAGTTAGCCGCCTGAAAACCCCAATTACGAAACCGTTGAATATGAAGCCACCTGTCGCCAGAAAGTTTGAAGTTAGTTGTGAGCTGGATTATCAACTCAACAAAGCGGCGACGTTTCTTTTTTCGATGAATAATTGGGGTCAGGTGCCGCATCCCACATTTTTCTTGATACCAGGGTTTTGATAGGGGAGGGTTTCCCCATGCCGAGAGCATTGCGACACCAGTATCCGGGGGCGATCTATCATGTGATGGCACGGGGCGATGGCGGCAAGGCGATCTTCGAGGAGGATGCCGACGGGAAGGCGTTTCTTTTCAGGCTCGGACAGGTTTGTGCGAGCCACGGTTGGCGGGTTCACGCCTGGGTGCTGATGAAAAACCATTTCCATATACTGCTAGAGACACCGGAACCTAATCTTGTGACGGGAATGAAGTATTTGCTCGGAACTTTCAGCCAGGGATGGAACGCGCGGAGGTCACGGAGAGGACATGTTTTCCAAGGACGTTACAAATCGGTTCCAGTGAGTGCGGCGACGGAGAGCCCGTATTACTTCCGTATCGCAGCGGACTACATCCATCTCAATCCGGCTAGGGCAAAGCTTGCGGGTGGGAAGCGCGGATCGCTCACCTCCTACAAGTGGACCAGTCTTCCGGTCTACGCGAGCGGCAAGGGTCCCGACTGGCTTGTCACGGACCGGTTGTTGGGCGCATTCGAGCTATCGAAGGATGGCAGGGGTAGAAGGGCATACGTCGCATGGCTGGAGAAGCGCGCGGCGAATGACGGTGGGATGGTGGATGAAGCTGCGATGAAGGCTCTGAAGCGGGGCTGGTTTCTTGGCGAGTCGACGTTCGCGGACAAGCTTCGGGCGATGGTGGAACCGAAGAGTCTTGGAAAGAGGGGGCGGGACGCGGTCGAACGTTTCCACGACGAGGCGGAGGCCGAGAGACTGGCGGTGGGTGCGCTTGTGGCTCTGGGTCTGCCAACGAATCGGAAGGGTTTGGCGAAATTCAGGAAGGGTGATGGGAACAAGGTTCTTGTCGCGGCATTGCTTAGGGAGCGGACCTCGGTTGGCAACGGATGGCTCGCCAACCGGCTGGAGATGGGACATCCCGGAGCGGTGAGCCGCTTGGTCGGTGAATTTCGGAAAGACAGCAAACGCATGAGTGAAATTGGCAAGCTGGATAAAATGTTAAAAAGCGACACTTGACCCCAATTACGAAAAACGACACCACCCCAATAACGAAACCGTTGAATATGAAGCCACCTGTCGCCAGAAAGTTTAAAGTCAGTTGTGAGTTGGATTATCAACTCAACAAAGCGGCGACGTTTCTGTTTTCGGTGAAGGCTCAGGAATCGGAAGGGCAGACGGTTTTGAGCGAAACCGTGCGGACGCTGCCAGAGGTGACGGTCGAGGATTTTCAAATCGATCGTGGGATGAATCGTTTTTGTCGATTCCGAACCTATAACCCTGGCTGGATTTCTTTGTTCTACGGTGCCGAGGTGGAATCGACCACGCGCTTAGTCGATGTGGCTGATCTGATTTCGGGTGAGGTGGCTGAGATTGATCCTGATGGGCTGCAGTTTCTGTTTCCAAGTCGCTACTGTCAGTCAGACTTAATCTTGCAAGAAGCGGAATCGATGTTTGGAGATATCGGTTCCGCCTATGAAATTGCTTCGGCTGTGAGCGATTGGATTTTCGAGAATGTTTCGTATGTCAGTGGAAGTTCCGGAGAATCCTGCTCGGCGGTGGATACTTTCGAAAAGCGCGAGGGTGTGTGTCGGGATTTCGCTCATTTGGGGATCGCTCTCTGCCGAGCACTCTGTGTGCCTGCCCGATATGCCAGTGTGTATGCTCACCAATTGGATCCACAGGATTTTCATGCCTGCTTTGAGGTGTTCATCAATGGAGTGTGGTATCTTTTTGATCCGACCCGGCTTGCTCCGCTGAATGGTTTGGTGCGTATCGCGACAGGGAGAGATGCGGCGGATGTGGCAGTGTGCACGTTTTATGGAGACGCCATATTGACGAAAAGTGTGGTGGAGTGTGTGGCTCTTGATACCAATTTTTTGGCAATTACTCGTGACAGTCTGGTCGAGTCAGGTCAGGCCATCGTGCTTTGCTGATTTGAACCGAGTCAGTTATTGGGGGCAGCCCTCGCATCTTAACATTAGCCCTGCCATTTTCTGCGCGATACGGTAGAAGGAACTGCGGCCAGAGCGATTCGATTTCAATATCCGGGTGGTTGCTGCCACGTCATGCCAGAGCTGACGAGCATCAGGTGATACTTTTTCTCATTGGTTTTTCCGTGAATTCAAAATAGGGATCTTCGACATGTTCAACTATGTTTTTGGTGGTTTGGTCGCTATTGTTATCGGAGTGACTTGGGTGGGTTTCCATAAGTATGGAACTTTGAAAGATCAGGTAGGTTACCTGACTGCCAAGTTAGAGAAACTTGAGGAGCAGCCTGCGGATCAGATGAGTGATGAAGGCGACGGCGACGGCGGTGAAGCCTTAGGAGCCATCGTTGAAAGACTTGAGAAGCTAGAAGCAGAATCCACTGCGCAGCAAGGAACCGATGATGCTAGAGAGGTGAAGATCGTGCAGCCTGAGCCCAAGCCGGTTGTTGTGAGGAAATTCACCAACCAAGCTGACGGTAAAACCATTGATGCCCAGTTGGTCGCCGTTGATGGAACCAATGTGACTATACGTCGTATCGATGGGCAGGAGTTCACCTTTCCCATTGCCAGGCTAACTCGCGACGATCAGGTATACATCACGGAACATGCATCTTCGCTGGAACACAAAGAAGCTGAGGACTCTGGAACGAGCTCAAACGGTGAAGACTTAGATTTCGGTAGTTTTTTCGATGAATGATCCAGAGTATCCCATACAACAGGATTGTATCGAATTGAGGCGGCTATTTAGGAGGGCAGTATAGCGCGGTTTATTTGTAAATAGGGGGGGTGAACCCCACTGACAGGGGGATACTCCCTGCAAGCCGCTTGAAATTATACCGCCCCCGTGGAACCTTTGCTATCCATGAAACGACTCGCCATCATCACCGGAGGAGCGCAGGGCATCGGCCTGGCAACCGCGCGGCATTTTTTAAACGACGGCTGGCGCGTTGCCGTTCTCGATATCGATGACAATGCGCTCGCCGAATTGCCGCGCCTTTTTCCCGACATACCTCTGCTTCCAATCGAATGTGATGTAGGGAAAGAATCGGAGGTTTCCTCCGCCTTCGAACGCATCTCCGCGTGGCAGGAGGAAGAGCCAGCAGGTATCGATCTACTCGTCAACAACGCCGGTATCTCCGATCCGGTATCCGGCGCTATTGAAGATCTCAGCCTCACCGCCTGGCGCCGCTGGCAGGACAGTCACCTGAACTCGGCCTTCCTTTGCACCCGCGCCGCAGTACCCGGTTTACGGAAACGCAAGGGAGCCATCGTCAATATCGCCTCCACCCGCGCCATCCAGTCGGAGCCGCACTGCGAGGCTTACGCTGCCGCCAAAGGTGGCATCCTCGCCCTCACCTACGCCCTCGCCATCAGTCTCGGTCCGGACATCCGCGTCAATGCCATCTCACCCGGTTGGATCGAGACCGGCCCGCTCAAGAAACCCTCCGACCGCACTTCACCGGAACATCGGGAAATCGACCACGCCCAACACCCGGTCGGACGCGTCGGCGAACCCGATGACATCGCCGCGACGGTCGCTTTCCTGGCTGATTCGAGGACCGGTTTCGTGACCGGGCAGAACATCACCGTGGACGGCGGCATGACGCGGAAGATGCAGTATGCGGATTGAACGATGCCCCCATATTTGCTTCGTAGCTGACCCCAAAAATGGAACCGATCACCCGGCTCCCTGAATCCTTTCGATCCGATAGTGCAGTCGCAAGACCTTGAATCCGAGGTATCGGACTTGGTGGTCGCAGCGGACGATTCCTTCATCATCAACAAAGACCCGAAAGTTCTCTCTGAGGGAGCCGACTCTCCAGATTCGCATGGGAGCTCCTTTGTGTTGTTGAACCCGGTAGAATCCGACATCACCGAACTCGTCGCCGTCTGATTCTAACAGAAATGCACCATTATCTCCGACCTTGGGCCGCAGCACGACGGTCGCATTTCCATCAGGCATGGGGAACACCGCTTTCACGACCGGAGTGCCACGAATGGGAGTGACGCCAACCATGTAAAATCCGGTGTAGAGCACCCGCTGGTCGCCGGAGAATTTTCTGAGCCAGCCGGTGTATTTGATCGAGCCGTCCGCGCGCTTGAGAATTACGATTTCGCTACTCACTCCCGTTGCCATGTCTAGCGCGTTGGTCGGGAAGTTGAGTTGGTTGACCTTTCGCGAAATGGTCGCGACCAATAGCCATAACGCCAAATTAGCCGGGAAGTAGGTTTGCGGTCGGATATCGATCCGGTGTTGGGCGGTCTGTTCGTAAAAGTCGCGGACTGCGGGATGGATGGCAGCGGAATCGAAGCCAGGGCAATTAAGGGCATCGAAGTCGGGGATCAGCCCGCCCTGACACGCATTTCGCTCCAGTTCCAGCCCCTCCGCCTCCGCGACTTCATCGAAAGGACGCTCGCCGATGTATTCGCTTCCTAGTGGACCAGACAGCCAGGGATTTTCCTCGAATCCGGTCCGTTTGCCAAAGACCCGGATCAGAAAGTAAATGATCTGGGCGCCGACCCAAGCGACAAGATTTCGGAAGGTTTCCACTTATGAGTGATTATCGAGGGATTGATGGCAAAAGTTGTTTTCTTCCTTCCCAATTTCCGTGTTCCGAGAGAGGCCGAAAGCGCATGGTGATGAATTCGTGGTGGAAGTCCTTGTGGTTTCTCTCCTGCATGGCCTTTGCATGTTTTTGGGAGGCTTCGTCGCTGTGGCGACCGTGAACCATCTGCATGAGGTCCCGCTGCGTTTGCCAAATGCTGAAGGTGGCCAGAGTTCGGAGAGGGCGAATGGCTGCCATCGCGATCGTCGTGGCAGGATCGTCCCGCACTTGCCGCTCCACGGGTTTGCCCCACCGAATGAACCGCAGAGCTTCGGTCACTCGGAGGCGGGCCAGCGTGAACGAGACAACAGGATCGTCATCATCGAGTTCCATTGCTGTTTGTGGTAGTTCATCGAGCCCTTGCATCTGTCCCCATTTCCGGACGAACTCCATGCGCACATGCCAACCCTGGGCGAGTGCCATCCCGCAGCGGTCCCGAGCCAGGAATTGATCCAAAGCGACCTCGTCTTCCCACGCCGCGAACGCTGCGACTTGCCGGGGATGATAGCGGGACGGTTGGGTCACTCCGCGCCCGAGAGTCATCGGCACGATGATTTCCATGTGGGACAATCCTCGGGTCGATTCGGGGCGCGGAGGTCTGAACAAAAAGTCCAAGGTCTTTCCCAATCCAGGAGAGGCGAGGTGGAAGGAAAAGAGCTTCATGGCAAGAGACGGTGAGATACTGGGACTTTTTATCCTTGAGCGAAATATAGTCAGGCTCCCGCGACAGAAAGGGTAAAAGGAGATGGGGAAATGCTAAAATAGCGTGACTGGGGTCAGTCTTGAAGTCAATCACGCGGCATGGATCAGCTCGGGAGATGCCGAACTGCTCCGATTGAACTGCCACATCAGGCCAGTCCTTGTTCGATTAACTTTAGGATCTCGACCCGTCCCGAGCGGTTTTTCGATGAACTCACAACCACGGGTGGAATCCCTTTCAAGTGTTCCGGCATCGCATTGAGGAAGGCATCGACAGAGGACCGCGTTTTGGTGGGGGATTGCTTGTCCGCCTTGGTGAAAACCAGCGCAAAAGGCACGCCGGATTCTCCCAGCCAGTGGATGAACTCCAGGTCGATGCGCTGCGGCGGCAGGCGTGAATCGATCAGCGCAAAAACCCGGCGGAGGTTTCCCCGGGTTGCGAGATAGTCGGCGACGGATTCGTTGAATCTGTTCTTTTCGCTCCGTGCCACCTTTGCGTATCCGTATCCCGGTAGATCTACGAGGCTCCACGTTTCGTTCATCACGAAGAAGTTAAGCAACAGCGTCTTCCCAGGTTTGGCGGAAACTTTCGCGAGATCCTTTTTATTGGAAAGCATGTTGATCATCGAAGATTTCCCGACGTTGGATCGGCCGATGAAAGCGAACTCTGGCCGCCCCCAATCTGGCGCGGCCTCAATATCGCGGGCGCTGATGTGGTATGTGGCGGATTTGATTTGCACACACCACGTTCCGGGCACAAGCGCCGACGATCAAGACAATACCCAATTCACCTTAGGTATTAAATGCAGCCGAGGTAAATGGGTCACTCCGCGCATTTTAAGATTGTCTCTGTCATTTCTCCCAATGGCTTCTAAGCTCTCACATATATGAAAGCTTCTTTTAGATCTGTGTTTATTCGTTTCCTCCTATTGTCGTCCGGTTTATGGCTTGGCGCCTGCGGTGAAAAGTCCGGTCAAGCGGACGCGATGGATTCCAAGACTAAAACAAAAAACTCAGTGCAGCAGCAGGAGCAGCCACATGCTCAGGAAACTGACGGGGCCCAGGAAGTAGGGGAGATAGAAGAGGCGAAAGAAGAAGATTTAAACGGGAGCTCACCAGCCACCGAAAAGTTGATCAGCGAATTCCAAAACGAGATCGAATCGGAGCTGCAGAACATCGAGGACATAGAAGCCTTCGCTCAAATGGAGCGTGCTAAGTTGGAAAAGAATCCCGATTATGACTCATCATTCCTTCTGGAAGCTCTGGATGAACAAGAAGACATCCGAGAGAACATCAAGGATGTTGAGAGCCGCTTGAAGGACCTCACCGAACCTGGCGATTCAGTTGGGGAGTAATGATAGCAAGACAGAGAGGGCACCCAAGTGACTGGATTCAATGCGTTTCCGCTCAGTATTTCATTTCTTCGGCAATTAAGCGGAGGTAAGTTTTGCCGTTGGGTTTCACTGGTGGGTTCCAATACCAGCGCTTTCCGGGACCTAGTCCACAGGGATTGTTTTTGGAGAATACGAAGCGATTTCGGAGGACTCCCCCCCAGCCGTTGTAGGCTGTAATCCACACAGCTTGTCGGGCGGTAAATGTCTCTCCAGCTACTGTGATCTTTGGTGGGGGACATTGCTCAAAGAGCCTTTCTGCCTGCGGGACTTTTCGCTTAATCCGATTAAAGTAGCGGTTTGCAAGAGAGCCCTTGAACTGATGGGTCATGATTCCAAATGCTGCGCTAACATTGCTTTGCCAATTCCAAATCTGGTCCCGCGGAATGTTAGCCTGTGGATCCTCATCGGTTCCTGTCACTTGGAACACTCCGTATCCGCCGGGGGCTGATCCGCCGTCGCTATTCCACGTAGGAAATCCACCTTTCTGTCGATGCGTTCGCAACTGTAGGAACTGATTGTAGAATACGTTTTTTCGATTTTTATGCTTCGACTCGTGTCGGGCGATTGCACACATAAAGGCAAGTTTACCGCCCGGTGAAGCTTCCGGAAAGCTCCTGATAAATTCGGTGCAAGCCTTGTCATCGGGATTTTCTCCACCAATACGGAATCGAATCTTCTCCTCCCTAGCGCCTTCGATTTGATAGGTCAGAATCGCGTCACCTCCGAAGAAACCGTGCTGTGAAATCTCATTCACGAAATCGGGGTCCTCATGGATTCGCCAAGCATTGCGTTCTAGATTTCTAAAACTCCCATCGCTCGGTATAGCCACTATGTCATTTTCCGTAGTTCTGCTCTTACGTGCGCCGTTGCCTCGCTGATAATCGACCAGCAATTTGACGTTGATCGAGTTGGTGATGCTACCGGCAAAGTGAATTTCAAGTTTAGGCATTGAAGGGCTGATATTTTGCTTTGAAGTATGCGCGTGGATCAGTGCCATATTCCTTGGTTTCAGGCTTTGCGATAATTGCCAGTTACGGATTTGCTTTCCGTTGAAGGCATCAACCAGTATCACAGGTTGCTTCGATAGCAGCTTGTTGATTTTAGCATCAATTTCTACCCTGCTATGATCAGTTTTTAAGAACTGCGTGATTATTAAAACGGTAGCCAAGCCCGCAATAATAACTGCGATAAACACCATGCGCTTACCGGCCAAAAGATGGCGTTGTAAGGAATTCAAAATAAACACTTAAAAAGTTTAAGACCGGAGCATTTTGAAATCAAAAGATTTCTCCTAGCGACCGTTCTTAGAGCTCAGATGAGGGGATACTGAACACTTTTTATTAAGCCTTTGAGGCCAACTCCGGACTAAGCTTATTAGGCTTGTTTCCAAGTTCCGTTGGGTAGCTGAATCCACGTGCCCTTGCTTGCCTTTTCACGAATACTTGCGGCACGAAGCTGTCCAACTTTTTCGACAGACGTTTGGGTCTTTGTTGCAATGATCTGGTAGGCCGCTTTACGGTCTACATTTTCGGCATCGATCAGAGCTTTTTCGGAAGCAGATACATTACCGCGCACAGTCAGGTAGCCTTGGTTGTTTTCACCTATCAACTCTGCTTGCTGAAGCTGCACAAGTTTACTGAGACGTTCCGCCATTCTCGATTTGATTTCGTTCGCATTTTGAGCGTGCGCAACAGAGGGCAACGCAAACAAAAGGCAGCCGATCGATAAAATAATAGTGATGAGATTTTTCATGATACTGAGGATTCTAGGGTTTCAATTAGTTGGTGATCGCTTGCTCTTTTTTATCGAGATCGCCAAAGAAGTCATTGAGTTCTTTTTCAACGGTAACGCGGACATTGAGGTTGATTTCAATAGGCTTCACCTCAATGGGCTCCACCCGTACGCAGTTTGAAAAGCTGAGCGCAACCATGCCGGCGATGAGTATTTTAAAATGGAAGTAATTCATAGGTTTCAGCGAATTTGACGTAAATTAGAGTAAAGTATTCACCAAGTCGCTGTAATTTAACACCAACCTATCTAAAGTCCGAAATTCAATTGGTCCCGATGCCGGAGCAAAAGGTCAAAGAATTCTGTAGCATCCTCGTTCGGCTTAAAAGCATTGATATTGAGATGAATAGGAGGAGACCCTTTTGACTCAAGGGCTTGTCCTTTAATCTCAATATGAATGGCTCGCTCGTCAGCTTCTGAATCCATGATTCGAATCTTTAAGACCTGCAGATCGAGATTACCCAAGGAATCTTCGACCATTTTCATGTTCTTGTAAGCCTTATCCTTGGGTGTCATTCCTTGGGTGAATTTACCCTCGGCGTCATACAATAATCGTGCGCTTGTCTTCGGGGTCAGAGCGAGTTGTCCTTGCTTCAAGCGCATTATGCCATCGACACGGCTGATAGGAATTATGCCATTGAGCTGTCCAGTGACATCACCTCCGAAGTCTGGAAACAAAGATACAAGTTGGCTTAAATTTAATCGATTGGCGTGTAGCTTGAATGTGAAGTCCTCATCGGTTAGTGGCAGAGTAAATGGCTCCACCCACAAGCTACCATCGAAAGCACTCATTTCCGTTCTTTTGATGAGTAATTGGTCTGCATCTTGTAATTGAAACTCTGAGCTGAGATTTGTAATCGTCACACCAAAGGCTTCAATTCGCCCCACGTTTAGGGGGTGAAACTGTGTGCTTTTCATCTGCTTGAGTGAGCTGATATGGAGTTCTGTTTCAAGTCCATCAATGACCGGTCCCTCCTCTGGAAACGTCAGCTTTCCCTTCTGGATTCCTGCCCTCAATTCACCATCGAATTCCTGATTGCTACCGACGTCAAAACTAAGCCCTGCGGAAATTTTTCCGGTGCAATCCAATCCCTTCATCCCACCAAAAAACGCGATCGTCTGCGCCATCGGTTTTTCGATCGCCACTTCCTGGAGGTCCACTTTACCTACCAACGACCATTTTTGTTCGTTGCTCTGGTACTGATGCGAGTAACGGAAGGGCATCCGGTTGCCGTCTAAGACAGTCGAACCACTCGCATTTAGCGTTTCTCCATCCAATTCGAATTCCATACTAGTATCGAGTAAGTCAATGCTGACTTCCTTTTGGGTGGCCATTAGGTCGAATGGGTTGAATTGACCCTTCGCCAAGATCTGATCTCCACTCCAGTTGATGATGCCAGAGATATCAGATGAGAGCGCCTCCCGATGTTTGAGTTGAATGCTCATTCCATTTTTCTGTGACATAGAGACTCCCTTCAGGGCGACCTGAAAGGACGACTCCTGCTTTCCTAGTTCCTGTGACACAGCCTTCACTTCGGTTGAATCGATTGCCAAGCCCCACGCTGTGTCGCCCACCTGATAGATTGCGTCACGAATCACACATGTCATCTCAGCCTGTGAAATTATTCCATTCTCTAAGATCGCATCTCCACCAATTTCAATAACACCAGCGCGGAGTCCACTAGGTATGAACTCGTATTCACTTCCCGTGATCGAGCGGTAGGCCGCTTCTGTTCTGGATGGTGAGAAAGACGCAGCCAGATGAACCTTCCGGCGGTGTTTATGAGGCTCAATAGAACTTACCCAGGCAGAAACAGTCCCGGCACTTGTTCTGATCACGACTGCATGCTCGGGTGCTTTCAGGCTGAGGTCGAAGGTGGTATCGGGTAGCAGTTCATTCCCGCTTCTCATCACGCGAATAGTCGCAGCTTTCGCCTCAATATTTAAGAGGCCGTCCAGAGCTTGTAGAGCCACGTTAGCTTTAGAGGGGAGATCCGATCCAGCTTCTTGGTCCGCCGAGGGTTCTAACTGTTCGATGTCTACGATAACTTCTAGCCCCTCCAACTTCAACTCGCCGATCTGTCCCGCAAAAAGATTCAATATGCCAGAATGTAAAATGACGCGTTCTGCATTTGCATGCCATGCGCCGTCATGCCAGCTGACGTCCTCGGCAACCGTCTTGGTCAGCCCTAGTTTAGTCACTCGAAGATGCAAGTCACCAAGACCTAATTGCTTCGCATAGCGGATCGCAATAGTCTCTGTAATCTTCGGTAAAAGTAACCACAGCACTAGCGACAGAACTCCAAGAAAACCAAGGATGATGGAGATACGGCGTCCTTTTGATCGCTTTTGATTCACTGCACGCTCTGTTCGCATAAATCGCACGTTAAATGAGTGTGCCATGTTAAGCGAACCGCTTTTCGCCGCTTTTCGGATTTCAATAAGGCGTTCATATTGAGGATGAACTTATTCTATTAAATTTCTTCTCTGTCATTTTCTAACCGTTCCGAATATTAAAGGAAGAGGTTGAATTAAAATTCCAAATCCTAAATCTCGAACGCTTACTCTCCCATGATCATAAGACTCCTAGCTCTCTTCGTTGTATTTCAAATCGGCGTATCCGCGGCCGAAGCAGAACGGCCAAATATTCTTTGGCTTTTCTCCGACGATCATGCATTTCAGGCGATTGGTGCTTATGGCGGGCGCTTCGGCGATCTGAACCTCACGCCAAATATCGACCGCATTGCCGATCAAGGCATGCGCTTCGATCGCGCCTACGTGGGCAACTCAATCTGCGCTCCGGCGCGTGCCACACTGCTGACCGGCAAACACAGCCACCTGAACGGCAAATTCGATAACAACGATAAATTCGACCATAATCAGCAACAGTTTCAAAAAATTCTTCAACAGAACGGCTACGAGACGGCAATGGTCGGCAAGATACACCTCGACGGCAAAATGCAGGGCTTCGACTATTGGGAGGTTCTGCCGGGACAGGGGCGCTACTGGGATCCGGTCTTCGTTACTGCAGAGGGAAAAACCGTTTACAAGGGGGAGCACTCGACCGATGTCATCACCAAAAACGCGATCAACTGGTTGGACAAGAAGCGCGACCAAGAAAAGCCCTTTATGGCAATGGTTCATTTTAAAGCGCCGCATCGCCATTGGGAACCAACTACGCGCTGGAAAGAACGTTTTAAAGATAAGACCTTTCCAGAACCAGCTACACTCTTTGACGACTACGAGGGTCGTGGTTTCGCCGCTAAAAACCAAGACATGACTGTACTTCACACGATGACAATGGATCGTGATGTGAAGTCCAAACAGCCTGAGCGTCAGGCAGAGTTAGCAAAGATAGATCAGGACGATCCTAGAGCGCTAACGCGCTTGAAATATCAGTGGTATATGCGCGACTACCTAGCCTGCATTGCTGGGGTGGATGAAAACGTGGGCAAGCTTCTGGACTACTTGGAGACATCAGGACTAGCGAAGAATACTATCGTGATGTATAGCTCAGATCAGGGTTTTTACCTTGGAGAGCATGGATGGTTCGATAAGCGCTTCATGTATGAAGAATCTTACCGAACTCCTTTGGTCGTAAAGTGGCCGGGGAAAACTAAGGCAGGTTCTATCAACGAAGATCTAGTCCAGAATATCGACTTCGCTGAGACATTCCTAGACATCGCAGGTATTGATGCGCCGGAAGAGATGCAGGGTGAAAGTCTTTTACCACTATTGAAAGGTGACCTGCCTGACGATTGGCGAAAGAGTCTCTACTACCATTATTACGAGTTTCCCGGCTTCTGGCACGATGTCCGGCGCCATGAAGGCGTCTCCACCAAGCGTTACAAGTTGATCCGCTTCTACGGCAAAGACGTCCCAAACAGCGAAGAATGGGAATTCTATGATCTCAAAGCCGATCCGAATGAGATGACTAATGCTTACAGTGATTCAAGATATCAAGCGAACATAGCCGAATTGAAGCGAGAGCTCCTGAGGCTTCGTATTGAATACAAAGTGCCGGACGAATTCGGTGGTAAACCGCTTAAGTAGCTAGTGCTTAGTCAATTTTCTGAGCGGGGAACTGAAAGACGGGCCAACCATTTTTATCCGATAAGTTTGGCACTGCGGTTTCGTTCCAGCCCATGCGAACAAATTTTGGCGAACTGATATTGTCCGCGCTTAGCACAACGGAGTCACCTTTGATCTCTGCTTTTGCAGCTACAAACACTTCATCGGCACCGGCAAGTTCGAAGTCAGTCGGCTCCTCCTTGTCAGTTGTCGTCAGGCCTTGGTCGATGTCATTAAAGGAGATCTGGACTTTTCCAAAGCTCGATCTTGCAGAGGCAAATTCGGGGCCGGTGTATGACACATCTTTGCCGTAATTTTCTTTCAACGCTAGGCTGGCGAGGCGTTCCCCGACAGGCTTTTTATCCCATGGATGGATATCAGTGATCACTCCATGGACGGTATCGTGAATGGGCACCAGACCGCAGTTCTTAATCTCTTTTGCAGCCTTATACTGAGCGGCCCAAATGTTGCGGGCCAAAACCTGATCATCGCCCAGCTTTTTCTTATTATATTTGTAAGGAGCGATTTGGACGAGATGGAAGGGGAAGTCACCGACTTGAAAATCCTCTCTCCATCCTGTGATGAGGGCATCCAGCTTGGTGAAGTAAGCGGGGAATACATTTCCCCGGTTGGACTCACCCTGATACCAGATGGCACCTTTAATCGCGAATGGAACCAAGGGTGCAACCATACCGTTGTAGATGCTCTGCTTTCGCTCTTTACCAAGGAAGGATTTGGAAGCGCTGTTGGAGATCCATTCATCGATTGGAGTGCCGCCCCAAGAGGTGTCGATCAGGCCGATCGGAATATCGAGGTCTTCTTGAAGCTTGATCCCAAAGAAGAGTCCACAACCGGAGAATGACAAGCAGTCCTGCTCGATTTCAGTAGTGGTCCAAGTGCCCTCGGTATCTTCTGCGGGGGCTTCTGATTTGATGTGTTTTGGAATACGGAAAAGGCGTAGCTGTTTGTTGTTTTTCTGGGATGCTGCGACTTCTTTGGGATTTTTTGATGATTTGGCGAGGGGCCATTCCATATTCGATTGGCCGGAACAAATCCAGACATCGCCAACAAGGACATTTTCAAGTGTGATTGTGTTTTCGCCTTTCACGATTAGCTCGCGTGGAGTTGAGGAGGCATCAAGCTTGGCGAGCGTTGCTGACCATTTACCTGCTTTGTCGGCTACCGCTAAAGAGGTTTCCCCTCCAAATGAGACGCTGACCTCTTCTCCTGCTCCCGCCCATCCCCATACCGGAACCTCGACGTCGCGCTGGAGAATCATGTGGTCGCTAAATATGGCCGGGAGTTTGACCTCGGCTCGCAGATGAAGCGGGGAAAATAGAATTAAGAAAAAGGCAAAGTGTTTCATACAATGTGTGTTTTTAATTGAGACAACAGTTCGTGAATCCAACCGCGAAGGGCATCTTTTAGAGTTGTGGAGAACTGGATGCAAATAGATTGCCAGAAAATTCATTAGCTACATGGATGTCCTCCCAGATTGACTTCACGGTTGTCTTTTCTAAAGATGATACAATGAACATTCGCATAAGCTGTTTGACTCTCATCCTCGTTCTTTCAGGCACCTCATCCAAGTCCAGTGTGGCAGCAGACTTCGAGCTCGTTGAACTAGCGCAGGTGCCAGAGCCACTAACTGTTGCACAACCGCCAGGGGACAACCTGCGGTTGTTTGTTCTCGATCGTAACGGTCCAATCCACGTGCTCCAGAAAAATGCGTCCGATGGCTCGTTCAAGCTGCTGGATACTCCTTTTCTCGACTTGTCAAAACTTCCTGGTGGGCTCCACAAAGGAATCGAATCCGGCGCCTTGGATTTTGTATTCCGTCCCGACTTTGCCACAAGCGGTGTGTTCTTCGCTCGATACTATAAAGATGTGGAATATCAGGATCCGGACGTGAATTGGCGGAAACTGAGGGATGAGGTAATCATCCGGGGAACTGTATCAGGAAATAATTCTAATCGCGCTGATATTGCTTCGATTCGCGAGGTGATGACAGTGCCGAAAGCAAACACCACTCACTGCGGTGGTTGGATGGGATTTAGTCGGGCCGAAATCAGTAAAACTCGCAAATGCCATCTCTACGTATCTCACGGCAATGATGAGCGTCTTGGCGAAGAACAAAACGGGGGGAACTTCTATGGAAAAATCATCCGTATCGATGTTGATCCGAAATATGACACAGCTGGTAAGGGCGATCCGCAATACGGAATACCAACCGACAATCCATTCGTTGGGAATGAAGAGGTGCGAGACGAAATCGTTCATCTTGGACTTCGTAATCCGTGGCGTTGTAGTTTTGACCGTGAGACCGGCGACTTCTGGATTGGCGATGTGGGCGGTTCCGTCAAAGAAGAGGTAAACCGGATTACCTACGGGAAACTCGGCTGCAACTTCCAATGGCCCATTCTCGAAGGAACCAAAGAAGGAGAGAAAGTAGATACTCAGCGTGGACCAGGAGAGTGGACTGGGCCTGTTTACGAATACCTAAATCATGCGGGAAACTCTGTGATTGGGGGATACGTCTATCGGGGTAAACAAATACCCTCCTTGGTAGGACAGTATTTCTTTACCAATTTTTGGGGCTTTTCAAGTGGCCGATTCCGGACACTCGACAGAAACAACCACGAATCGAACACATTCAAATTTCGCTATGGAATCTGCCATGAAGTCTCAGGATTCAGCGAAGGAAATGACGGGGAGCTATATATTTGCGAATATAAGAATGCGGATTCTGGTGGGAAAACCGGACGTATTTTTAAAATTGCATCCG